>Ga0074197_1002430_pt1 | contig 12990 bp, 10 predicted proteins | sample EPASupsiteSAE305_FD_64526 | JGI IMG/M metagenome (GOLD analysis project Ga0074197, IMG submission 64526) | Bioremediated contaminated groundwater microbial communities from EPA Superfund site, New Mexico - SAE3-05 reassembly with SPADES | ecosystem: Environmental > Aquatic > Deep subsurface >...
AAGACGCCTGCTTTGGATCGGCCCCGACCGTACAGCCAAAACTTTCAGGGAATTTTTCGACTGGCTCGGCACGGCAAGGTCTCGGCAATTGCGGTTTATTTGCAGTGACATGTGGAAACCCTATCTGGCCGTCATTGCAGAAAAGGCAGCGGGCGCCGTGAATATCCTCGACCGGTTTCATATTATGAGTCACATGAGCAAGGCAATCGACGAAGTCAGGGCGAATGAGACCAAAGAGCTTAAAATAAAAGGGAAAAAACCTCTCCTGACGAAGAGCCGCTGGTGTCTGTTGAAACGACCTGAAAACCTGACCGAGAACCAGGTGGACCGGCTAAAGGATCTGCTCGCATGCAACCTCAGAACCGTTCGCGCCTACTTGCTCAAAGAGGATTTTCAGCGGTTCTGGGGCTACAGTTCTCCGGCTTGGGCTGGCAAGTTCCTTGATGCCTGGTGCACGAGAACCATGCGATCCAAAATCAAACCGATGAAGAAGGTCGCCAAAATGTTGAGAGTTCACCGCCCCCTCCTGCTCAATTGGTTTCGTGCTAAAAATACGATTGCCCTGGGCTGTGTAGAGGGTTTTAACAACAAGGCAAAGGTGGTTACGAAACGATCCTATGGTTTTCGCACTTACGATGGGCTGAAAATAGCTTTATATCATGGACTTGGTGACCTGCCGAATCCAAAGGCTACCCACAGATTCTGCTGAGGAACCATATTTTTCAAGCGGATTCTTTGGCAGATGCTGTATCGAACGGTCTGAATAGAGTCCCCGTCGTGCCTGTGCAATAATCTTGGTATCGATATCGGAGGAAATGATCTCAACATCCCACAGGTTGATGCCGGGCCAGTATTCAAGCAGGTACATGGCGATGGAATACGGTTCCTCCCCTGACGAGGAGGGGACCGACCAGATACGGATCGGACGTTGCTTTTTCCTGTGCGCTGTTATCTCCGGCAGAATGGAGGAGACCAGACATTTAAACTGGTATTCCTCCCTGAAAAAATAGGTCTCGTTGACCGTCATCAGGTTGGTCAATGTTTGGAGTTCTTGACCGCTCGTTTCAAAGCGAAGAGTGATGAAATAGTTGCGAAAATTGCCGGAATCCGTCGCTTCGATACGCTCGATGAGGCGTTTGTCAACAAAGTAGCGTTTTGAATCCTCAAACTGGATTCCGGTTTTACGGTAGAAGAACTCCCTGAATTTCAAGAACTCTTCATAGCTGAGAGTAATGGGGGCCATTTCGTTCACGAACCTCTGATGCGTTTTAAAGCCAGGTCGCTCGCAAAGCTGATGTAGGGTTCGTCTGGAAATCGGGCTTTCAGATTTTCCAGGGCCTCCCATGAATAGGAGGTGCCGACTTCACCAAGCAGATCAACCGCCGTAGCGCAGACATTAACATGGGCATCATGTTCAATAACTTCATTCAACCATTGCTCGACCTGTTCGTGCTGGAGTGATTCAAGGACGTTTACCGCAAAAATACGCACATCCGAGTCGGTGTCTTGAAGCAGTTGGCTCATGATCGGCGCCACTTCGTCAGGCAGCATCTTCATCGCCTCGATCGCCTCATTCCGTAGGGCAGCATCTTCGCTCCGCAGACAGTTCACCAAGCCGGCAACAGCCACTTCGTCACCCAGTTTGGTGAGAGTCGTCAGAATGATTTCCCGCACCGAGCTGTTCTGCTCACGCAGCAGCTGTTCAACCAGTGCTGCCGAAGAATCGAGACAATCGGCCAGATCCCGCGCAGCCCAACGCCGTGCAGTAGGGTTGGGATCGGAAAGCTGCAGTTCAAAACTTGCACAATTTCGCTCCCGTTTTCGTTCACACTGTTCGATTACCGCTGCGGGTTGTTTTTTTATGAACGCCATGATGCTCCTTATGATCAATGAGCCCAGGTGATAAGTTGCCTGGCTATTTTATCGGAAGTCAGGACGAGGCTGGCTCCGCCCCGACTAATCAGTTCCGCCGGCATCCCGAAGACCACAGCAGATTTTTCGGATTCTGCAATGGTGCGCCCCCCCAGTTTTTTGATTTCGGCAAAGGCATCGGCGCCGTCATAGCCCATGCCGGTGAGCATGACCGCAACCACACGGGTCGGATCGCAAAATTCCAGCGCAGAACGACCCAGGAGTTCCACTGAAGGATGCCACATAAACCCCTTGCTTTCCGGTTTGGCGAGCACGGTCAGTTTGCCGTTGCGGTTTCCCAACACCATATCCGCGCCCCCTTTGCCGATATAGATCCTGCCAGGGACGACCGGCATCGGCTGGGCGGCTTCCACAACTGAAAGGCGACATATGCCATTCATACGGTCAGCAAAAGGACGAGTAAATGTAGAGGGCATATGTTGGGCTACCAGCACCGGCCAGGGAAAGTCTGCCGGCAGGAGGGGCAAAATATCTTCTAGTGTTCGCGGCCCACCGGTGGAAACTCCGATGATCACAAGTCCCTCATTGCCAATACCGCGCCTTACGGCAACAGGCTTTGGTTGAGCCGGTTTCTCCCGTTCCTCTCTTAATCGCTGGGCCAGTCCTCGGACTGTCCCTTTGACCTTGACCTTGGCCTTGGCCGCAGCACGCACCTTGCTGACAAGTACTGTACTGATTTCGTCAATGGACAATGAAATGGTCCCGCCCGGCTTGGTAACATAATCAACGGCGCCGAGATGCAGGGCCTCAAAGGTTGCCAGCGCGCCCTTTTCAGTCAATGATGAGACCATCACCACAGGAACCGGCCGTTCCGCCATGATCAACGAAAGGGCTGTGATGCCGTCCATTTCCGGCATATTGATGTCCAATGTCACCACATCGGGCAAAAAGTCGCGATTAAGCTCAACCGCCTCCTTGCCGTTATGGGCGGCACGAACGGTAAAATCGCCTTCAGCCTGAAACACCGTATTGAGCAGGCGACGCATCAGCGCCGAGTCGTCAACTATTAGAAGTTTGATCATCCATTCCTCTCACTGAAACCTAATGCAAGTCGCCCTCAAACCTTTTCAACCCCCCGTTGTGAAAGGGGGATTGAGAAGGTTTTGTTTACACGCATTTGTTTACACGTCTAACTCCGCCAGTTTGGTCATATCGTTGCCGTCAATCAGGTGGGCAGGATCAATGAGTTGAACCATCCGTTGCTGTTTCTCAAGATTGGCCATGCGCGCCATCAGCTTTGCCTGTTCAGTGGAAAGGTGCGGAGCAGGCTCGATGGCGCTCTTATGGATTTTGAGCACTTCGGCCACTGAATCGACAATAAAGCCGGTCCGCATTCCAGAAATAAGGAAAACCATGACGCGCTGCCTGTCCGAACGTTCGACCGTCGGCATGCCGAGACGCCGCCGCAGGTCTATCACCGGCAAGACTGAACCGCGCAGGTTGATGACCCCTTCTACAAAAGGTGGGGCCTTGGGGACATGGGTCAGCTCTTCAGGCACCCGAACAATTTCCTGGACGCTATCGATAGGCACCCCAAACTCTTCTTTGTCCAGCCGAAACACCACCACCTGCTCATCATCGTCAGAGGTCATGTCGTCCAAATCAACGTCGTTTTCTTGGTTGTTGTCGTCCTGGATGGTTTCCACCGTCGTCAGGGCCTCCTTTACAGCAGAATGCCGAAACAGATTATCGGCAGAGATAATGGAAACCAGCCGTTTACCGTTATCCAACCGGCAAATCTCGGAAATGTCGCCCAGATCGCCCTCCCGGGCCAGTAGACTCGGCATGACGTCCACGTCGGCCTTAGCCACGCGCAGGACTTCATTGACGCTATCCATAACCACACCCACCGACGACGCCCCCAGAGAAACCACCACGATACGACTGTGGTCGTCGTTTTCCCGACTGGGCAGATCAAACATACGGCGCAGGTTGACGAGCGGCAGAAGACGGTTTCGCAGGGTCATGACCCCCATCACATGGGACTCCGAATGAGGTACGTGGATGATCTCTTCCGGTATCTGGACAATCTCCTGAACATCTTCGATAGCCATGGCATATTCCTGACCGGCAACCTCAAAACTCACCAATTGCAGTTCATCGCCGGCAGCATCCTCCTCCGGTTCTGTTCCTTCTGCACCAGTGGAGGCAAGATCCCTGTTTTTGGCAACAGCGGCTATTTCGGCAAATTCCTGCGCAATCAGCTTGGCAAAATCCAGCACCATGATCATGGCGTGTCCGCCGACATCCTTGATCAATCCGGAAAGCAATTCCGTATTCACCGTGCTTCGAATGGATTCCACCCCCTCGATCTTGTCTGGTTCAACACCAACAACACTGGCAACCCGATCAACGACGAACCCCAGAGGCTGGCCGAGATCAATCACTATGGCCCGGGTTGAATCGTTGTATTCCATTTCATCGAAGCCAAAGACGCGGCGAAGGGAAATAATAGGAAGCACCTTGCCGCGCAAATTGGCCAGTCCTTCCAGAGTATGCGGAGCCAATGGCACCCGCACGACATCCGGTACACGGATGATCTCCTGTACCGGCGCCATATCTACGGCAAAGACTTCTTCACCGGCAATGAAGGTGACAAACTGACGGGTATCCGATTCCTGCCTGTCCAGGTCGTCGTCTTCACTCAGTTGCTGTAGACTTTCTTGTTCTTCCATGATTTCTGTTGTCATTGATTCCACTCCCGTCAGGCTGCTTGCAGTTCGTCGGCAAGAGAGGCTATTTCTTCAATGGCAGCAGCCAGTTCTTCGGCGCCCTGGGACTGTTGTTTGGCGGCAGTAGCGGATTCGGTGGCGGCTTTGTCGGCTTCCTGAGCGGCTGAGGAGATCTGCTCGATTCCTTTTTTTACCTGCCCTATGGCAGTGGCGATCTCGGCGGAAGCTGCCAGAATCTCTTTTGTGCCTGTCTCAACTATGGCGATGTCGGTTTCAATAAGAATCAGGTTTGCAGTAGAGACCTTAGCTTTTTCCACTTCGCTCAACGCCGTAACAACGATCTCGTCGAGGTCGCGTCCCACCATGCCGATCTGATCCTGGACTGCCTTTACCAAATCCTTAATACGGTCAGCATTCTCAGCGGAATCATGGGCCAGGTTGCGAATATCTGTGGCAACAACCACAAAGCCTTTGCCGAATTCTCCGGCCCGTGCCGCTTCGATGGAGCCGTTCACCGCCAGCATGTTCGTTTGGATGGAAACGGTAGTGATCGCATCCACAATCTTGTCGATGCGCCGTGCGACCAACTCCAGATCCTTGATCTGTTTAATACTGGCTCGTGAGCCGGCAGCTGAGGTGGAAACACCAGTTATAAGGGCGTCAATTGAGGTTTTGTTGATGCCCAGCAGGTTCTTGATGGCGGCAATTTTTTCTGTACCGAGGGTGGCGCGAGTCTGGGCAATCTCTGCCCCTTTCTCAATTTGGGTAATGGCAGCGGCTGACTCCTCGGAAGCTGAAGACTGCACTTCGGCCCCTTTACGAATCTGTTCAATGGCCACCATAATCTGGGTGCCGGAACGATTGATTTCCGACACGGCGGAGGAGAGTTGTTCAGCGGCTGAAGCCACTTCCTCGGCGCTCTTGGCAACGTCAGTGGAATTTTTGAGCTCTTCAGTCAACTCTGAGAGGTCTTTAGCGGTTTGTTCACACTCAGCCAGGGCTTTGGTCTGCTCGTCCACGGTCTTGGACGACTCTTCGGATGCGGCTGACTGCTCTTCGGCTGCTGCGGCAATGGCTTCGGTGCCCTTCAAAGCCTGATCGGCGGCTACACTGGATTGGGAAGCTCCGGTAGCAATCTCTGCGACCCCCTTGACAATCTCGATAGCGTCAAGCCGTACCTGTTCGAGCTGTAGAGTAATGGTCTTGCCGTTTTCGACCTCCCCCTCTACGGTCTTGGCCGAATCGCTGATTCCTTCAGCAATTACTTTCACTTCCTGCTGGATCTGTCCGACCAAGTCAGAGATCTGCTTGGCGCTCTTTTCGGAGGTTTCGGCCAGCGTCCTGACTTCATCCGCCACCACAGCAAAACCCTTGCCGTGCTTGCCGGCTCGTGCTGCTTCGATTGCGGCATTGAGGGCCAGCAGGTTGGTCTGGTCGGCAATTCTCACAACTGCCTTGATGATATCGCCAATACTGGCGGCCTGTTTTTCCAGTTCCGCCACCAGCTCTACCGAAGCATTCTGGCGCTGGGCAGCCACGGCCACATTGGTTACCATTAACGCTATGTCAACGCTGGTCCTGGCTACCAACTGTTGCGTTCCCTCAGCCTTTGCCTGACTAATATCAGCGTTTTGCAGCTGACGTGAAATGGCCGTGCCGACCTGTTTGAAGGCTGCCAGACATTCCTGGGCAGCGCCGGAGGCCTCTTCGGCGCCGGCAGCGATCTGGTCGGAGGCACGTTTCAGTTCCTCAGCTGCGGAAGCGGCCTCGTTGATGCCAGCGGACAACTCACCAGTGGCGGCGGCTATCCGTTCGGCGGCCTGTTGCTGTTTGGCCAGCGTGCGGGCCTTCTTGCGCTGCGCTTCCGCTTCACGGGCTGCAACGGCAGAGGTTTTCCCCTCCGGAGTGGAAGCGGTTTGGGATAAGTGCATCGATTTTTTCACAAGGGCCATGGAGCCTCTCCTTTGGGTTTTGCTACCGTATTGGTAACGGAAGCCTTGATAAAATTACTAAACATCGCCTTGAAATCATTTTTGCTTAATCTGCATCGCAGCCAGTGCGGCGCCGCATCAATCTGGGATGGTTTCATCTCGATCATCGCCTCCTGCACACTGTCGGCCAACCCACTCAGGACGACATTTTCACCTGCCTTCGCCAATTCAACCGAAATGTTGAAGGTGCTGCGTGGTTGGAGGTGTTCCTGAATAGTCAATTTCAGCTGCAAGTCGATGACCGGCACGAGACAACCACGCAGGTCGATAACACCCTGCATGAAATCCGGTAACAAGGTCCCTTTAGTTAGGCTCGACAACTCAAGTATCTCCCGCACCCTCGCCCCATCGACAACAACCAGCTCATCGGCCATTGTGAAGGTAAGGTATTGGATCATATAAAGGCGAGATCTCTCCCTTACGGTCGAGATGACAGAATGGGGCCCTTGACCAGTGGACAAGACAGATTGTTTTTTTATAGACCTTCTTGGGGTTGTCATTCGATTTCTTCGTCCACGGCCTGCTCTCTCCCTGTTTTGAGTTGATTAACAAGTCTGTAGAACAGGACTACAATAAGCGTGCCGTTGCTGAACGGAGGGTTGGAACAGATCGTGGAGTGTTACGGGAGGGGGGCTTGTGGAAGGGGTTGGGCAGGAATTCGGGAGAGGGCCGACCGTACCATGTTACAGTTCACAGTGTTACGTGTAACGGTGCAGCTGTAACATGATACGGTGCAAAGGGGGCCTTAAGGAGGAATGCGGTTAAAGCGTTACTCCGCCAAACCTTTCTTGATTTGCCTATACACGGTAACTCGGCTGATACCAAGCAGCTTGGCGGCATGGGTTTTGTTGCCACCGCTCATCTCCAGGGCTTCTTCCAGGGTGAGGTTATTTTTCTGGGGTGGTGGAGATAAGATTTTCGAGGACAGATCGACATCGGCCAAAGCGGAATCAATCAACGTCGGCGGCAGATCTTGCACGGCAATAATTTTCGATTTGCAGAGAATACTGGCACGTTCTAAAGTGTGTTCCAGTTCACGAACGTTGCCCGGCCAGGTATAGCTATTAAAAACATCAATGACATCATTTGAGACGCCTTGAATAAGTGTACCCAACTTTATATTCAACTTTGCGATGAAGTGAGTGACCAACAGATCCAGATCCTCTGATCGCTCTCTGAGCGCAGGCATTGCAATTTGGACAACATTCAGGCGGTGATAGAGGTCCTCACGGAAAGTCCCCTGCTTGACCATTTCCGCAAGATTTCGATTGGTGGCGAAAATGAAGCGGACATCCACTTTGCGAGATGTTGATTCCCCAACTCGCTCAAATTCACCATCTTGCAATACCCTCAACAGGCGCATCTGAATAGCGGGCGAGATGTCGGCTATCTCATCTAAAAATAATGTGCCGCGATCAGCCATCTCAAAGCGACCAGTTTTGTCGGCGAACGCTCCGGTAAATGCCCCACGCACATGTCCGAACAGTTCGCTTTCCAGAAGAGGTTCAGAGAGTGCTGAACAATTGACCTTTATATACGGCCTCGACGCCCGTACACCGGAGAAATGTAGCGCCCCAGCAACCAGCTCTTTACCGGTGCCGCTTTCACCATAAATCAGTACGCTAGTCGGTACATTGGCCAATGCTTCGATCAAGGCATAAACCCTCTGCATCGACGCGGAGACTCCAACAATCCCCTGAAATTGAGAGCGAGCATGAAGAGCATGCTCCAGTTTCACCAAGGATGTTTCATCTCGAATGACAGCTACCGCCCCGCTGATAATTCCATTGGCCTCGATAACAGGAGTTGCTGTAATGTTCACGATGCGATTTTTGCCATTCGGAGCACGACATTCATGACGACGTATTTCGCGGGGAGAATTACTTGAGAGTGCTTCTAATAAAGTAGTGCGGCATAACCCTCCACATTCCCGGCTGATTGTCGCTGCATCACGCCCTATCTGATCGCTGTTATATCCACAGAATTTTTCTGATGCCGATTTAAAATGGGCCAGATGCCCATCCTTGTTAACCATGATGATGCCGTCGGAAACAGTCCTAAAAATGGCGTCCATATTGGCACGATAGAGTGCCAGGTCATCTGACAGCTGTTTGTTTTTCAGTGCATGGCGCGTTATCATAATCTGTGTTTCTTTGCTAACCGGCTTGGTGATAAAGTCGAAGGCCCCCAGGCGCACTGCGGCGGAAGCTGGCTGGAACTCGGGATAGCCAGTCATCATGATTACTAGCGTAGAGGGGGATATGTTTTTTATGTCCCGCAACAGATCTATGCCGCTCTCCCCGGCGAGCCGGATATCCACAAAGGCGAGGTCGTAGTGCTCTGCCTGAAAGAATTTGATGGCATCGGCGTGATTGGCAACGGCATCAATCTGATAGCCCAGTTTTTTCGACACGCATCTCCGCGGGGAACAGTGATCCTCTTCGGTAGATCCTACATTTTCCGAAGCATGACATTCATCTCCAACATTTTCGAGAAATTTAGCCAGAAGCTTTCTTATTTCCAATTCGTCGTCGACAATCAGGATTTTCGGATTCATAAATTCTACCACTGCTGTCTCATAAAGGAGCAATAAAAAGGAGGCTCGCAATTAAGTGAGCGGTGTTGGCGAGACTTCAAATCTCGCTTCCGACGGATGATCGGAACGACTTCAATAAATCTTGACCTAACTACCTCGGCACTACGGACCGCTGCATTCCATGTCACCCCTCGTCTAACCTGCGCCCCTATGATTAACACCCAATCAACGCCAAAGGGAATGTTTATTTGTATCGTACTGGTATTCTGTGTAATTTTCTCAGTATCCGCGTTTGGGGGCAACACTCAACTCTGGAGGCCTTGTCGCTCCACAAGAAACGCCTTTGATGCGCCATTCTTTGGCCGGCGCATTGCTGCAATTGAATGCGCAGCTGCGTTCTTTGCGCAGGCCGGCAATGTGATCTCCGAAATTTCATTCCATTCCTCTGGCAAACGAGGCATGCTGCGGATAGCACGGGAGCGCAGGCGGGGCAGGGCGCCGTTTCCGGCGAAGCGTGCAATCTTGGGCTTTGGCGAGCGTTCTCCTCGGTGTGCTCATGGAGATGGCGCCAAACCCGCGCCGCCATTTGCATTGGAAAGAGCCCCAGGGATGCAATCGCAGTCGGAAGCCGCCAAAGGTCCGCTTTTCTCCCGCGCCGGGCGGCTTCGGGTGAGTAATCAAAAAATCGGTCTGTTGTTTCAGGCCCATCAACAGAGAGCCAGCAGAGGAAAAACGCATGAGCAAGATTGTCCAGACGCCGCGGCCGCCGTACTACGCGGTCATTTTCACCTCGCTGAGAAAGGAGGGCGACCATGGCTACGCGGATATGTCCAGACGGGTTTTGAAGGAACTCCAGGGCCAGCCGGGATTTCTGGGTTATGAGGGCGCTCGGCAGGATATCGGCGTTACGGTTTCCTATTGGGAGTCTTTGGCGGCCATTCAGGCCTGGAAGGAAAACCCGGTGCACAGGGAAGCGCAGCAAGCCTATGACGACTGGTATGCAGATTCCCGAATCCGCGTTTGCAAGGTTGAACGTGACGATTCGTAATGGTCGTCCACGCCGATGCTCCACTAACCCAACGGATTAACGTATGAAAAAACCAAGTTCGCTTTCAATCTGGCAGGCCGGCGCGGCCGCCTTGGCCTACGGCCGCAACACGGAGGAACAACTCGACGCGGTCAGGAAATACGGCAATCACGCCGTCACTCCTGTGCTGCGCACCCGCCTGCTTGCCGGGCTTGGCGTGCCCCGGCCCAAGGAGCAGGCGGAATATTGTGTTGTCTTTGGGTGTTATCGACCATTTGCCGACCCGTTTCTGGTTCGCGACTACATCCGGGTGCTGGAGCTGCTCAAGGTCGATTACACCTACCTGGACCAGGAACAATGTTGCGGAATGCCCTTTGCCATGATGCCGCGCTCCGCCGACCGCGATGCAGCACTCGCTGAAAGCGTTGCCTTCAACAAGCAGAACGACGAGCAAGCAACCCGGAAAGGCGGCAAAAAACTGGCCTATTGCTGTATGGGCTGCGCCTACGCGGCGCGAAACGCTGCTCCAGACGCCCAGGACCGCCATGTGTACATGCCCGACCTGATCTTTGATCACCTCGGCCAGCGGCAACTTGCCGTCAAGCCCATGCGCATCGGCTATTTTGAAGGGTGTCATTCGTTTGCGCGGAGCGCGTATCCGGCGGGATCGTTTGATTGGAGCCGATATCGCAAACAACTGCAGGCTGTTGACGGGCTAACGATCATCGATTTGCAAAAGGATCGGTGCTGTAAGAATTCCGCTGATGAAATTGTGGGGCGGGCTTTGGAAATGGATGCGGCAACGGTTGTCTGTCCGTGCAACAGTTGCGCTTCTTCGATTGGGCTCGCTGGTCAGGGAAAGATCACCATGATGAGTCTGCCGGAATTGTTGCTGGAGATTCTTGCGTAGAACGCATCTCCAATTGTTTGCTGTTGCGCCGGCCGGTTTTTCAGGCGATCACCCGTTAAGCCGCCGGATCAATCCGGCGCAGTTGCTTGGCGAGATTGCGAAAGATTGCGCGCATGGAAGAAGAATGGATGCTTTGCAAACTGATGATGAAGCTGGTGAGATAGACCATGACGTCATGCGTGGTTGCATCCATTGCATAGATGACCCTTGTGCCGTGTTGTGCAGGCTCCAAACGCCATTGTGCGGTTCCCCTCATGTAACTGCTGTCGTATTGCAGGCAGATGCAGGCCGGTTGTTCGAAGGATGTAACTCGACAAAGAAACGAACGCCAACCATAGGGGCGGATCGTAAATTCCGTTCCGATGAGATTGGGTTCGGCATGCAGGAGATGAACAAATAAATATTGCGGCCACCATGCCGGATATTCGGCCATATTGGCCAGAACGGACCAGACCGTTGCCGGCGGATGGAGAACAAGGATTTCGTCGGAAAATTGCAATGGAATGGTTGGCATACGCATCCTGGAAAGAAGTTGTGATGATTGAGAGGCGGCAAAACGATCAGGGCAAAGAGCAGCGTGACGGGAGGCCCCCCTTCTCTTACCGAATTCCGGACTGGTGGGGGAGCGTTCTGATGCCCAGCTCATTGAAGGACTTGTTGACCTCGGAGTCATTAACCAGTTCAAAAATTAGCGAACATTTGACGCCTTTAAAAAATATGCAATAATAGTTAGTTAACTGTTGGTGTTATGTCCGGCAATCAATAAACTGATTAACAACATTGAGGCCATGCCTCTCTATTTCCCGTTGGATGGACAGTGGAAATGAGCTATTCTTCTTCACGGCAGTTCTATTTTTGTATGTAGTTATCGTTAGTTAGCAATAGCAATTGCTACTACATCGGGAGCTGCCTTTCCATTTAAAGTGTCAAAATTACAAAGGGTTAGCGCTATCGGACGGCAATCGGATGGCGTGCGAAATTCTAGTCAGATAAGCGTATACTACCCGTCAATACCACTAATGGGAAATATGCCTCACCATAATAATCGCATCTTGATTGTCGATGATGATAAAGTTTCCCTTTTAATGCTCAAGAATCATTTGTTGCGTCAGGGCTATGACGTCTTCTGCGCCGATAACGGCCAGGATGCCCTCTCCCTTCTGGGAAAACAGTGGGTGGATCTGGTGATAACCGATCTCATCATGCCGGGAATGGATGGTTTTCAGCTGATGCACGCCGCCAAAGCCCTTCATCCCACACTCCCTTTCATCCTCTATACAGCGCAAGGAAGCATCGAAAGCGCGGTGGCCGCAATCAAGCAGGGCGCCATTGACTATCTGGAAAAGCCCTTCCATCCCCAGACACTTGACGTAGTATTGCAGCGTACCCTGGAGTTCGGGCGTCTTTCCAGTGAAAACGAGCAGTTGCGTGAACATTACCGTGAACGGTTCAGTTTTCACAACATCGTCACCCAATCACCGGTCATGCACCAGACCCTGGAACTGGCGGCCCAGGTCGCCGCATCCCCCAAGACCACGATCAGCCTCACCGGTGAAAGCGGCGTCGGCAAAGAGGTCCTGGCCCGAGCCATTCATTTTACATCCAATGGCCTGCCCGCCGGTTTCGTGCCGGTCAACTGCGCCTCGATTCCCGAGGCCCTTCTTGAGAGCGAGTTGTTCGGCCACGTCCGCGGCGCCTTTACCGGCGCCGAGCGGGAGCGGGAGGGGAAATTCAGCCTGGCCCGTGGCGGGACAATCCTTCTCGACGAAATCGGTGACATGCCCTTACCGCTCCAGGCCAAGCTTTTGCGGGTACTGGAGGACCGAACCTACGAAAAAGTAGGTTCCAATACCTCAATACAGGCCGATTTCCGGGTCATCGTCGCAACCCATCGGAATCTTGCCGAGATGGTCAGGCAAGGC
>Ga0074197_1002432_pt1 | contig 12977 bp, 11 predicted proteins | sample EPASupsiteSAE305_FD_64526 | JGI IMG/M metagenome (GOLD analysis project Ga0074197, IMG submission 64526) | Bioremediated contaminated groundwater microbial communities from EPA Superfund site, New Mexico - SAE3-05 reassembly with SPADES | ecosystem: Environmental > Aquatic > Deep subsurface >...
GTGAACGGGCTCGGAATGACAATTGTCGGACAGTCTGGTAGAAAAATATTCATCTACACTCTTTTCGCTCCGGCAAAATCTCCCGTAAGGGGATTTTGCCGTTTTATCAAGACCGCTGAAAGACGGGGAGATGATTATAGCGAGCCACAAAAAAATTTTATTTTAATTTCTTAATCCTTTTGCTTAACAAAAAATTATTTCCCGAAACTACTTTTTTACCTGTCTTATTCTCTAGGTCAATCCTGGCTCTTTTGGCGATCCCGCCGCCTCTTTTACCGGCAACTATATTTTTTACCATTCCCTCGGCATTATCAGTCTCGGCGATTTGCCGGGTGGAAAATTCAGCGAGAGCCGTAAAAATCAGTTCCGCTTCACTCATATGATCTCGCAAATTTTGCGTCTTCAGCCCTTTTAAATTTTTATGTTCTTTAACGGTTAAATCTGACCACTCTTTATGGATAATATTAGTGAGGATGGCAAACTCATCTTTTTCTTTGATACCGTGGCCGCTCCAAAAATCCGTCAGTTTATTCCTGGTTTCCTGCCCCATCATTCTCTGCTGAATCCATTTCTGACTGCGGCCGTGTTTTTTCCAATTTTCTCTCGCCCGATTTAAGGATTTTTCCGGGTCGGCCATCTCTTGAATTCTTTCATGCCCGACTTTGGCCAGCCAAAGTTTAATAGGCTCTGCTTTAGGGCTGGGAACAGATTGAATTAGCCGAAAAATTATTTCCACGCTTGCTACATCAGTTTCTCTCATTTTTCCGTCTTCCGCTACCATTTTCAACCGGTTACATTTTGTAACCACTTCACTTCCCTCCTCTTTTAAACGATTTTTTAATACTTTCCAGTAATTTCGAGCGGCTTGAAAATCAGGCTGTTCCAGCAGCACCCGGATTATATCAATTACCGAAAAAAACCAAATCTCCGCTTTCTCGTCATAATGGCGGCGAATTTTAAAATTTTCAAAAACAATCAACTCTCTGCCATTTATCATAATTTTATCAGAAAATGAAGAAATAGATTTCAAAAATCAGAAGTTGACCCTGTATAAAATTTTTGGTCTTTTTCCGATTGCAAAATATAGACATAATGCATAGATATTATCTCACGGGGTAAACTGCCATAAACCCATCCCTTAAAACCACTTTTCATGCTAAAATAATACCATGAAACCGCCTTCCGTTCAAATTAAAAAAATGCAGAGAGAGAGAGAGTAAAACCTATTTCACTTTCCAAAACCTCCTTTTAGCCTACCGCGATTGCCGCCGGAGAAAAAGAAAAACCGCCAACGCCGCCAAAATAGAACTTCACTACGAGCAAGAACTGCTAAAACTGGAAGAAGAGCTTAAAAACCGCTCTTATAAGCCGGGAAAATCCATCTGTTTCGTCGTTACAAAACCCAAGCCAAGGGAAATTTTCGCCGCTGATTTCCGCGACCGCGTTATTCATCATTTGCTCGTAAATTATCTTGAGCCGGTCTGGGAAAAAAAATTCATTTTTCATTCATTCGCCTGCCGCGACGGAAAAGGCGCGCACCTGGCCGTCAAACATCTAAAAAAATTTACGAGAATCGCTACGAGAAATTTTTCCCGTCCCGCCTGCTATCTCCAGATGGATATCGCCGCTTTTTTTATGTCGCTGAAAAAAGACGTTCTTTTTAAAAATGTCGCCGGGCATCTGAAAAACCCGGAAATATTATGGCTAACGGAAAAAATAATTTTTCACGACCCGACGGAAAATTATTATCGCAAGGGCAATCCGGCGCTTGCCAAGCTTATTCCGGACAACAAATCTCTTTTTAGCGTCCCGAAAGGCCGGGGACTCCCTATCGGCAACCTTACGAGTCAATTTTTCGCCAATATTTATCTTAATCCGCTTGACCAGTTCGTTAAACATGAGCTGAAAGCCAAACATTATCTGCGCTATGTTGACGATTTTATCCTAATCCATAATAATTCCAAACAGCTTTCTTCCTGGAAAAGGCGGATTGACCGGTTTCTCGCGGACGAGCTTGAATTAAAACTGCACCCGAAAAAATCCGTCCAGCAATCCGTCTACAAAGGCATAAATTTCGTCGGATTTATCGTTAAGCCGGGATATTCCCTGATTCGCCGGAGAACCGTCAACAGCTTGAAAGAAAGGCTAAAGGAATTTAACGGATTGCCAATGCCGGAATCCGGAGAAAACTTCCGTAAAAGCCTCCTGAAAATTCTCGCGGTTATAAACTCTTATTACGGCCAATTTCGCAACGCTGATACTTTGAGCCTGCGAAAATCAATTTACGCGAAGCATTTCGGCGCCTTAAAAACTTATCTTGAGCCGTCCGGCGCGGACTTTCTTTTTTTCAGGATAAAAAAAATTCCCGAAGAAACTTAGCGAAGCCGGCATTTTTTAAATAGTTGCCAGGAGACTAGCGGACGCAACGGACTCTGTTGTTAGCTGAGTCTGTCTTAGCATTGTTGTTCGTGTTGCCGTTGTTCAGGTTCACCCGCCAGGCGTTATTGGTATTGTTAGAGACCGTAGTAGCCGACCAAAAGTTGTAGCCGGCGCGACCATCTTTCCGCCATTTTTCAATAACTGAACCAATCTCAGCCGAAACAAAGTATGGTCCAAAAAAACTTAATGCTCCCGCCCAAAGCCGTCCGCCTGATATTTTTTTATCAGACGAGCTTTTAAGCCCCGGGATAAAGCAGGCGGAACCGCAACGATTCAATGCCCTCTTTTCATTCGTCCTGATTTTTTTTGTCAGGGCTGGAATAAAAATTCTGGCTTCGCTAAATTACTTTTTAAGGAACCATTTTTCCCATCCACCGGTTTGTTTTGATATGTCCTCAAGGATTCTTGATAAAAATTCAAGCTTTTTAGCGTTTAAAATTTTAAGGTCGTAAGCGATCCTGACTTGGATGCGCAGTCTTTCCAGTTGCAGTTTTATTTTGGGAAAATACGGGGCTTTATCTTCCTGAGCGTTGGCGATTACGATCCAGTCCAGCATTTCTCCGGAAATTTCCTTGAGTTTCTGCCCGAGGCTGTATTTATATTCCCGCGGAAAATTATGGGTCGTCCGGTATATTTCCAGGTTTAGGTCATAAGACCGCTGAAAGACGGGGAGGTGGTTGTAGCGAGCCATTTTATAAACATCTTAAAAATTCCATCAAGATTAGACATCGGACTATCTATTTTTTCCGGGTATTAATCTTTTATTGCCAGCTTTTTTAACGCGTGTTTTCGCCTTGCAAATTCCATCCGCTGATGGCAAATCTTCCGGCATTGTTCCTCCCAATTCTCCTATCGTCTTGCGAACCTTTTTTCGCTCCGGCAAAATCTCCCGTAAGGGGATTTTGCCGTTTTATCATTTTTACATATCCATTATATCCACCGCGTACCGCCCGCTTCCTAAAATATAATTTGAAGCGGAAGAATAAGTATAGTCCTCCGGGCGCTCCGCCAGTCCCCATTTTTCAACGCAGGGATTATTATGTATATAATGGAGTTTTTCTTTAAAAAATCTTTCGCTTTGGATTATTAAGGAGTCATATCTTTCTTCAAAAACTTTGTGCCGGGCTTTTGAATTGCCGTAAACATTTTTTTCAAAATGATATAGCAGGCCATAATCACCTTCTTGTTTAAGTAATTTCACGATCGCGTAAGCCAGAAATCTTTTTCCGTTAAAAATCAGCTTTGATAGGATTGGCGATTTATCTAAAATGTATAGCAGTACATGAACGTGGTTAGGCATGATGACATAACCGTAAATTCTATTACCATAATTATTTTTCATGAAGTCAAACCACTCGTAAACCAGCTGACAGCGTTCATCTGATATGAATATTTTTTTCCAGTCCAGTATGGTAAAGGTTATAAAATATATTTCATTGGGAATAAAAGGGCTTTTTTCGCGGACCGCCATAAAGTCTGTTATAACGGCAAAATCCCCTTACGGGAGATTTTGCCGGAGCGTAGAACAAGCATAGCGGGACAAATATACCGTATCCACGGCTCTTTCCGCTCCTGAACCAATACTGACCATAGCGAGGACATCCTCGAAATGGTTGTGGATAACTTCACCGCTATTTTTGCAAGCTTCTTTGGCTTTTTCAATTACCGGCAAAAAATGACGATACTCTGAATATTCCAAAACCTTTGCCAAATCGCGAGATGACCAGAATTCACTTTGGTATTCATTAATCCTTCTTATTTTTTCAAAAATACCGCTCCTCATATTTTTAACCAAAATAATAAAATCACTCAAATCATAAAATCATAAAATCGTCGCCAGGAGACTAGCGGACGCAACGGACTCTGTAGGTAAGCTGAGTCTGCCTTAGCATGGCTGTACGTGTAGCCGCTGGGCAGGTTCACCCGCCAGGCGAAAGTGGTAGTGAGAGAGACCGTAGTAGCCGACCAAAAGGCGTAGCCGGTATTAGCCAGGTAACTTACTGAGCTTTTTGAAGAGCCGTCAATATAGGCCTGCATTAATTCTTTTTGATAAGGAAGCCGCCAGCCGGCGCCTAAAGCCTCGCAACCGACTTTAACGCCCTCCGGTTTTTTCTGGCACTGACAGCCGTCATCCCCGTGAGACGCGCAAACGCCGGCAGGAGTTTGAGCCGCCGGTTCATAACAGTTATTCGCCCAAAACCAGGTAGTAGTATAGTCTCCGGCGTCGGATATCTGGTCGGACCAGATAAGTCCGGTAGAATTATCTTTGGCGTCGGCATTCGCGTCGCCGGTTCCGCAATAATCATCCGCGCCCGAGGTGCAGTCCGTCCAGCCTCCGGAATAAGCGCCGGTCGGAGCGGCCGCCTGATTATCGTTATAGTCGTCCACTCCGCCGAGAGCCTGCGTATAATAGGCGAAATCAGTGGCGCCGGTAGTAGCTGAACCGTTGTAGAGATTTTTAAGAAGCGTTCCTGAAACGCCGAATATATTTACGTCGGCCATGATCTTTCCGGCGGCTAAATCCGCGTCTCCGGCGCAATAGCCCGTTCCGTCGTGATAGCCCGCGGTTATAGCCGTATTGGCCGCGCCGGGCGTTATCGTCTGCTGGCCTATGCTAATCATGTCGCCGGTAATTTCTATTCCGTCCACCCAGGCTTTTTTCCCGGCCGCGATTTCTCCGGCTATGGCGTCTCCGGTATTCGTAACGCACCATCTATTCGTCCCGTCGCCCGCTCCGTCATAGCCGTTAGCGATGAGATTTCCGGTTCCGTCAAAAGTGGCGGTGTTGCAGGCGAGATTAAGCGTTCCCGAATCCAAATCCCAGTCGCCGGTAAGGTTGGCGGTTTTTCCGTTAAAAAGATCGGCAACGGCGGCCGTTCCGCCGTTAGGCGTAAGGGTTCCGGTCTGCCCTAAACTAACGCCCCAGGTCGTCCCGAGCTTTATAAGACTATTGTCCAGGTTGGCTGCGCTAAAAGTTCCGGGCGTGCCCGCGGCCGTAGTTAAAACTTCAGCCGCGTTATCAGAACCGTAGCCGTAGCCGATTTCAAAGGTTCCGGTCTGACCGACGCCGAAAACAATATTTTTACGGACATTTTCCGGCGTTAAGTTAGTCGCGTCATAAGTACCGATTCCTGTGCCGGCCGTGGTTAAAACTTTGCTCGCGTCATTATCGCCGAAAGCCGGGCTGGGAACGGCCGTTCCGGCTACGCCGCAGATTGTCGTCCCGCTTATTATTGATGAGTCGTTCGGGTTTATTGTTCCCGCGACCATAACTCCGGCTTTTGTCCAGGCTTCGTAGCTATTGCATACCTGACCGGCCGCGGCGTCCGAAGCTCCGGTATCGCCGCTTAAAGGATAATCGGCCGAAGGATAAGCGCCGGTTCCGGCCACTCCGAAATTTACGCCGGTTTTTACCGTTCCGGTAGCTATTAAGGAAGCGTCGTAAGTTCCGGCTATGCCGAGATAGGTCGTTCCAAAAAGCACTTTCGCGGCGTCAACCGCCGGAATGGCTTCATAAATTTCCGTTAGCGTCCGGAGCGAAGCCGCCGGAGCCGCTAAGGGCGAAAAATCGTGATCGCCTTCTTCCGCCGCGGCGTTAGTAGTGAGCCGGGTATAAATATCGCCTAGAGTGTAGCCGGTCGCCGCCGGGAGAGAGGACGGAGTAAGGCTTCCGGCTTTAACAATCCCGGCGATTACCATCACCGAGATAATAACCGTAACCGCGGTTTTCGCTTCAGCGAGCCCGCGAAGAAAAAATTTCAGGGACTCTTTGCCGCAAAGCGGATTGGCGCGCGGCAGACCTTTAGCGGCCAGCCCCGATATTTTAACTGAACAACCAGCCGCTGACTTTTTTTTCCTCGGCTTTTTTTCCTCCGGCTCGCGCCGAATCTTTCTCGCTCGCTCCATATGATTATGAAAAAATATTAATAACGGATTATAAAAACGCCAATAGTCCGCGCGCGAATTAATTCCGCGCGACCCTGCGGATATTATAACATAAAAACATTTCTCAGCCTATACCGGCGTGGAAGGACTTACGCTCCTTACGCTCCGGCAAAATCTCCCGCAAGGTGATTTTGCCGTTTTATCAAAACCCTTTCAATCTCTCACCAGCTTAAAAACCATTAGACTTTCTTTTTTACGCTCCGGCAAAATCTCCCGCAAGGGGATTTTGCCGTTTTATCAAAACCCTTTTAATCCCTCACCAGCTTAAAGACTCTTAAACCCGCCTTCTTCTCCGCGAGATACTCATCCAAAGTTTTTGCTTTGACAAAAACATAATCAACCTGAACGGATTTTTTTTCATCAATTCCGCTGAATTTTAAAATATAATAGCCGTCTTTGCCATGAATAACCGGACTAATCTCTCCCGCCTCGGCCATTTTACCAAACTCGTCAGACTGAAGCCCTAAATCGGCGATCCGGGCAGTCCCGGATTTATCGGCGTATTTGGCGGCCGCGGCGATAAAATCATCAGTTCCGGCGATTTCTTTTATCTTCCTTATTCTTGCCAGGGAAATTTTATTTATTTCCTCATCGCAAATTATTGCCCGGCTAAAAAAATCTCCTTTTTCCCCCGTTCCTGCCGCGCAGGAATCAAATCCATGGCGCGAAAAAAGATATTCCCGGGTATATTTTTCAATAAAATACTCGTCCATCGCTCCGGCTGCGAGCCCGCTTTCTTTCATCGCGTCAACGTAAGTAAAATAATTAACAACCCACTCTTTCGTAAAAAGAGCCGGAACTGGCGGAAAAAATTTTCCCGCCCGCCTTATGTTCTGGTTATCAATCTGAGATACAAGAAGAGTTGCGGAAAAAACAATATACAAAATAAAATAAACCGCGAAAAGCCCTAAAACCGGCAACCAGGAATATTTAACAAAAGCCAACAATCCGTCTTTAAAACCCTTTCCAAACCGCTTCAGCGCGACCGCCATTTTCGCCGCTGATTCTTTTATTTTTTTCTTTCTCTCTTCGCGCCTTTTTTTCCTCTTTTTTTCTTCCCTGACTCTTCCGGCTTTTGCCTCTTTTTCCCTCTTTTCCTCCTCAATCACCCGCTCCAGCCGTTCTTTCTCTTTTTTCTCCATTTCCCGCTTCCGAAATTCCGCTGATTCCTTTAGCCTTGAGAGTTTTTCTCTCTCTTCCCGCCTTTTCCGATCCGCCTCTTTTATCCGCTTCACCTCTTCAGCTCTTTTCTTTTCCGCTTCCCGTTTTAAGGCTTCCTCGTATAATTTAATTTTTTCTTCTTCGCGCCGCGCTTCTCCCTGACGGACTTTTTCTTCTTCCTCTTTTTTTTCCCTTAGAAGTTTATTAATATTTTCCTTGTCTTTGGCATGCTGTTCTTCTTTTAAATCCTTTGATAGCGTAAAAGACCGGCTATTTTCCGCCCGGTTTCCAGCCTTTTTAATACCGTCAAATCTTCTGCCCTGGATTTTTAAAATTCCGGAAAGGACGGTTTTTTTTATTTTTTCGGCGCTCTGAACTTCCGGACGCGGATTTTCCGTAACCTCTTTTTCCCCGATAGTCTCAAGCACCAGCCTTCTTGACCTTTCCCGGTCAAGGGGATTTAATCTTTTTATGCCGTCAAGGCTCTTTCCCATATTAATTGAAAAAATATTTAAACCATTTTTCCGGATTGGTTTCCGCCTTTTCCGGCCTTAGATTTTCCCGTCCGGGCATATTATAAACCGTGCTAGGTTCGCTTTCTTTTTCCGTTCCCGATACCGGATCTTTTATTCCGGCCACTTCTTCGCCGTTTTTTTTCAATGAAAGTTTCAGCCGAGCCTCGCCCTCTATAAACTGGTCTGATTCAAGATAGCTCGCGAGCTCCTTCAAACCGCTGTTTTTTTCTTCAATCCGGCGAATTTCTTCCCGCATCTTTTCCACTTCTTTGTTAATTTTATGCCTTTGGCTTAAATTTTTCGCCAAAGGAAAACTGATCAAAGTTAAAATTGAAAGCCCTAAAACCGTAAGGAAAATCCGCGAGGAAAAAAAGCGGCCAGCTAAATTTTTTCTTTTTCTTTCCGTGTTCATGTTTTTGTCTTTCTGAAATAATATTTTACCAGTTCAATTAAAAGAATATTTAACGCCCCGACCGAAATTATAAGCGGCCAGACGCTAAGTTCAAGATCAACGGTAGAGAGAAGAGCCTGAAATGGAGCGAAATAAATGGCCGAAAAAAGCAGGGCGAGACTCGCTGATACCGCCGCCAATAGGCGCGGATTGCCGAACGGATTCATCCTCCAGACCGGAATTTCAAAACTTCTTAAGCTAAAAATATACAAAAGGGAATCAAAGCCGGCGCAGGCGAATATGACAGTCCGGATGTAATCAATATTATAATACCCTTTTAACAAATAGTAAAAAATTCCAAAGACGAAAATGTCGCTTATTACCCCGGCGGCGATTACAATGGCTTTCATTTCCCGGTTAAAAATCGGTTCATTTTTCGGCCGGGGCTTTTTTTCCATTACTCCGGCTTCGCCTTTTTCAAAGGAAAGGGCAAAACTCGGCAGGCTGTCGTTTACTATATTGATCCAAAGGATCTGCGCCGGAAGGATCGCGAGCGGCAGGCGGAAAATAAGACAGCCGCCGATTAAAATCATCTCGGAAAAACTGTCGGATAAAAGATAGATCATCACCTTTCGGATGTTGGAAAAAATAATCCGCCCCTGCCGGACGGCTGAGATAATGGTGGAAAAATTATCATTCAAAAGGACAATGTCGGCGGACTCTTTTACCGCGTCGGTTCCGGATCCGAGGGCGATACCGATGTCGGCGGATTTTATGGCCGGCGCGTCATTAACGCCGTCCCCGGCCATGGCGACGGTTTCCCCTCGCTCTTTTAAGGCTTTAATAATGCGCAGTTTATGGTGCGGGCTTACCCGGGCGTAAAGATTTACGCCGGAACATTTTTTAAGGAGTTCCCGGTCGTCCATTAAATCAAGCTCCGGGCCGGTGAGGACGCATTTCTCGCTTATCTTCAGTCCGGCCTCTCGGGCGATCGCGGCGGCCGTCAGCTTATAATCGCCGGTAATAATCACCGGCCGGATGCCGGCCTTTTCGCATATTTTTATAGTTTCGCGCGCTTCTGCCCGAAGCGGATCCTTTAAAACCATCAATCCGGCGAAAACCAGTTTTTCGCAAAGCAGGTTAGGATTATTTTCTTTTTTCTCTTCCGGAACGGCGCGGTAAGCGAGGGCGAGAACCCGGAGGCCTTCGGAAGCTAGTTTCTTAAACTCATAAATAATATCCTCGCGCTGTTTTTTCGCCATCACCCTGATTTTCGTCTCTTTTAAATAATAGCGCGAACAGTTTAAAATCACTTCCGGCGCGCCTTTGGCGAAGAGAACTCTGCCGGAGGTTATGAATCGGTTTTTCTTTTTCACGGCGTGCAGAGTGGCCATGAATTTTTTCTCCGAATCAAAAGGAATCTCGTCCAGGCGCGGAAATTCTTCTTTTTCCTGAAAATAATTAAAGCCCACCTGAATCGGAGCGAGCATGGCCGCCGAATCGGTCGGCGAGCCGATAATTTTTGAAATGTTAGCGTCTTTGGCCGTCCCGTCAGTGATCTCGCCCTCGGGAAAAGCGTCGTTGGCGTGCAAACCGATACGCAGGGCGTGAAAAACCAGCTCCGGGTCTTCGTGCTTAAATTCTCCCTTTATAAGGTCAATTTTCTGATCAGGAAAAATAAGGTTTACGACCTGCATCTTCCCTTCGGTTAGAGTTCCGGTCTTATCAGCGCAAATTACCGTAACCGACCCTAGAGTTTCGGTAGCCGAGAGCTTGCGGACTAAAGCTTTTTCCCGGACTAAAGCCTGCGTGCCGATAGTTAAAATAACGGTAATGGCGATCGGCAGGCCTTCGGGGATGGATGAAACCGCGATTGCCACGCTCGCTAAAAAAATCTGGAAAAGGTCGTAGCCGGCGGCGGCTCCGGCAATAAATATAAGAGAGCAAAGGATGAGGATAAAGAGTCCGACCTGATTAGAAAACTTTTTTAGCCGCTCCTGCAGGGGGGTCGCCTCTTCTTCAACTGATTCAGTAAGCCGGACGATTTTGCCGATTTCGGTATTAAGGCCGGTAGCGACGACTACGGCTTTGGCGTTCCCTTTTAAGGCGACGGTTCCCATATAAGCCATTCCAATCCGGTCGCCCAAAGCGCTCCCGATTCCGCTTTTTCCCGCTGATTTTTTTACCGGAAACGATTCGCCGGTAAGAATCGCTTCGTTTATTTCCAGCTCTTCGCATTCAAATATCCGGCAGTCGGCCGGAATAGAAAGCCCCCCGATGATATAGACAATGTCGCCCGGCGCGAGCTCGGCGGCCGGAATTTTTTTATTCTCCCCGTCCCGGAGCGCCAGGGCGGTCGGGATCATGAGTCGCGCGATTTTTTTAAGCGACTCATTAGCTTTGTTTTCCTGCAGAAAACCGATGAGCGCGTTTACAATGAGCGCCGCGAAAATAACTCCCGCGTCAATAAAATGGCCGAAGCCGAGGGAGACCGCCCCGGCAACAATAAGAATATAAATCAGCGGACTTTTAAACTGGGAAAAAAAGAGCTCTAGCCGGCCGGACTTCTCTTTTTCCGGAAGCAAATTTTTTCCGATGACAGCAATCCTCTTCGCGGCTTCAGCCGAAGTTAGACCTGACGATACTGACGAAAGCGCCGAAAAAACCGCCTTAACGCCCATGGCGTGCCAGTTCATTTCTTTTTTTAATAATTCTTTCTGATTTTCCATGATGTAAAAATTATCCAATAAAAATCGCTCCGGCTAAATCCGCAACGATATTATTATAACATATTTTATTGATGTCCGAAAACAACGGGATAATTCATCCGCCAATTTAAACGACAAAAAAACCGCCACCAGGGCAGAGTTATTATTTTAGAGACCTGTTATTCTTTTTTACAATAAATATTCCAAAGCTTGCTTTAGCTCCGGCAGATCGTTTATTACCGTATCCCAGACGACTTTTTTATCCACCCCGAAATATTCATGAATAAGGCGATTTCTCATCCCTATCATCCTGCTCCAAGGGATTTCCAAGTGCGCTTCCTGAAAATCTTCGCTTATATTGCCTGAGGCTTCTCCTATTATTTCCAGCTCTCTCACGACTCCGTCAACAATCAGACTGCTGCGTGAAAATTCCTCGTAGCTTTTTCCCTGAGCATACTCCCGCGCCTTGTCTATCGCGTCAATCATATGCCGCAGGTAGGTTTTATCATTTCTCATAGATAAGCTCTGCCTGTTTTATTACTTCATCCCTGAAATATTTGCTTAAAGCGCCGGGCGTAAGTAAATCAACTTCTTTTTTCACCGCTTCTCCCAGCTCCTTCTGAATGGCAACCAGCTTAAAATATCCGACAATCGCCGCCGGATTAAATTCTACCAATAAATCAACGTCGCTATCTTTTTTTTCCGCGCCGCTAAGATAAGACCCGAAAAGGGAAATTTTTTCAATGTCTTTTCTATAATCGCTTTTTAGCACCGCCTCTTTAATTTTCTTTTTTATTTCTTCCTTGCCCATACTTTTAATTATTCGCTTGTTATATCTATATTCTATTGGATTACATGCCGGGTGTCAACGACAATTTTTCCAAAAAAAAAGCGGCAGGGTCGACTTACGCGTTGTCCGAAGACATCGCAACGATCCCTGCCCTATATTGGAGCTTTGCCTATTTTTTTATCACCTCCCCGTGGCATCAGCCGTCGGGGAGGGGGGTTGGGGGTGGGGTCTCCTCCCCGCCTGCTCCGGTGGCGAGGTGAGGGTGAGCTGACGACTACTTCCCGCCTCTAACCCAGGCACGGAACTTCTCGCGAGCCAAAGTGTCGGCGGTCAAAGACTGTCCCGAATACAAATCAGGCGGACAACAGCCTTTGTAGAAGTTGATCCAGTTAGAGCCACCGACATTAGGGGCGTAAATTGACTGGTTACCCGCGATTCCCGTCAACCGCAGGTAGTAATAGCCGTCGCCTGCTTCGGGCGGAACCTCAATAAGAAACTTGACTTTTCGAGGCTTGCCCTTAACGACCCCCTTTACGACTTTTTTTCTGCTTGGGAGGTCGCCATTGTAGTAGGCGTAACCGGCGACCGGGTCGTCCTCATTGTTCCAGCTATCACCATTAAGCATGACCACAATATCAACAGGATCTTCCGTATTATTTTCTGCAATAGCCTCCACTCTGACAAAACCACCGTCCGAAAAGATAGCGGGCGGGAACACTGCGACCTGCTTGAATCGATACTTCTGCACGGTCAGGTCAATATTCCCTAAATCAAAGGATCCACCTCTTTCAACCGTGAAGATCCTGGAATCCCAAAGTGCACTCGGGTGTGGCCACGGCTTCTGGTAATAACCGTCAGCCGCGATGAAGGCTTGGTAGGTGCCGGCCATAACCTTCTTGCTGAAGACCTGCTCGCCATTGCCCGAGTCAATCACGACAGAGCCAGGCCAATAACTTTCCGTGGGATATACGTCGATGTAGACCTCGGGTGATCTTACAGGCCCGCCGTTGGAATCGGCTACGATCCCC
>Ga0074197_1000378_pt1 | contig 12975 bp, 13 predicted proteins | sample EPASupsiteSAE305_FD_64526 | JGI IMG/M metagenome (GOLD analysis project Ga0074197, IMG submission 64526) | Bioremediated contaminated groundwater microbial communities from EPA Superfund site, New Mexico - SAE3-05 reassembly with SPADES | ecosystem: Environmental > Aquatic > Deep subsurface >...
CAACCTTCTTTAGATTTTTGCCGCACTCTTGCCGATATCGGTGTACAAACCATTATCTATACCGATATTGCCAAAGACGGCGAGGGCAAGGGGACGAACCTGGCCATTTATGAGACTTTAAATGAGATCAAGGGACTTGATTTTATCGCTTCCGGTGGTATTTCATTTGAGTCTGAGATAACTCATCTCAATGAAATGGGTCTTTATGGCGCTATATTAGGCAAGGCTCTTTATACCGGTAAGATTGACTTAAAACAAGCTATTGCTTTAGCTAGGAGATAAAAGATGATAACCAAACGCATTATACCCTGCCTGGATGTCCGGGACAGCCGGGTGGTAAAAGGAATGAATTTTGAGGGGATAAAAGATGTTTCTTGTCCTGTGGAGATGGCCGAATTCTATAATGAAAGCGGCGCAGACGAGTTGGTCTTTTACGATATTACTGCTTCCGTCGACGAACGTAATATCTTTACTGATATTTTAAAGAGGGCTGCCAGCCGTATTTTCATCCCTTTAACGGTCGGTGGGGGCATTCGCAGCCTCGAGGATTTTGACAGGGTGCTCAAATGCGGCGCGGACAAGGTAAGTGTTAATTCCGGTGCTATCGTTAAACCTAGCCTGATAGAAGAGGCTGCCAAAAGATATGGCAGCCAATGTGTGGTCTTATCCATGGATATCAAGCGGGTTGATGGTGTCTTTCGCATCTTTGCCAAGGGAGGCAGGGAGAACACTGGTATCGACGCACTAGAATGGGCTAAGATGGGCCAGGAAAACGGTGCTGGCGAGCTTGTTGTTAACAGCATTGATACCGACGGAGTGAAAAATGGCTTTGACCTGGAAATGCTTAAGGCTATCTCCGAGCGCGTCTCCATTCCCATCATCGCCTCGGGCGGGGCGGGGAAGATGGAGGATTTCGCAGAATTATTTAAGCTGCCTGGTATCGACGCGGGGTTGGCTGCTTCCATTTTCCACTATCGGGAAATCGATATCCGTGATTTAAAAGCTTATCTGCGCGGGCAAGGTATTGAGATGAGGGAGGTTTAGTAATGAGCGAAGAACTAACTAAACAGGCCATAGAAAGCCTCAAATTTGATGAAAAGGGCTTAATTCCCGTCATTGTCCAGGATTATTACAGCAAGAAAGTACTGACCCTGGCTTATATGAATAAAGAAAGCCTCGCTATTTCCATAGAAGAAAAAAAGACCTGCTTTTATAGCAGAAGCAGGCAGGAGCTTTGGCGTAAAGGGGAAACCTCCGGTAATTATCAGCATGTCGTCTCTATCAAATATGATTGCGATGCCGATGCATTGATGGTCCAAGTCGTCAAAGACGGGCCTGCCTGCCATTTAGGCAGTGATTCCTGTTTTAATGATACTCTTTATGTTAATCCTGATTACTGTGAATTTTCTTTTGACGGTTTATACGAATTGATCCAAGGCCGCAAGACCAACCCGCAAGAAGGATCTTATACTACTTATCTTTTTGAGAAGGGCATAGATAAGATCCTGAAAAAAGTAGGTGAGGAATGCGCCGAGGTAATCATTGCAGCCAAGGGCGAAAACAGGGAAGAAACTATTTATGAAATTTCCGATATAGCTTACCATCTGATGGTCTTAATGGTCGAAGCAGGAATCCCTATTGCCGATATCATTGATGAGCTGGCGAAAAGACATATAGTTGACCATAAAGTAAAACAAGAGAAGATGAAATAGAGAGATATAATAATGTACATCCTTTCCAATCCTCATACCCATACAAAATATTGCGATGGTTCCAATACTCCTGAAGAAATGGTGCGCTCAGCCATAGATATCGGCTTCCACACCCTCGGTTTCTCCGGTCATTCCTATATGCCGTTTGACCCGGAAATCGGCATGAGCCTGGAAGAGACTGAAAGCTATATCAAGGAAATAAATGCTCTTAAAGAAAAATATCGCGGACAGATCGATATCATCTTAGGTATTGAAGAGGATTATTATTCAGATATTGAACTTGCCCCTTATGAATATGTCATCGGTTCTTTTCATTATTTCAGGGATAAGGACGGCAAATATTATGCCGTTGATAATACCGTCAGTGAAATGAAGGACTGCATTAATAATGTTTTTGGCGGCAGGCCTATGGACATGGTAAAGCACTATTATGAGCAGGTAGTCAATGTTGTAATGCAAAGAAAGCCCGATATCCTAGGACATTTCGACCTGGTGCGTAAACTCAATAAGAACGATTGTCTGTTTAGCGAAAACAGTCCGGAATATCACAAGATTGCCCTTGATGCACTCGAAGCATGCGCTGCTTCCGGTTGCATATTTGAGGTCAATACCGGCGCCATGAGCCGTGGATATACCGATACACCATACCCATCTTTCTTTTTGCTTAAACGTTTAGCTCAGCTAAAGGCACCAGTGATAATCAGTTCTGATACGCACAGTGTTCAAACCATTGATTTTTACTTTAAGGAGACCGTGACACTATTAAAAGAAGCTGGGTTCAAAAGCATCCGGGAACTTTGCAGTGGAGGATTTAGAGAAATTCCCTTTGTATAAATTAAGCAAAAAACATGCACCAAATAGCCCCTTATTTAATACTATATAAGCAGTTTTATAGCAAAAAGGGGTGATGTTGGTGCGTATTTATTATATCAAGCTGCCTAATTTTTTGCGTAACCTATTTAAAAAGACATTGAAACAGTAAGATAAATTTAATTTCTAATTAAAAGACCTCTTCGGGGGTCTTTTAATATATCTCTGCTTAAAAATTTTAGTCTTGACAGTTATCCTTACACTATGTTAATATTAACATAGTGTAAGGAGGGAATAAACTATGGAACTACAAGAGATCATACTCGGCTTTCTTGATTGGCAGCCACTTACAGGCTATGAATTAAAAAAAATGTTCTCAGAACTTGACTTTTTACCTTGGTCAGGCAACAATAATCAGATTTATAAATCGTTAATTGAATTAGATGATCAAAATTTAGTCATCAAAGATGTCATTCAGCAGGAGAACTATCCGGCGCAAAAAAGATACCGCGCCACAAAAGAAGGGCATGATATACTCAAAGAGGCCGTTCTTAAAGATGCGGAGATACCAACATTTAGGAATGACTTTTTACTGCACCTCTTATGGGCAGATTGTCTAACCCATGCTGAGCTAATGTCTATAATCAATAAATACCAGGATAAAGTCAATAATGAACTGCTGCTATATCAGGGAAAGATCAAAAAAGACAAATTACATGCCAGCAGAAATTATCGTGAGTCATTTATCTGGGATATGATTATGCATAGACGGGCCGAATATCTACAAAACGAGCTGAACTGGCTTACCAGGCTACGTAACGGGCTGGCCAATAAAGAGTAAAGGTGGATCAGTCTTGATAGGACACATGTAATTAAACGCAAGTTTTTTAATTGCTAAAAAGACCGCCTTATGGCGGTCTTCTTTTAATGTTTATATTAGCTTAATATGTGCAAAATAATATTAAATCTAACGCACCCCAAAAATACCCCCTATAGCTGCCGCGATTATGCAATAAGCGCTTTTTGCCGCTAATTGGTCCAGTCCATTACCTGTAATTAAAGAAAAGATCAGCATTATGACAACAAAGATAATGCCTATGATGAGGCCGGTCATAAGACCTCTATTTTCCGATTTTCTAGAGGCTAAAAAGCCGCCAGTAAAAAGGGATACCACGCTAATAATTGCAGCGGCCGGCATCAGATATGATTCCGGAATATTAGTAAAATAGATGATGCAGCCAGCAATTAAGCACAGCACCAGCAATAAAATTATGCTAATTATTAGACCATAAATTACCCTTTGCCCCATACCTTGTGACATCTGGGGCATAGCCGATATTCTAGGCATTCTTCTTTTTATTTCCATACAATCACCCCACTTATATTCTTTTTCTATACTTTATGTCGCGGGATGATATTTATGACATAAAAAGAACAACAAACTTGACTATACTATGCAAAAGACATACAATTAAAGAAATTATTTTAAGAAATCAATGGCGTTTTTTATTTTTGTCATTGTGAGGAGAAAATAGATTCCATGCCTAATTTTGATACCAAAAAAATTGAAGAAGCAGTTTCCATGATCCTGGAGGCAATTGGCGAAAACCCCGAAAGGGAAGGCCTGTTAAATACTCCGACGAGAGTTGCCAGTATGTATGAAGAAATATTTGCTGGCATCAATACCAACCCTAAAGAACATCTTATCACCCAATTCACGGAAGATAAACATGGGGAAATGGTAATCGTCAAAGATATTCCTTTTTATTCGATGTGCGAGCATCATCTTATGCCCTTTATAGGTAAAGCCCATATTGCCTATATACCACGCAATGGTGTGATCACGGGTCTTTCTAAGCTAGTAAGGGTAGTTGAGGGCTATGCACATCGCCTTCAGTTACAGGAACGCTTAACGGCGCAGGTAGCCGATGCGATGATGGAAGTTTTATCGCCAATGGGCGTTTTGGTAGTATTTGAAGCGGAGCATATGTGCATGACCATGCGCGGTGTACGCAAGCCTGGGTCTATTACCGTAACTTCTGCCGTCAGAGGCATATTTGAAAAAAGAGATAGTACTAGAGCTGAGGCTTTTGCTCTGATAAGATCTTCAAATTAAATGGAAATCTATCTATTAATGGAAATCTGATAAAAGACGAGGAGATAATATGAGTTTTAAAAAAGAAGACGGCATCGACGAAAAAAATAAAATCAATGCCGATAAAGATAATTCCGTTTTAGTTAAAGAAGATAAAGATTTATTTAAAGACGAATCTAAAAATATGCCTAAAAGGAAAAAACCGGAAAAGAAAAAAGAGGGCTTTGGCGCTTTTATCAAAGAATTTGTAATCATCGTCGGCTCAGCTTTAGTGATCGCCTTTGTTCTGAAGTCATTTATTATTGACAGTCGCATCGTTCCCACTTTATCAATGTTCCCCACAGTTGATGCGGGGGATAGGCTCTTAATCAATAAACTGGCTTATGTTGGAGATAGGACACCCCAAAGAGGAGACGTCGTTGTTTTTAAACCGCCGGCGGAATTAAACACTAAAGATGATCTTTGCAAAAGGGTCATTGGCCTGCCTGGGGATACTATAGAAGTTAAGAATAGTAAAGTTTATATCAACGGCGAAGCTTTTAATGAATATTATTTGGCGGAAGAGCCAAATTACACATATGGGCCAGTAACTGTTCCCGATGGTTGTTATTTTATGATGGGGGATAACCGTAACCATAGTTTAGACAGCCATGCCTGGTCAAATCCTTTTGTCCCTGAATCAGATATCAAAGGTAAGTCTCTTTTGATTTATTGGCCATTGGATGATTTTGGTGCACTTTAAACAAACTAATAAAAACGTTGGAGAGTTAATATGCATATACTTTTGACAAATGATGATGGTGTTGATGCTGTAGGACTATATCAGCTCGCTTTTTCCCTTCATTCACTTGCTAAAATCTCTATAGTAGCACCCGCTTTTGAACAAAGCTGTACCGGACACGGTATTACTGTGAACGCGCCCCTGCGTTTGCATCGAGCCAATATTCCTCACTCCGACCAGTCTTGGGCTGTACAAGGGACACCTGCCGACTGCGTGAAAATGGCTTTGGAACATATCTTGAAAGATAAGCCAGATCTGGTTATTTCCGGCATCAATCACGGTTCTAATTTAGGCACGGACGCTATTTATTCAGGCACTGTCTCCGGCGCTATGGAAGGATATATTTATGGATTACCGGCTATCGCCGTCTCAAGTACCGATGCCGTTTCTAACTTTGATCTAGCAGCTGAATTTATAAAAAAAATAATTCTTTGGTGGAAAGAAAAAAACTTTTCTCCGGCGGCGATGCTTAATATCAATGTGCCACCTGGTAAGATCAAAGGGGCAAAATACACGAAGCTGGGTTTTCGTACCTATGAAAATGCTTTTGAAGAAAGAATAGACCCCATGGGCAGAAAATATTTTTGGCTGCATGGCAAGGTTGTAGACAGGGGTGATATGGGCAAAACAGATGTCGAGGCTGTCTCAAACGGTTTTATTTCTGTTTCGCCTCTGCAATTTGATATTACCGATTATATTACTTTAAACCAACTGCAAAAAAATCAAACGCCTTCATTTTTTGATGAGCCGTCGCCAAATTCCAATGCTTAAGCCACCAGTACAAGCTAAGATAATAAAATAAATTATCAAGAGAAGAAGGATAATGGCCACTACGGCCATTTTTTCTTGTCCGGGGAAAGAGTCCGCGATAAAAGGCGAGCCTATCTTATATGCTAACACACAAATAAGCGCTGCTAAAACAGGTTTAAAAAAAATATTGGACCACTTAATGACTGGGTGGCTGATGCGCAGCAAATGGATAAAATTGAGGGCAAAGCCTGCTATATAAGCGATATTGACAGCGATAGCAGCACCATTGATGCCCAAAGCAGGCAGGGATGTGAGAGTGTAGATTCCTGTTAAGAGGCAGATACCGCTTAAAATACTATTGATAAGTAAAGCCCTGACTTCACCTAATCCCTGAAGCACACTGATGACTGTTACTTGTAAATAGAAAAACATGCCTCCGATGGAAAGGATACGTAGCGGCCCAGCTGCTTCTGGATTATTGAATATCCAGGTACAAAGCTCCGTGGCAAAAAGATTGAGGATAAGCATACCCGGCAAGGTGAATACCATGGTCGCTTGCAGGGAATTACTAATACGGTGGGAAAGCAACTTTCCTCCAGCAAGACCCGTTTCTGCAACAGCAGGCATGACCGAAACGGCCAAGGCGGAAGTAAATATACCTGGCAAATGCAAAAGCGCCATGGCAACCCCGGCAAAGCGTCCATAGATCTCGGTGGCGCTATGAATATCATAGCCTGCCCTTTGCAGAGCCCAAGGGATCAAGAAGGCCTGTAACATCATAATCATGCTGATGACTAACCTGCTAAAAGTTACAGGCATACCAAATCTAAGCAAGCGGCCGGCGGTAGGGAAGGAAAATGTGCTGGTGGGGGGCAATTGTCGCTTTTGGCCTCTCATTCGAGCAAGCAGATACATAAATCCAGCCGTCTCCCCCAAGACCGAGGCAATGGAAGTAGCAGTCACCGCTTTTTCCAGGCCCAAGGTACTAAACTCCATGGCAAGTGTTATCCCTACGACTACCCTGATAGTTTGCTCGATACTCTGGCTGGCTCCTAAAGTAGAGATTTGCCGCATCCCCTGAAAATATCCACGGTAGGCGGAGGCGATAGAGATAATAAACACAGCAGGCAATACCATCTGGAAACAGGCAAATATCCTTTTATCGGGAGCAAAGTACTCGACCAGAAAAGGACTGAGAAAAAAGGCCGCTAATGTTACAAAGAGGCCTGAAACGAAGAGCATAGATAATGCCGTGCGAAAAATGCCGGCAACTTCTCCATAACTACCTCTGCCGGCTTCTGATGCCGTTTTTTGTGAAACGGCCAGCTGGATGCCCAATCCCGCGCTGACTAAAAGAAAAGCATAAAGGGGGGTAACCATTTCGATCAAGCCGACCCCTTCAGTACCTAATACGCGCACCAAAACAACCCGGTAAAAAAAGCCCAAACCTTTGACAAAGATATTTGAAAGAAGCAGTATAACTGTACCAAATAATAAACCTTGCTTTTTGATATCCATATTCTCTCCGGCATTTCTTATTACAACTATTGATTAAAAATATGCTGAATTTATGGATAGCATTACCGGAGAAAAATCTCAAAAACTTTCGCTTTAAAAAAAGGTTTTCTTATAAAAGCATATAATATATAACTTTATGTTGTTATTAAGGATATATTAATAAAAAAAATTAATACTAATCATATGCTCAAAGTAGCTAAAGGAGGATATTAAATGAAGGTTTATCCATCTACGCAAATTCGCAACGTGGGTATCATATCTCACCAAGGAGCAGGCAAAACGTCCCTTACGGAAGCTTTGCTTTTCAATACCGGCGCGACAACTCGTCTGGGAAAAGTTGATGAAGGTAATACAGTCTCCGACTACAACCCGGAAGAAATTAAGCGTAAAAGCACTGTTAGCACTTCTTTAGTAGCTTGTCTTTGGCGCGATTGTAAGATTAATCTTCTTGATACTCCTGGCTTCTCCGATTTCTTTGGTGAAGTTTCCAGCACTTTGCGGGTAGCCGACAGCCTTGTAATGGTAATTGACGCTGTTGCCGGTGTAGAAGTCAGCACCGAGATCATTTATGAAATAGCCGATGAAAAGAATATTCCAGTCATCGCTTATGTTAATAAAATGGACCGTGAAAACGCCAATTTCTTCAAGGCAGTTGACACCATGACCAAGAAATTTGGCAAACTGGTCGTTCCTGTGCAGATTCCTATTGGCGAAGAAGCCGATTTTAAAGGCATCGTCGATTTGATTACTATGAAAGCCTATTATTATAGCAGCGCTAAACCTGTGGAAATCCCCATTCCTCCGGAAATCATGCAGGATGTGGAAACATACCGGGAATTTATGATCGAAGCCGCTGCCGAAGGTGAAGATGAATTAACTTTAAAATATCTTGACGGTATCGAACTTACCACCGAAGAAATCAAGATCGGCCTGCGCGCCGGTATCCATAACGCCAAATTCGTACCAGTACTTTGCGGTGCTGCTTTTAAGAATTTCGGTGCTGATATGCTGCTTGATTTTCTGGTTGATTATGCTCCCGATCCGATGAGCGCACTTGACCCGGACGATGCCAAAAAACCTGTTGCGGCTCTTATATTCAAAACCATGGCCGATCCTTATGTAGGTAAAATCAGCTTGTTCAAAGTACTGCAAGGTACTTTCAAGGGTGATACCACTCTTTATAATTCCACCAAAGGAATCGAAGAAAAAGTTGCCCAGCTTTCCACAATGCAAGGCAAAACGCAGATACCTCTGCCGGAATTTGCTTTTGGTGATATCGGGACCGTCAGCAAATTAGCTTTAGCAACTACCGGTGATACCTTGACGACCAAAGAATGTGGCGTTGTTTTAGATCCTGTGGAATTTCCTGCACCCACTCTGACCGTTGCTATCGCGCCTAAATCCAAAGGCGACGAAGATAAGCTAGGTAATGCTATCAACCGTCTTCTGGAGGAAGATCCCACACTTCGTTATGAAAAGAATGTGGAAACCAAGCAGACTTTGCTTACCGGTATGGGTGAAGCCCACATCAATATTGTTATCGACCGCCTACAGAGAAAATTTGGCGTAGGCGTGGAACAGGTGGAGCTAAAAGTACCTTATCGTGAAACCATTCGTGGCAGCGCACAAAAAGTTGAAGGCAAGCATAAAAAACAAAGTGGTGGGCATGGTCAGTTTGGACATGTTTATATCGACATGGCTCCGGACCTCGAAAATGACTTTACCTTTGAAGAAAAGATCTTTGGTGGGGCGGTACCCAAACAATATATCCCCGCAGTTGAAAAAGGTATCCGCGAATCAATGGTAGAGGGTATTTTGGCTGGTTTCCCTGTTTCTAACATCAAAGTTACCTTGATCGATGGTTCATACCATGATGTTGACTCTTCGGAAATGGCCTTCAAATTGGCTGCTAACCTAGCATTCAAAAAAGCTTGCGAACAGGCTAAACCCGTTCTGCTTGAGCCAATCATGAATGTAGAAATAATCGTTCCTGACCAGTACATGGGCGACATCATGGGTGATATGAATACCAAACGAGGCCGTATCCTAGGCATGGAAAAACTTGGTAAAGTCCAGCTGATTAGAGCTCAAGCTCCTTTGACTGAAATGTATCGCTATGCTATTGACCTCAAATCGATTACTCAGGGCCGCGGTAAATTCAGCATGACTTTCTGTGGTTATGAAGAAGTTCCGGCACAGATCGCAGACAAAATAATTACTGCTGCCAAGGCTGCAAAAGAAAAAGAAAAAGAATAAAAGTAGTCATAGTAAAGCCCTCGTCACAAGACGAGGGCTTTTTCGTTGTTAATAATAAAAGGAATTGAGCAAGGTGATTATATTTAGCTAGATTTGTTAGTTTTATCAAGACCATATTTGACGGCAATGCGCCCTAAAAGCTTGATAAAAGGCTTACCTAAAAAGACTTACCTCTCCCAGATAACCCTCAAAAACGAACAAGGCATTCATGCACCAACCAAAGATAAAACTCTAAACCGTTCCGTAGGCAATCCGTGAAAAGGGATATTTTTTTAGTTGCCCTGACAATAATCCAGCAACTAAGCCCATTATCCCCCAAAAGAACATCTGCCATGGTGTCCAAGGTCCTTGTCCTAACAACATATTTGAAGCCAGCGCTGTAACTGCTGCGGTCATAAATCCCATTTCGCCGCCAAAGACGATACCTGTCATAATGATAATAAATGAGGCAGGTTGGACGCTGGGAATGGCGGCAAAAATAACCCTGCCAGCCACAGCCAAGGCTGAATGCAAGGCAATCAAAATAATCTTTTCGGCAGCGACATCCTTCTTTTCAAAGGAAGCCAAAAAAAATAATACCGTCCCCAAAGCAATCAGCAGGGAAGTGAGTGCATATTTTTCTTCCCAGATGCTAACGCCCAGCGCTAAGGCTGCGAGAATGATTATGATTGCGCTAAGAATGAAGGTTTTTCTTTTTGGCACAGTTTAAGCACATCCTCATAAAGAATAGCTTTTATGATAGAGGAAAGATAAAGGGTAAAGCGAATTTCTTATTAATTTATTATCCTTGTTTATTGTAGAAAGTTGACCCACTTTGCAGGAGGTGTTTTTATGGAAGATAGAATAGAGATATACAAAGGCGATATTACTAAAATGGAAGTCGACGCAATAGTCAACGCCGCCAACACCAGTCTTTTGGGCGGCGGAGGGGTAGACGGGGCTATCCATAAAGCAGCAGGCCCCGGCCTCTTAGCTGAATGCCGCAACCTTAAGGGCTGCGCCACGGGTGATGCGAAGATAACTTCCGGCTATCTCTTGCCGGCAAAATATGTCATCCATACGGTTGGGCCTATCTGGCAGGGGGGAGAGAAAAATGAGCCAGAGCTTTTGGCCTCTTGTTACCGCAAATGCCTGCTTATTGCAAAAATGCATGGCCTTTCTACTATCGCTTTTCCCGCTATCAGCACCGGCGTCTATAGATTTCCCGCGCAGGAAGCAGCAGAGATTGCAGTAGGGGAGATTAGGCAGTTTCTGCAGGATGATGAACAGATACAAAAGGTCTGACTGGTCGCTTTTGATGAATGGATGAAAGGGTTTTATCAATATGCTTTGGCTAAAATTTCCAATTGACTTGGCTTTTTATCTATTGCAGCTTGACTTTTAGGTGATGATGATTTATCCTTTTCTATGTGGAACAAGGGTGCGTAGCTCAGGGGGAGAGCGCTTGACTCACATTCAAGAGGCCGCTGGTTCGAAACCAGCCGCGCCCACCAAAAAACAACCATTAAGGCCATTATAAGGCCATAATGGTTGTTTTTCATATTAGGAATAATTACTGAAATCATGTTAAATTATGCCCCATTTTTAGCCTACTGCTAACACACTGCTAACAAGGCCTGCTTTTGAGTTTTACGCAAGAGCAAATGAGAGAGTAAAAAAACTTTTCGGTGAATATATACGCATCCATAACCATGCTAAAACACCGTCCCGGTTATATAAGGCCTATGCAATGGCTTAAACAATGGAATCAGAGAGGATATTTCTTTATTTAAAAATTAATTCTTATATATTAATTTTTTATTAGATATCTTATAATTCGACAAATTTATACAATGTTTATAAGTGTTTGTTTAATTTTAGTAGAAATATTTGTATATATAATTATTTTTACATATTGTTTTATATTTTATTTTATTATATTATATTATAAAATTACAATTTAACCAAAATTTAGGAGGTTTGTATAATGATTTGGTATTTTCAGGAAAAAGGCTATTCTAAAGTAATTACCAGAATAGTACTTATATTTATTATATTAATACTTTCATTATTTATTAATTGTATTATTTCAAATACAGCTTATGCGGAATCAAATAACATCGCAGCAGGTAAAAGCTATATGAAATCTGAAGATCCATCGACACAATATCCTGATACCGATAACCAGGAATCAGTAGATGGGGTCTTGTCCAGCAGCTTCGCTACTTCTTATGGATACCATATCCCGGCAGCAGAAACGAAAAGCGTAGATATCATTATTGATTTGGATTGTGAAACATCACTCGAACTTGTAAAAGTACATAGAGTTGAAGGATTAAATAACTATCAGCCGGATACGGTAACCGTATACACCAGTACTGACGGAACTACTTACTCGCTGGCCGGAAGTTCTTCAACACTAAGCAATAATTGGTACAATATTACCATTGCCAGTGCAGATGTATGTTATGTGAAAGTCAACTTTAGCAAAACAAATAATGGTTCGGGAACCGACTGGCTATTCATAGACGAAATCGAAGTTTATGGCATTGCCGAAGATACTACTCCGCCCGAAGCTCCAGCGCGTTTACGCCAGACCGGACGGACTGGCGATTCTGTTAATCTGACATGGGACGCCGCGGACGATAACGTAGCTGTAACCGGGTATGACGTCTATAATGGTGAAGAACTACTTGATAGCACCGATGGCGCTACAACAATAGAAATAGATGACTTGGATCCGGAGACTACCTATATCTTTTCAGTTAAAGCGAAAGATGCGGCCGGCAATGTTTCTTTGGACAGTAATACCTTAAAACTTGGACATGTTTCTCTCTGGAAAAGCTATATGAAATCTGAAGATCCATCGACACAATATCCTGATGCCAATAACCAAGTATCAGTAGATGGGGTTTTGTCCAGCAGCTTAGATACTTCTTATGGTTACAGTATCCCACAAGGAGAAACAAAAAGCGTAGATATCATTATTGATTTGGGTTATGGAACATCACTCGAACTTGTAAAAGTACATAGAGTTGAAGGATTAAATAACTATCAGCCGGATACGGTAACCG
>Ga0074197_1002433_pt1 | contig 12970 bp, 6 predicted proteins | sample EPASupsiteSAE305_FD_64526 | JGI IMG/M metagenome (GOLD analysis project Ga0074197, IMG submission 64526) | Bioremediated contaminated groundwater microbial communities from EPA Superfund site, New Mexico - SAE3-05 reassembly with SPADES | ecosystem: Environmental > Aquatic > Deep subsurface >...
TTTATTCACACCTTGGATGAAACGCAAAGGACTCAGATTCAAGGGATGCTGGGTGCTGGAGGAGGTATTAAGCAAGCATCCATCGGTGCGAATGGGCAACTGGCAATAGTAGGAAATGATGGAGAACGGGTCAGTTTCAACATCTCCGAAGATACAGCCAAAGCCTTTTCCAGAGATGAAGCCAAAGTGCGCTCTGAAGCAGTCGCTCAGACATTCAGCGATGGTCGCGGATTAGATTACTTGGCCAATGTGGCCAAACGTATTGGCGCCACAGAAGCCTATTCCATCATTGACGAGGCCCGGTCAATCAACAGGTCACAGGAATCCTATGGTACAGACTTAACCACGGCTTTGGTGAAGAATTACGCCCGAGAACGGTATGGCGAGGAAACCCCGGAGACGATCCGCAAAACCATCAGTGACTTCAACAGCTATGTCACGCAACACGGTGCAGCCGGCGTCAACAATATGCGTGACATTGTCAGTGGCTTTGTCAGCGGGAACGGATACCGCTGGGGCAGTACACAATCAGAGGTGCAAGGAGCCATGCACAATGTTCGAAATCGGATCCATGACCAAGGGTTGATGAAAGGCTTCGTCGATCAGACGGCGGGGTCAGTTCGCTCCAACACCGCTGGAATCACTGGTGAAAGTATCCCTGTTCCCCAAAGCCCCCTCCCGTTACAAGAACCAAATGGGACGCGAACCATAACCGACGCTGATAACCTGCGGAGTGTCAATCGACATGAGGAATCAGGGCAAGGCAGAATTCAAACCGATGCAAAAGGGATGGCCACTGAAGGGATCGGTAAAGTGTTTAAAGGTATGGTGGACAGTCAGGGAAATCGACCGACTTCTGATGGGTATTTTCAGGCGCCGCCAGAAAATAAATTAGCTCCGGGTAACGACAAACCCGGAGCTGTGGTGGAAATACACAGAAAGAATTAGGGCAGTTCAGCCAGGCATGCAAGCGGTTTATTTACCTGTCTTTATGATAGATATTCCCTGGGCTGAAGTCCCACGTTGGGCAAAACTCCGGTTCTTCTTTGATAGAAGACAATGCTTCCACATCGTTACAAGGCTGCCAAGACTCCACTATTTTTGCCACCAATCCGCTTGCAGAAAAAGGTTGCATCGGCAACGACTCATCCATCAATCGGCCGCAAGCTCGACACATCGCACTGTCCTCAGACTCATACCCGCAGTGGGGGCAAATGCTGTTCCAGTTGGTATCGGCAGGCATAACATTTTCTCCAGGTCAAGACGTCAAAACACCTCGTTTCAGCCAATTGTTTCAAATCGGCTTTTTTGGCTTACGCTTATCATTATTTTCTAAAAAGTCAAATAGCCAAGAAGGGCAATGAATAACACAGATGGGAGGATCGATATGGCTCAACAAGAGGGGCGATGCGTGGGGATAATGCAACTCCTCGTTCATTTTATCCTGCTTTTTCTTCAGTTCTCGTTGCCAGGCATGTCGGAAGCTACGGTCTATGCGTATACGGACGCCAAGGGAGAGCTCCATTATGCGCCGGTCGAGGACAACCAACTGCGCAAGCTGAGGCGGAACTACGGAAAGAGCACGAACCCGCAAATTATTGTCGGCAAGTCAACTCTCCTCTCGAAAGCGGGTTCGGGAGCTCAACCGTTGAATGAATTTATCCAAGCGGCAGCTACCGAACATGGAGTTGATCCACTGCTGGTCAAGGCGGTTATCAAAGCCGAATCGAATTTCGATCCAATGGCTGTTTCACACAGGGGGGCTCAAGGCTTGATGCAATTGATGCCGGCGACGGCCAAGGAACTTCAGGTTGCTGACCCTTTTGATCCCCTTGAAAATATCGCTGGCGGCACCAAATATCTGCGATACCTGCTCGAAAGCTACAACTGGGATATGGAATTAAGCTTGGCGGCATACAATGCCGGACCGGGCAATGTTAAAAATGCATTCCCCGATATCGGTGAAACCAGGACCTATGTTTCCAAGGTTTTGAGATTTTATCAATTCTATCAAAGCAACAAATGAACCTTAGATAGAGGGTTTCCTTGTAACTCAAATGAATTCATAAGTTTTTACTGATTGGAGATATCTTGACTTTTGATAAAAGTAGGCTCACTCGCTAAATTTTATTTGTCAAAAATCATAACAATTCTGGCCACTTTATCTCATGAAATTCTTTCAAAAATAAGCCTCCCTTGACAGGGTTCACTGATTTCACAAAATCGATAAGTCCCTTTAAGTGATTTTTGAAACCCAAAACAGACTTGAATTCTTTTTTTTGACAGTGGCTTTGGGGGCCAAATTTAGTAGCGTAGTACAAATGATTTTCTATTCTTTGTTTTAGTTCTTTTTGAATTTTTGGCTCATTATGGTTAACTGTTAACCCCGTGACTATTTTTCGAGCTCCTGGTGGAATTATATGTGTTTTTTTCATGTTTCTTCTAAAGCCACTTTTTGACAAAATAATTGAAATTTCAGAAATAACCTTTTTTGCATTCGATCTGCTAAAATTATATGCAGATAAAATAATATCATCTGAGTACCTAGTGTATGCGAGATCGTAGTCAGCTGCAATTTTTTCAATTTTATCATCTAAATTTCTAAATATTAGATTAGAAAGCATTGGACTTGTTGGTGCACCTTGAGGAAGATGTCCAACCATTGATGAATATTTATATAACTCGTATTTATCAGACTGCTGGCTCCATCTCATTGATGTTGCTTTCTTGCTGTTTGATATAGCAATAGTGCAAAGTCTAGCCATTTCGAATGATAAAAGACTCGTGTAGCCCATTTGCGAAAAAACATGATAAACCTGTTTTTCTGTGACCGATTCGAAAAATCTGCGAAGATCCATTTTTATTAACCAGCGAGCACCACAATGTATGTTTGCATTGTCTACTATACATGCTCCTTTAATGTAAGCTTTTGCGCAACGATGAGGGGAAGCCAAGCTAAGAATATGAGAGTTTATCCATTTCTGAACGACAAATAAATATGGGTGAGGCACAACAATTTGACGATATCCTCCAGAGCGCTTATGGATTTTAAAACGGCCGTAAGGAACAATTCTTCTATGGATTATCTCCCGCAGTTTTGAATAATTGCTATCTGCTAGTTCAGCTAGATGAGCTAAAGAAAAAACTACTGGAAAACCGTTAGAATGTAGATTCTTTCCGTATCTTAGGCAAATTTTTACAAACTCATCATCATATTCATTGCCCTTGCAATGAGATTCAAAAATATTTGGATGCCAGTTACTCATTTACTTTGACTCGCGAAGCGAGGGATTCTTGTGTTAGTCGTAGCGAGGCTCCGAGCGTTAAGGGGCTGACACAACAACCCTCACGCCGATGCCTGAGCTGAACCAATGGGATGCAGACCCTGCACCCCCTTTTTGATCCCTGACGGATACTACGTTACTTTCCCATCAGGGAAGCCGCTAAACTTTCTCTGGCACCCAAATAACTGTGACGGCACATATAGAGGAGGTATATTTTCCCGGTCAACGTGCTGTGTGTTCTTGGTCTCATTAATGCATTTAAACTTTTCAATAATTTCAATTCCGAGATCGGTTAAATGCATATCTTCATGCAGCAGGCCTGATTTTAAACATTCTTCAATAATTGTATTGATATTAACATTGTCAATTGTCGTATACATAGACAAGTTGCTAACTTTAACTTTTTTATGTAACAAACCCAAAACGACCAATATAGTATATTTATCCTTATCTCTATATCTTGTTTCAAAATTATCTAGTAAATTTATAGCTAAATGATGTTTCCCTGAGTCAAATAATGCCTGGATAGCAATGTTATTCTGAAAATTGTCAAAACAAACAAATAAAGACATTGGAATGCCTCGATTTGGAAAAAGTGCCTTCCAACCTCGCCCATCTGCCCACAAAATTGACGGACAGTTATTTGGACATCCATGTTGAAATACTATAGTAGAGCGCAATTTACCATAACCTAACGAAGCTCCGCTTCTATTTGTTAACTTTCCATATCCGATGCATAAATCATCATAACTTTCATCCCACCACTTTTGCCGAGGAGGCAATTTTAGAGAGAACAAAATATTTTTTGGGGCTAATTGGATAATAGATTTTACAGCATGAGTGATTCCAGTGGGATGTACGGCATAGACAACACACCAAAGCTTAATGAACCCATATGAAAACCAGCTTTTAATTGTTTTTTGTGATGTCGTATCTATATTGATCGAATCAATCCATGAATATGCAAGCCGCGTGCCTGTTCCAAGAATATCATCAACCAAGACAATATCTGTTATTCTTTCCGCCCTCATGCTTTCAATCGTGGGCGTAGTAATATATTTCCTGGGCAGGTTCCTCTCTATGTTTGTCAGTAGATGAGCAATACGGCCTTCACTTCCATGAAGATCTCTCTTTTTTTTAGTTGGATCGATTGAAAGTGTTCTTTCTTTCTTGACAGGAAATAATGCAATTTTTCCTCTAGTCTTTTTTCCAATTTTTTCAATATTGCCAATGAGTCCTGTTTCAAAATCAGAAAATGATATTAACCTGATAGAATTAATAATAGACTTGGCGCGTAAGGCATCTCCACCATGGAATTGCGATAGCCAGTCAACCGCTTCAATCGTCTGAATTAATTGCATAAGTTACGTGTTTACACTGTGGGTTCTCAACAGATTGCCGATCAAGTTTTGTGTATTTTACCAGTTAACAAGCTGTTAATCAAAAAAACGATACGGCTTATAACGCCTTGATAGGGCTCTTTATATAGTTGCCAATATAGTTCAGAGTATATCTAAACCAGTAACGCTACCTAGTGATTTCGATACACCGCCTTGTTGGTTGGTTTGTAAAGCTATTTTTCGTTTAAAAGCCTCCTCTGGTGTCGTTTACTATAAGAAGAAGGCTCATTTGGTAAGTCTCAGCAAGATACGCAGCAGTTGCCCCGAAGATTCTACGAATCGGACGTGATTGATCGGACTCACTGCAAAGTCGTTCTCCATCCAACCCTGGCTGCACCAGAACAGCCTTCCAGGTCACCGGTTTCTGACGTACGAGAGCGTTAAGCTTTGGCAAATCGCCTAAACTGCCAACTTCAAAACGAGTGGATAGCCCCGATGCCAACCTCCTGCCCTCACGATTTCTTATGTGTTCCACAAGCTTCGGAATAGATCCGGCCCATTTGACAGCCTTTTGTGCCTGACCACAGAGCGCATAAACATCATCAACGCGAAGTCCGGGTCTATCATCTCCTGAAAACTTGAGATGAAAAAGTTTAATGACAACGGCATCCGGTTCATCATATATCGCCAACAAATCTGCAACTTCCCCAGAACCATCATCATCGAATACAATAAAAGCAGATGTTCTCCGAAGAGATTGTGCGACAGAATATTGTATCGTTCCAGGCTGACGACCAGGCCCTTGACTCTCGGCCCGAATGTTGACTGAAGACCAATCTTTGAGTTCAATCGCGGAAAGTGATAGCAGGCCACCCTCGCCACTGTCTTTAGCTTCGATCAAGAAACAACCATCAACTAGACAAGATGTGTCGTGGAACCAAATTGTGGGCGGATACTTCTCAAAGTAAGTAGCTCCAGTGAATGTTTCTTTCCCTACCGCGATGGAACAATCTTCCGCGGAAATCAATTCGACACTGAATCCCCCCTGTTTTCCGGTAAGTTTCAAACAATAATCGATTGAGAAGTCATCTGTACCAATTCGAAAACCTATCCTCGTGGCGTCTATCTTCGTAACGGATTGGAATTCTATATCTTCAGCTTCTAAGGCGTGTTCGTGATACTCAACGACAGTCCTATCGAATAGCCTGGCAAAGAAAAAGTCCGACCAGTCTGCAACTGTCGGGCAAAGACTCTCCGGCAAGGTATTGATGAGCTCTGGATAGAGCATCCCCTCAAGCAGTTTCTCGGTATCAATACCGCCGTCGGCTAGCTTTTCCGCAACTGATCGACACCACTGCTTCCAGTCGAAAAGACTACCTCCGTTACGAGACCATATCTTACCCTTCATGCTGCAACCAATACTGGCCCTGGCACCGCCTTCATAGCCCAGCCCAAACAGCATAACTGGAGTGGAATTTTCAGTGGCGCGCTCAATCATCCCTTGGGCTACATCTGGCCCGATATAGGAGCGATAACGCACAGGGCCAATCAATCGATGCTTCAGTCCTACATTTGTCAACATCAGCCTGTTGATTCCATTTAGACAACGTAAAATGTTGCGACCACCAAAAGCTGTAATGGATTCACATACGGCTGATGCGAGGGTATCTGGTAGATCTCTGCTAGTACTGAAAACGAATAAGAAATCACTCTCGGCGTCATGATAAATGCAAGTACATTGATAGATAGTATTAACAAGGGACTTGATATTTCCCCAATCAACGTTGTTATCTTCTCTACTGATTACCACAGCTATTCCATCGGATGTATTCAGAGATGTTCTATGCACCTGACCGTCGTTGTGTGACGTGAGAAGCGACCCCAATCGCACTTCAGATTCAATTCGATAAACAGAAGAAGTAAAGGTCGGTCTAATGTTTCGCAGAGAAAAACCCTCAATACCATCGAAGCGAAACCTGTGCAGGAAATCCTGAAAATCGACGACCTCACGAACCTCAACGTCATAGGCTCCCTGGATCAGCTTATCCCAGTCGGAATCCTGTCCATACAAAGCCGCAAGGTTCTCAGCTATTTTTGGAAGTGCTATATTCGCGATTAGTGATGCATCTCCGATATCTTCATCACCTGACCTGGTGAACCGACCAATAAACTGCAGAGTAACTGGCAATGATTTATGTGGATCATGAACGGCAGCTATCTTGAGGGAGGGAAAGTCAAACCCCTCGCCAAGCATATTAACGCAAATCACAATCCTTGAGCGACCGGACATCAACTCGGTTTTGGAAAGCAAGGCCTCCGCTCGGGCCATTCCGCTGTACATTATCACCGGATTCAAGTCAGGAGCGATTGCCGAATATAGTCCTGCCACCATATTTGCCCTTTGGCGACTCGAGACTCTGGCCATCAGCGAGTGGTTCAGGCCATGGCCCAAGTCGTTACGAAGTACAGCAACTGCAGTTTTGGCAATTTTTAAATCGGACTCCGACTCGAGATATTCCGTCACAGGGTGAAAGCGAATTGGCCGGAAGATGCCTTCGGCTTGACATCGGGCCAAAGGGTACTCAAAGATGATATCTCCCGTGATGTGCTTACCGTCGTTCCTGAAGGGGGTGGCAGTGTACTGCACGATCTTCTTGTGACGAAATGACTCGGTTACCCGAGACCAAGTCTTCGCTGGTAGGTGATGAGCCTCATCAACCGCAATGAACTCAATCACGTTGGAAAGCTGTGCAAGCATTTCATCGGACATGCTCGACAGCAAAGGCATCGTGGTGATGACCACTTGGCTAAGGTTTAAGAATGTTGTTGCAGCTTCTGGCGATGTGAATCCTTTCAGAAGCATCCCCACGGATGGATATTCGGTCGCACCTCCAAGTGCACCTAGCTCATGAAGCCGCCCCCATGAAAGAGATCTCTCGAAAACCTGGGCTCTCAAAGCATCACTGGGAACAATGATCAAGGAGTGTGGCTTTGCCGCTACGCAAATAGTGGCAAGGATGGTTTCAGTCTTGCCCGTACCTGTTGGCATGACGACTGTTGCCGCTTCGGACTTTGTAGCCCAATGTGCCAACGTTGCCAAGATTGCTCCCTTCTGAGCAGGCCTTAGTAAACCTGATTCTTGGGTGGAGTTAAGGTCAAAATTCCAGGTAGATCTATGCCGTTCCAATTCCACCGAAGGCACTATGTCGAATGGAGATCTGATCAGCTTGTCTCTACCATTTTTTCGCAGAATAACTAGATCGGTGTCTCCATAGCTCATCCTGGTTTTCCCAAAGGCAATCACAGCGTTACGCCCGGTCGATGACGCGACCAGAAGGCCATTCTTGCGGCCAATCTTAATTGAATTAGCCGATGTTCCGAGAGGATTCGGGTCAAATAATTTTTCAACACGGTTTCCATCAATTGAGCAGTCAATCTCGTATATGCCTGGCCTCGTATTGCTCATTACACACCATCCTCATACTGTACGAATAAGCCACTCGGTTGAGCCGACTTATCTGAGTTTATGTTTTCCGGGGTCATGTGGGGGATCAAGCAACGACAATATTTTTTTCCTGTATTCGATTCATCATTCTAAAACTGACCAAAGGTTACCATTTTCAACAATTTCGGCAAAACGTTTGGCCGAGAATCCATCCGGGTAAAAATCATTCACCTGTAGTTCGTCATTCTGCAGCATTATCCCCCGCAAAAGATGTTGTTCGTTCCAAAGGATAACAAGCAGGCTCTCAAGAGATATTTTTAGAAACCCATCAATTATGGATTGATCGTATTCAATTGACGTATCAATTATCCACGCATGTATTATTGGATTTATTTTTTTATCGAACAAACCAAGCTGGATACGAAGAGAATTGTCACTGATTAGAGCAGATAATATCGCTGGACGTTTACGTTTAAGCTGCTGAGCAGCTTTTCTTAAATTTGTAGCGTAATGAATCCAAGCATCTTGCTGAGATTTTCTGATGTATGTTGACTTTAGCTCTATAATGAATACATGATCTTCTAAGGAGCAAATTAGGTCAACCTCGCCAGGTTCTTCTCTGTCTATTCTTTCCGGATGATAGGCTTTAACGACGGCAAAACCCTTTGCCTCAAACTGTTCTCCCAAACGATATTCAATTTGGTGAGTTTCATCCTTGCGACTATTACGACGACTACCAATTCGTCTCAAGTTGTTGATAGCGGCAGTCGAGTTATTTTGTGTAGCGGTTAACCATGGAAGCTGGAAACCATTGTGACCGAGTTTTAAAATCGGTTTTTCGTGGAATTCAGGTATGGGGATATTAGGTTGGGCTTTAAGTCTGCCGGCAAGAACTTTAAGATCGTTACTCCAAAATTCCAGAATACCTTCTGCCTCTTTAATATTGCCTTCCGGATGAGCTTCAGAAACTGTCCATGATTTGATCGTCCTGGCCTTTTCCGATGGTTCTGCCCAAGTCAAAGGAAAGCGATTTTGACCAGTTGACAAACCATCCACAGCAAGTTGCCCAAGTGCATAGAGCCAATCACCTGAAATTTGGTGATATTCCTTATAAGGATCGAGGTGATGAGCCTTGAAAAAGGCTGTCATCAACTCCAATGAATATAAAGCTTTAAACAAGTCAACTTGCGTTCCGTCTGGTAATTCAAGTTGATCATCCATCCCGTAAATTTCAGTCAACTGCAAGAATACCTGAGTCGCTCTTATGTAAGCTTCTCGGTTCCCCGCATCATTTTCGGGTAAACCAAAAGGGATATCATCGAGATCTGAACAAGCGTAAATAATGAGCGCCTTGTTGAACCAATATTGACGTAAGAAATTAAATTTTCTGCCATTTCGATCCCACTCAGACTCACCAGGTGTTTCTATAGAGTATATTGTGAGGTGATCTCCATCAAACCTATACCGAAAGTCATCATCAAAACAGAAGCTCATGATAGATCTATTTACAAAGTGATTTCGATCAATCGTCGCTTGCATCAAATCGGCGAAAATTTCTAGATTCCGTAACACTTGAGTAGGCGACCCTTCTGTCGGAAAAATCAAGGGAACCAGATGAGTTCGCAATGATTTGGCAAGATACCAATCCGTTAATTTAAAATCATTTTCTGGTCGCGTCGTTAACTTCCAAACAAGGAGTTGGTTTAATGCATCTGAAATTTCCTGTTGAATTTCGACATTTTTTACTAACAACTTTTCGGAATAAAAATGATCTGGAAAGTTCTGGAAAGCAAATAGGCTTCCATATAAAAGCAATTCAAAAACAGTTAGTTCAGTGAGTTTTGACTGTATACAGTTAACCCCTTTATCGTATTTTTCTAAAATTTCACGAAAATGATCGCAAGCTTTTAGAAAGATTCTGAAATCATCTGATGAGGCTGAAGATAACCTGAGAATTGACAGCCAAAGGGGTGACTTAGGATTAAGAAACAATTGGGAATAACGTATACCTCGTTTTAGTAACTCTGGAGCATCCTGGATCATTTGCTCTAGGATCTTAAAGTCTGTGATTCCCAGATGTATCGAGCGACCAAGTGCCCAAGAAACTACATCACTATCAAAGCAAGCAGTAAGTTGCCTTTTCCAGAAATTGCAGTTCCAGAATGCTGTGGAGTGATCGAGAGGGGTGAGGCCTTTGGTATTGGGTTTGCCATCAAGATAGTAATGAGCGCATTTCTCAGTAGCTTCTCTTTCGGAACAACCGGCTTTCAAAAATTGATCATGGTGATTTTCATACAACTTTTTACAGCGCTCTGTTGCTATTTCCGAAGCCATCGCAATCCTGACCTGCGTTTTTTAAGTGAGACAACATAGATTTCAATCAAGGCACGCCAACAATAGCCGAAATCACCCTGCTGTTAATCGGTTGGCTTTGCCGAATGTTCGAGAATGCACCCCTTAACTGTTCTACCCCTAAAGGGTTTTGTTGCAAATCTTTGCGTATATCCTTAAGCCGCAAGGGTTTATATCTACGCTTTTTGAGAAGCTTTTCGTACCAGGCGTCCCGGGTGAGATCGAGCCAAATCTCTGCAATAGTATCAAGGTCAGGCCTTTCTTCATCATTCTTTGGCTTGTCAGTGAACTTTAAAATGTCATTCAGTAGCTCCACATCTCCCCAATTATCCTGATTTTTGGCATTCTTGATGTAATGGTCCAAAACCAATTTCATTTCCGTCAATGCCCGTTGCTTCTTTCTTGGCAAAAGAAATCGCTCTGTTGCCAACACATGTTCCAAGAACTTCTCTATCAATAGCGATGCTTTTGCATCCATGGTGCGGTTTTCAATATCTCCGGAAAGGACCTCTCGCAATCGACTTGCTATTTCTTCCAAATGTGTGAGCGGGTGGGCGGTAGGATGATCGAAAAATATCCATTTGGGAGCACCATGATCCGCTCCCAGAATCGCAAAGAACGCCCAAGCTCTTTTTGCTTTGACCAAGCTCACCGAGGATAATACCTGTGCCTTTGAATGTTTTACCTGATTGTATATTTCAACCGGCACAATCCCACATTTCGGGTCGACCAAATCTCTGACAGGCTGAAAGGCATCTTGAATACCATCCCAGCTTGTGCCTTTCTGATCAAGTTCAGTAAGTTTTGAGACCATCTCCTCAACAGTATCAGGCCCTTCAACTATTTCTTCTGGGATGAGATTCTCAGGGAGATCCAGGTTTGATCCGAGAATATCGCGGACTTCGGTATAGCGTCGAAAAAACTTTCGGTCTGTTTTCAGGGCAAAGGCATCGGAGTCAATCGGCCACCATACCTCTATAGCCTTATGCGGGCTATTCATTCTGTCGACCCGGCCAACTCGTTGCTCGGCCACACGGATGACACTTGGCATATCGAGGAGTACAACCGCCGATGCTTGCTGTAAATTCAGCCCTTCCGACATTGCATCCGAGCAGAGAGCTATCACTCCTTCTGCGTTGGACCCAAGAGCAAACAACTTGTTCACTTCTTTTTTGCTCTTTACCTGTGAACCCGTTGCCACTATCACCTTGCAACCAGCATTCTGTTGGTGGATGAGCTGCTTAATGACCTCAAGAGAGATTAGACAGCTGTCAAATGCTAGTAATAAGGGATGTATTTTTAATAGGTTGCTAAGCTGTTCCGCCTTGTTTTGTTCCCTGTTGTCACTGATTTTATCTATCAGTTCCATTATCCTTTTGTAGATATCTAACTCCTCGGACACCGCTTTTTTGTGTTCATCCGGGTCTGTAAGCCAAACTGGGAGCTTTTCCGCCAAGGAGCTTAGCTTGACCTGTCCTGAAAATTCTTCCAATGTCTTGAGGACATTACCGGTATCTTCGGTTTTAATCCTCACCTCTAGGTGAAATCGTCGGGCAGCCTCAGAGGTGCCAAGCAGATGTTCGACAACAGCCGCACGTGAGGAGCGCAACCTGGACATTAACTGGTATATTGCCAGTCCTTTGGCTCCGTGCAATCTTCCTTTGATAAATCGGTCATCGTCAACGTTTAAGCCTTCCGGACGTTCAACAGCGGATTGCAGATTGATTAGTCCTTTCAAGTTTCCTGCAAACTCCCTGATCTTCTCGGCATTTCGTTGGTCCAGAACGCTTTCTTTTGTTCCATACGTTTTGGGTATGTGCTCCGGATAGCGACAGTGTTTCCCCCGGTCGTCGCAATACGCTTCCGGTTGTTGATCAACCAACGTATTGAACATGGTTTTGGTGCGACGTAACGTAAATCGTTGCACAGCCTTCTGCATTTCTTGCCGTTCCGCTTTTGTTGCCACCAATTGTCCATTTGACCGCCGAATACGTTGCTCAAGACGTTCAAACAGCCTCAAGGAATCATCGTCGAGATTATCCGCGCCCAGCAAATCGACAATTCGCAACAGGTCCCGTACCCCTTTGTTAATAGGGGTGGCCGTAAACATCACCATGACATCCGCCATGTTTCCCAACAAACTGCGCGTCCTGGAAGAGGTTGGATTGAGAAAATTGTGCGCCTCGTCCACAGCGAGCGATTGGGCTCTTCGGACCGTTTTGAGGATCTCCTCATGCTTCTCCGATTTTTCGTAGCTGAGAATCCCATGTGAAAGGACGGACAAAGGTAATCCGCATTCAACCGCTTCTTTTTTCCAGGCTTCCTTAACAAAATTTGGCGGACAGACAAGGGCGGTTATGTCCTTTCTTACCCTTCCCGTGCTCCAAATCCGATCCATAACCGAGCGCAATAAATGTGCCCCCATCCGAGTCTTACCCGAACCGGTAGCATCGGCGACCAGCACGCTCCCTACATTCTCAACCATCCAGAGAGCTTGGGCGATGCCGGTTTTCTGCGATGGCCAGAGTTCATTGCCACTGCTGACATAC
>Ga0074197_1002434_pt1 | contig 12970 bp, 7 predicted proteins | sample EPASupsiteSAE305_FD_64526 | JGI IMG/M metagenome (GOLD analysis project Ga0074197, IMG submission 64526) | Bioremediated contaminated groundwater microbial communities from EPA Superfund site, New Mexico - SAE3-05 reassembly with SPADES | ecosystem: Environmental > Aquatic > Deep subsurface >...
GGAGAGTTCGGTGAGATGGAGATCTTCACCCAGGGGCATATCGGAGATGACATGCCGGTTGATCAGGCGATTGGCAAACCGCCTGCCGAACTCCTCCTCCGGATTGACCACCAGATGCGCCCCAACCAGTTGCAGGATGCGGCGGTGCATGGCATCGTTGGCCCTGCCGATGACCCAGGGCGAACCCATTTGCCGGAGCAGAGACGTGCAGATGATCGAGGCCTCCTTGGAGTCGTCGCCAATGGCACAGACCGAACAGTCCCGCTGTCCCGGCTGGAGCCGGGCCAGTTCCGTTTCGTCGGTCGCGTCAATCATAATCGCCTCGGTCACAAAGGCCGAGGCCACATCGACCAGATTTTTCCGCCGGTCGACGGCCAGAATTTCAGCCCCCTTTTCGGATAAAGTGCGGGCAAGCGACATGCCAAACTGTCCGAGTCCGATGATCAGTACTTGCTGGGGCATGGGTGCGTCTCTCAGTTGAGGGTAATACGAGCATCGGGACAGCGCGAATCGGCAGGAGCGACATCCCAGCTTAAAAGGGTAAACAGAGTCATGGGCCCGATACGGCCGATGAACATGGTCAGCATGAGAATGATCTTACCAATCCCATCCAGATAAGGGGTTGATCCCAGTGACAATCCCACCGTGCCCAGGGCCGAAGTCACCTCGAACACCAGTTCCCTGGCGGGAAGATGTTGGGTGATCTGCAGGGCCAGCACGGCGACGAACCACACCATCACTCCCGAACCCACCACGGTTATGGCTCGATTGATGGTACTTTGCGGTATGCGCCTGTTCTGGGCGATGACCTCGTTGCGGCCAGTGATACTGGACCAGAAGGTCATAACCAGAATACCGATGGTCGTGGTTTTGACCCCGCCGGCGGTTCCGCCGGGGCTCCCCCCGACGAACATGAAGCTGAGCATGACCAGGAACGTTGGCCCGAGCACCCCGCTGATATCGACGGAATTAAAGCCGGCGGTCCGCAAGGTGACGGATTGGAACCAGGCATTATGGAGTTTGTCTGCAAGGGATAACGCTGCAAAAGCATTATCCCATTCAAAGACAAGGAAGCACACGGTTCCGGCAAGAAGAAGCGCCACTGTGGTCACGATCACAATACGAGGAGCCAGCGGGATGGCACGCCCCCTCATCCAGACAGGAAGCAGCAAACAGGTAGCCGGAGCGAGCCCGCCGAGGACAATCAAGCCCGCAACAGTATGAAGGATGAGCGGGCTGGTTTGATAGGGAATAAGACTGTTGCTCTGCAAGGCAAAACCGGCGTTGCAAAAGGCGGATATGGAGGTAAAAAGTCCTCTCCACATGGAGAGCGCAAGAGAATCGCCGGCATGGAGGAAGCATCCTGTCAGAAGGGCCGCTCCTACGAGTTCCGTGAGCAGTGTGAACCGGATAATCATCACCAGAGAACTGATCAGATCGCTATGACTGGTTTCGGTCAATGTGGTCAGCAGGCGTTCCTGGCGAAGGCTCAGCCGCTTTCCCAGGACATGCAGGGCAACGGTGGAAATAGTCATGATGCCGAAACCGCCCAGTTGAATAAGGATGAGGATGAACCATTGCCCCAGCAGCGTGAAATCGTTGGGAGTGTCCAGGACCGTCAATCCGGTGATACACACCGCACTCACCGCGGTGAACGCAGCGTCGACAAGGGCAATACTTCCCTTGGCCGATGCCCAGGGAAGCTGCAACAGCAGGGTGCCCACTATGCATAATCCGAGGAAGGTGCTGATGAGCACCCGAGCCGGGTGATTGAGGAAAGGTTCCCACCAGTGTTCATGATACTCAAGGGGCGAGCGTGGCCGGGGCAGGAGAACGAGGGTCAACAGGCTCAGAGAAAGAGCCGCGAGCTTGGCCTGGCCGATCAACAGGGCGGAGAGCGCTCCACCTGCGGCAACAAGGAGCAAACACACCCGGGCAATTCGCCATAGGCCCTTGTGGCGCCTCCATATCCAATGCGTAACCATGCCCTGGCTGATCAGCATCGAAGCCGCAATTGCATACTCCCCAATGGTTTGCCCTGCAGATTCAAGGAAGAAACCAGCGAATGCGATCAGCGGCACGGTCCACAGCGCTCCCCTCGCCCGCTGCAGACTCCTGTCGATGGGAGAACTGATAAAGGTTGGATGCTGGCGGACGCCGAATTCGCCGAGGTAATAGCCTGATTGGATCAAGGCTACACCACTGAGCAGGGCGATCAACGGTTCAGTGAGGAAATAAGGGAGTCCCGCAATACCGAAACCCACAAGAGCGAGGTAACCGAATATTTTTCCAAGTAGGGTCCTTCGCAAGAGGAATACCGAAGCCAATAGGCAAAAGAAAGATGCTGCCGAGGAGGCGAGGATTCTCCAGAGAGTAGGATCTTCGCCAACTGTTCCGGCGCTCGCAAGCAAAAATGGCAGAGGCGCAAGCGTCATCAGGACGCCTTCGATGCCCACATTGGCAAGCGATGATCGCGATGCGGTTGAAGGAATCACAGATACAGGTCTCTCAGGACAGGTGACCAGATGGCAGGGTTACAAATCTAATGATCACGGATAAATGAAGCAATTTCGACGATGGAGACATGCTGCCCCTAGGGATGATTTTTTCAAATCAGCAAGCAAGGCGGCCATCATACTCCCGTGAACAGCTTTTCTGCAAGATCGTTTATAGATCGCCCCTGGGGTTGAACGCGGGAAATTACGTTCCATTGCACCATTTCTCCAGTCCCACTCAATGGATCAACCATCAGGTTAATGCCCAGTGGTTAATGGATCCAACCGGGAACCGCTGTTTGTAATTGGTCAATTGCTCTTGATAAAATATTGATACCAATCCCTGATGTCTTGATCCTTTCTTGATGCACAATGGATTACCTTTGTCACCAAGAGAAGGCATCACAATCTGTCCTCCTCCGAGTTGATTATCTCTACGCAATCCGATTCTACCCTCTACCGGGAGTCTCTCCATGAATGCCTATGATTGGCAGCAAACACTGCTCCTTTGCGCGGCCCTGCTTGTCCTCATCAAACCGCTTGGCATGTATATGGCCAAGGTCTATCGGGGCGACAGAACCGTTTTGACCCCGTTGTTTCTTCCGTGTGAACATCTGCTCTACACCCTGGGGGGAGTCCGCGAAATCGACGAAATGGACTGGAAACAATACGCAGGGTGCCTCCTGCTCTTTAACCTGGTCTGCTTTGCGGCACTGTTTGCCCTGCTGCTCACGCAGCACCTGCTGCCACTGAATCCACAGCACTTTCCAGCCTTTCCCTGGCAACTGGCGCTGAACACCGCCGTCAGTTTTGTGACCAACACCAACTGGCAGAATTATGGCGGCGAATGGACGGCCAGCCACTTGACGCAGATGGCGGGGATGACGGTACACAACTTTGTCTCCGCCGCCACCGGCATGACGGTTGTCATCGCCTTAATCAGAGGCTTTGCTCGACATAAGACAGCCATGATAGGCAACTTCTGGGTTGATCTGGTCAGGACCACGCTGTACATCCTCCTGCCGATTTCCTGTTTTGCCGCCATTCTCCTTGCTTCCCAAGGCGTGATCCAGAATTTCGCTGCCTACAAGCCGGTGTCCTTCTTTCAGGCAACCGGCCAGGAGATGTTAATTCCTACGGGGCCGGTCGCTTCCCAGGAGGCAATCAAGGAATTGGGCACCAACGGCGGCGGCTTTTTTAATGCGAACTCGTCCCATCCCTTTGAAAATCCCACCCCTTTTTCCAATTTTCTCCAAATTTTTCTCATTCTGCTCCTCCCCGCCGCACTGACCTCCACCTTTGGGGTGATGGTGGAGAATACCCGCCAGGGCTGGGGGCTCCTTCTGGCTATGCTGTTTCTGTTCATGCTCGCTTTTGCCGCCATGCAGTGGGCGGAATCCAGCGGTAATCCATCCATCACCGCGCTCGGCGTTCAAGGGGGCAACATGGAAGGGAAGGAGGTCCGTTTTGGCCTGGCAGGCAGCACCCTTTTTTCGGTGGCAACCACCGCCACTTCCTGTGGCGCGGTCAATGCGATGCATGATTCCCTGACGCCGTTGGGCGGATTGGTGCCTCTGGGCCTGATCCTCACCGGCGAGGTGGTTTTCGGCGGGGTCGGCTCCGGATTGTACACCATGCTGGCCTTTGCGATCATCGCGGTTTTTGTGTCCGGATTAATGATTGGCCGGACACCGGAATATCTGGGAAAAAAAATCGAGGCGCGGGAAATTTGGCTCTCGATGCTCACTATTCTGACCGCCGGGATCGTAGTGCTGATCTTTTCCGGAGTGGCCATGGTGACGCCGGCGGCAGTGGCCTCGATATCCAATCCGGGCGCTCACGGCTTATCCGAGGTTCTGTACGCCTTTGCCTCCATGGCGAACAACAACGGCAGCGCCTTTGCTGGTTTGAATGGCAACATCCCCTTCTACAACCTGCTTGGCGCAGTGGCGATGCTCGCTGGCCGCTATGTTCCGATAGTCGCCGTCCTGGCCATGGCGGGTTCCCTGGCGGGGAAAAAATACATCCCTCCCAGCCTCGGCACCCTGCCTACCGACCGGGCACCTTTTATCGTCTGGCTGATCCTGGTGATCATCCTCGTGGGCTCCCTGACCTTCTTTCCGGCTTTGGCCCTCGGACCGGTTGCGGAACACCTGTTGATGACGGGAGGCAAATAACCCATGGCAAAACATCCCTTTCCGTCGCCATCGGCTTTTGATGCCCAATTGTTGCGGCAAGCACTGAAGGAAGCTTTTAAAAAGCTTGACCCGCGTTCATTATGGCGTAATCCGGTCATGTTCGCCGTGGAAATCGCCAGCGCCATTACGCTGCTTACGTTTGTTCTGTCGCTCACCGGCAGGTCCGCCGACCCGATCTGGTTTACCGGTTTTGTCTCGCTTAGTCTGTGGGCCACCGTGCTTTTTGCCACCTTTGCCGAGGCCTTGGCCGAGGGCCGGGGCAAGGCCCGGGCCGCTTCACTGCGGCAATCAAGGACCAATATCATGGCGAAACGACTCGCCACCCCGCAATTCGGCGGCAGCTTCACGCTTGTCGAAGCCAGCCGCCTGAGAAAGGGAGAGCACATCCTGGTGGAAACCAACGAGCTTATTGCCGGTGACGGCGAGGTCGTTGCCGGCGCCGCCCTGGTGAACGAATCAGCGGTCACCGGTGAATCAGCGCCAGTTGTCCGGGAATCGGGAGGCGATCGCAGCGCGGTCACTGGCGGCACTACTGTGATTGCCAATACCATCATCGTCAGGATCACCGCCGATCCCGGTGAGACCTTCCTTGACCGGATGATTGCCCTGATCGAAGGGGCAAAACGACGAAAAACCCCCAACGAGGTCGCCCTGGAGGCGTTGTTGATCGCCCTCACCCTGGTTTTCTTGCTGGTCTGCGTCAATATCAGCCCCCTCTCGATCTACAGCATCAAGGCAACAGGCCAGGGTGAAGCGGTTTCCCTGACCATCCTGGTGGCTCTCTTTGTCTGCCTGGCGCCCACGACCATTGCCGCTCTGCTCCCCGCGATCGGCATTGCCGGCATGAACCGTCTGTTCCAGAAAAATGTGATTGCCCTTTCCGGAAGAGCCATCGAGGCAGCCGGTGACGTCAACGTCATGCTTTTGGACAAGACCGGCACCATCACTCTGGGCAACAGAGAAGCCGTGGAAATTATTGCAGTTGGCCGCCATACGGAACGAGAATTAGGCGAGGCGGCCCTGATGGCATCAATCGCGGATGAGACGCCCGAAGGGCGATCCATTGTCGTGCTGGTTGAAAAACTCCATGGCATGCAGGCGCAGCCGCTTCCCCCGGATGCCAAAATCATCGGATTCAATGCCGACACACGCCTTTCGGGGGTTGATCTGGCAGGCTGCCGGTACCGCAAAGGTGCGGCTGACAGCGTGATCGCCTTTGTCAAACAGCAGAACGGGACCATTCCCAAGAACCTCGATCAGTTGGTCAACACCATCGCCCATGCGGGTTCGACGCCGCTGGTTGTTTGCCGCGATGCGGATATCCTGGGTGTCATCAATCTGAAGGATATCGTCAAACAGGGCATCCAGGAACGTTTTGCCCGCCTGCGGAGCATCGGGATCAAGACCGTGATGATCACTGGCGATAACCCGCTGACCGCGGCGGCGATCGCGGCGGAAGCCCAAGTGGATGATTTTCTCGCTCACGCCCGGCCGGAAGACAAGCTCCAGATGATCCGGGATTATCAAGAGCAAGGGTTCATGGTGGCCATGACCGGTGACGGCACCAACGATGCCCCAGCCCTGGCTCAGGCCGATGTGGCCGTCGCCATGAACACCGGCACCCAGCCGGCACGTGAAGCGGCCAATATCATCGACCTGGACAGCAACCCCACCAAATTGCTTGATATCGTCGAAATTGGCAAACAGATCCTGATGACGCGCGGCAACCTGACCACCTTCAGCATCGCCAACGATGTGGCCAAGTATTTTGCCATTATTCCGGCGGCCCTCGTTTCCATGTATCCCCAGCTGGAGGTGCTGAACATCATGCACCTGGCAAGTCCGCAGAGCGCTATTCTTTCAGCGGTGCTGTTCAATGCCCTTATCATTCCCCTGCTGATTCCCCTGGCGCTCAAGGGGACCAAGTACCGGCCGATGCCCGCTGAAAAATTACTGCTCTTCAATCTGTTGATCTACGGATTAGGGGGGATGATTGTGCCGTTTATCGGTATCAAGGGCATCGATATTGTTGTAGGATTATTCTTCTGAAAGATAAGGAGATACGATCATGAACAAGGTAAAATCGGCAGTGCTCCTTTGCATCTGGTTGACCATCCTGCTGGGAGGGGTCTATCCGGCGGTGATCACCCTGGCCGCTCACTTTCTGTTTCCGGAGAAGTCGCAGGGCAGTCTTCTCATTGACCCCAACGGCAAGGTTGTCGGTTCACTTCTTCTCGGCCAACCATTTACCGAGGATCGTTTCTTTTGGCCTCGGCCCTCCTCCACTGCCGGCTTCGAGTACAATCCGCTGGCCTCAGGCGGTTCCAATCTCGGAGCTACTCATCCTGAGCTGATCCGGGCGGCAGAGAAACGAACCAGACAATGGCGGGAAGCCGGTGCTCCGGAAAAAATTCCGGCTGATCTCGTCACCGCTTCCGCCAGTGGACTTGACCCGCATATTTCCCCAACCGCAGCGCTCCTGCAGGCAGACCGTGTCGCCAGGGCAAGAAATATGACCAGGGAAAGCATGGAGCAACTTGTTGGAACCATGATTGAAGACAGACAATTCGGCCTTTTGGGCGAACCAAGAATCAACGTCCTGGCACTGAATATGGCCCTGGAACGATTATCGCCATGACCACGGCACAGGAAGAGAGGCGTCCGTCGCCGGAAGCCATGCTCCGAGCTGCGCAAGCGGAGGAATCGGGGAACCGGCGTGGACGGTTGCACATCTTTTTAGGCTATGCCGCCGGTGTCGGCAAAACCTACACCATGCTGGAGGCTGCCCGTCAGCTCAAGGCGGAAGGCCGCGATGTGGTTGCCGCCTATGTCGAATCCCACGGCCGGGCGGAAACCGATGCCCTGCTCGAAGGCCTGGAGGTGCTGCCCAAGGCCCGCCGTGATTATCAGGGCGTGGCGCTCACCGAGCTGGACCTTGATGCCACCCTGGCCAGGAAGCCCGAACTGGCCCTGGTCGACGAACTGGCCCATACCAATGCGCCCGGTTGCCGCCATGAGAAGCGCTGGCAGGATATCGAGGAGCTGCTGGCCGCCGGCATCGACATCTACACCACGGTCAATGTCCAGCATTTCGAGAGTGTCAACGATATCGTTGCCCAGATCACCGGTGTTCCGGTACGGGAGACTGTGCCCGATAGCCTCCTCGATCTGGCGGCGGAAATCATGCTGGTTGATATTCCGCCCGAGGCCCTGCTGCAACGATTGCGTCAAGGCAAGGTCTACATTCCGGAACAGGCCTCCCTGGCGGCCAAACAGTTTTTCCGGCCCGGCAACCTGATCGCCCTGCGGGAACTGGCATTGCGGCGGACCGCCGCCCGGGTGGACGACGAAATGCGGACCTACATGGAGTCCCGAGCCATCGCCGGACCCTGGCCCGTGGCCGAGCGTTTGCTGGTTTGCGCCAGCGGCAGCCCGTTCAGCGAGCAACTGATCCGCACCACCCGGCGTCTCGCCGACGAACTCAAGGCCCAATGGTTCACCGTCTACATCGAAACGCCCCGCCTGGCCAAGGAACAACAGGAGAACCGGGAACGGGTCTGGCATGATCTCCGCCTGGCTGAAAGCCTGGGCGCCGAGGTTGCGACCATCACCGCCTCGTCGGTGCCACAGGCGGTCATCGAGTACGCCATCCGCCATTACGTCACCCGCATCGTGGTTGGCAAGCCCACCAAGCCCCGTTGGCGGGAATTGCTCCGCCCACCCATCGTCGACCAGATCATCCGTCTCAGCGGTTCGATCCACATCCATGTCGTCAGTTTTAAACAGGGTGCGGCGCGCGAAAAACCTCCAGCCTGGCAACCGCCGCGGATCGGCCCCTGGTCGGATTATCTGGTGAGTCTCGCCTTGGTTGCCGCGACAACGCTGCTGTCCTTCCTGGTGCGCCCCTATGTGTCGCCGATCAACCTGGTCATGGTCTACCTGCTGGCGGTAGTGCTGGCCGCTGGCCGCTTCGGCTTGAAACCGGCTATTCTCACCGCCGCGATCGGGGTGTTGGCCTTTGATTTCTTTTTTACCATGCCTCGATATAGTTTTACGGTCGCCGACACCGAATATCTGTTCACCTTTTTTGGCTTGTTTATTGTCGGTGTGGTCATCAGCACCCTGGTGGCCAAAGACAAGGTGCGGACCGAGGCCCTGCGGGACCGCGAACTGCAAACCGAGAGTCTCTATTACCTGAGCCGCGATCTGGCCGCGGCCGTCGATCTGCCCTCCATCCTGGCGGCGGTGATCAAGAATATCGGTGAATCCCTCCGTGCCCGATTGGCGGTGTTGCTCCCGCAGGATGAGCATATCCGTATTGCCGCCGTCAGCGAAGGATTGACGCTCGACGAGAAGGAGCTGGCCGTGGCGGATTGGGCCTTTCGCAACCGGCGGCCGGCGGGCAACGGCACGGAAACGCTCAGTTCGGCCAAACTCCTCTATCTGCCCCTGCTTACAGCAAGCCACACCTTCGGAACGCTGGGGGTTTCGTTGCAAGGCGCCTCGGAGTATTTCTCTCCCCCCCATCGCCGCCTCCTGGATGCCTTTGTCGCCCAGATCTCCCTGGCCATGGAACGGGTGCATCTGGCCCGGCAGGCGGAACAGACCCAGGTTCTGGAAGCACGGGAGTCACTGGAACGGGCGCTGCTCAATTCCATCTCCCACGATCTGCGGACCCCCCTGGTCACCATCATCGGGGCGCTGAGCAGTCTGCGCGGGGACATACATCAGCTCTCCGACCGGAAAAAACAAGCCTTGTTGAATGGCGCCTGGGACGAGGCCGAGCGGCTGAACCGGTTTGTCGGCAATCTGCTGGACATGACCCGGCTCGAGGCGGGAGAACTGCGCATCAACAAGGAACCCTGTGATATCCAGGATCTGATCGGCAGTGCCCTGACCATCCTTGACCAGAAATTGGCCGACCGCGACGTGAGCGTGCAGCTTGCCGAGGGGTTGCCCTCGGTCAGTATGGATATGGTCCTGATGACCCAGGTGCTGGTCAACCTGCTGGACAACGGGTTGAAATACTCGCCGCCGGACAGCGCCCTGGAAGTTACCGCCCGCATCGATGCCGGCCACCTGATCCTGGAAGTGCTCGATCGTGGCCCTGGGGTGCCCGAGAACGATTTGCAGCGGGTTTTTGACAAATTCTATCGTCTCCCGGTTCCGGAGGGGGTCAGTGGAACGGGCCTGGGATTGTCCATCTGCAAGGGCATTATTGAGGCCCATCAGGGTAGCATTAGTGCGGAAAATCGGGTGGGCGGCGGATTGTGCGTCACCTGCCGGCTCCCTTTGTAACGAGGAAGGCAATGGCAACGGAAGCACATCCACAACGGATCTTGATCGTCGATGACGAACCGGCTATCCGCCGTTTTTTGCAAACAGCGCTGATGGATGGTGAATTCGCCCTCGTTCTGGCGGACAATGGTCATGCGGCCCTCTCTGCCGCTGTGACCGTAAAACCGGATGTTATTTTGCTGGATCTAGGCCTGCCGGACATGGATGGCGTGGAGGTGATCAAAAGAATCCGGCAATGGTCGCAGGTGCCCATCATCGTCCTTTCGGTCCGCGACCGCGAGGCTGATAAGGTCAGAGCCCTTGATTCGGGTGCCGACGACTACCTTACCAAACCCTTCGGCGTCGGCGAATTGCTCGCCCGCATCCGGGTCATGTTACGCCGTTCCCTGCAACAGACGCCGGAACCGGTGATCAGCATCGGCGAGTTGGAGGTCGATCTTGCCCGACGGCTGGTACTGCTGCGCGGCGATGCCGTTGCCCTGACGCCCACGGAGTACGAACTGCTCCGTCTGCTGGTCACCAATGCCGGCAAGGTGCTCACCCATCGCCAGATTCTCAAGCAGATCTGGGGCGCCGCTTATCTGGAACAGCCGCACGTGCTGCGGGTCAACATTAGCAATCTTCGCCATAAACTCGAAAACGATGCCTCGCGACCACGTTATATTCTCACCGAATCGGGGGTAGGATATCGTTTCAAATGTGAAGATTGATCTTGTCACATTTTCTCTTCCAGACACCCGCCATTTCCGTCTGTTTCTTTCCCTGGTAACTTCCAGCGAGCTACCCGTTCCTTGAAAATCCTAACCTCCTTCAAGCAGCTTGTCCGCAGGGCCACGGAACTGATGGCTCATTGACTCATCCTGGCCAACTTGGCCTCATACTTATTGTTCGGCGGTTTACGTACTTCTTCATATCTGCTAATAAGGGTTTGGATGCGAATAACCCGGATATAATTGTGCTCGGACTTGGATCGGATTTGGTTGTGGCGACCAGCACAAATTGGCGGGCGTGGCAGCGCCACGTCGAAAATTGTGCGATTGAGCAATAAACCAAGGATGGCCCGAAGATGATATCAAGATGTTCAAGGTATTTGTTGACAGGCCTTTAAGTATTCAATTGGCTGCAACCCCTACAGAACCTGACACCTTTTTTTAATCCCTCACAGGGAAGGACAACAAAATGAAACTCTGGGTAACTCCAAATGGCGACCGATGGCTATGCGACGAATGCCAACCTGAATTTGAAGAACAGATTAGCAGTCAGCAATGGCGCGTGGCTTTCGAAGAATTGGATCAAATGCTCCGTTGCTCCAATTGCAAACACAGTGATGTGGAAATTCCTGATTAAGGGCCATGGATATTCCTCACAAGCGCTTTGTTTCCTGAAAAGCACAGCAAGGAGGGATCACGTCAATACGGCATTTGACGGCTGTAAGCTGTCAAATAAACATAGAAACGTTTCCATTTAAAATTAGCTTTTTTCAAGCATATCCTTCCCTATGGCAGACCTTACCCACTCCCATTTTTAACGGTGTCAGGGGGCAACGCCGTAGGCAACAAAAACCGTGGTCATGGCAAAGGTTGTCGGCGTGGAAATGATATCCTCCAGCGCATTGAAGAGCGCGGTCGCTTGGGCATCGCATTCACCAGCCCGTTCCAGCACTTGGCGTTTGAAACTATAGACAATCGAAAAAAATGTTTGCCGCCCAAGGACTGAAGCCGTTATTGGAACATGCTTGACATTGACTTCCTGTAGACCGATCTCATGCATGTATCCATAAAGTTTCCGGCCGACATGGCGATCGCCACCGGCAGCAGCCTGGGCAGCGGCAATGCGCTTTTCAAGATCCTCCAGTCCTGCCGGCGCCGGATAAACAATATTTGTTCGATCATCGACATCTAACACCACCACAAGCCCTCCTTGACGGGTTACCCGTCGCATCTCTCCCAGGACTTCAAGAGGATTGGGCAAATGCTGAAAGAGAAGCCGGGCGTAGCTGAAGTCCACCACGCCGCTATCTAGGGGAATCCGGTCGCCCGCTCCTTTGAGGAAACGGCAGCGCTCCGCAAACCCCTGACTGGTAACGAGCGTTTCGGCTTTGACTCGTAACTGATCTTCTGGCTCCACCCCAATGACCACGGCTGACGGCAGACGTTTAGCCAAGAGCAAAGAAGTCATGCCCGGTCCCGAACCAAGATCAAGCACCGTTGCTCCGTCATGAAGCCCGATGCTGTCAAGGACTGAAAATTCGATTTCTTCGCCAATCGTTGCCTGCGTTATCAACCGTTTGAATTCACCCTCCCGGTCACCGAGGCTGTCAAATCGGTACGATTCCATTCGACTATTCATCATCGTTGTAGCTGGAGCCTGAAACAGGATAGGCCGGTTGATTCGCACTGGATCAACCACAATACCAGGAGTGCAACCAACTGTTTCTGCAAAATGTACGAAACGAGTAGCAAGTATTCGCAACAATTTTTTGGCAAGCGTAAAACCAAGGGCGGTATCGACGCGCCCGACACGTTCAAGCACGTCGAAGGGAATAAGAAAGGCCTCTGATCTTTCAAGTGCAACAAGATTAACTGACCGCCGTCCTCCCCCCAGGCTGCTTATTTCCCCGAACAATTCCCCAGCCTGAATGACATTAATGATTCGGGGAGCCCCGTCCGCTGAGACCTCAACTCCGAGACTTCCCGAAATCAGCACTCCTATCCACTTTTCGGTTTCACCGCGACGGTAGACTTGCTCGCCTTGGGAAAAAGTGATTTCCGATAGACGTTGTCCCACGATCCGCTGTTCTTCCACCGAAAAACCGTCAAAAAAACTTTTGCTTTCCGCAGAAGTTTCGTTGGGCATCATGTGGGCAAAACGGGCCCAGAGGTGATGCGTTTTTTTTCGGCCAAAAGCTGGCTTTTTAAACGCAGGGAACCGATTGATCAGCATCCGGGCGGCTGCACCTCTGTCATCAATCGTTTTGGG
>Ga0074197_1002436_pt1 | contig 12947 bp, 17 predicted proteins | sample EPASupsiteSAE305_FD_64526 | JGI IMG/M metagenome (GOLD analysis project Ga0074197, IMG submission 64526) | Bioremediated contaminated groundwater microbial communities from EPA Superfund site, New Mexico - SAE3-05 reassembly with SPADES | ecosystem: Environmental > Aquatic > Deep subsurface >...
GGAGTTTGGAAGGTCAATGTGCGTGAGCAGGCCGATGAAGCTGTGTTTGCCAACCTATGGCTTGAGAACATTAAGAATCAACAAGGCTTGTAAGAATGAGTTTAAAGGGGTATTATATCAGTACCCCTTATTTATTTTATCAGAGGTTAATAATCATGTCAGTTAAAAAGAGAAAAACAACAGCAGGTGAAACAACCAATTTTCATTATCGCTTTACAATGAACCGTAAATTATATCAAGGAGTTTGTAAAGGTTGTAAGACTGAAGAAGAAGCAAAGATATTTGAAGCTAAAGTTAAAAAAAGTAAATCTAAACGTAAACCGGAAACATATCAACAACTGTCCTTGAGATATTCAGAACTGATGAAAAAACACATTGAGATATTAAAGAGATTTGAAAAACTGGAAGAAGCATATAATGACCTTCTTACCAAACCATTTTTAAAGTAATTTCTGAATCAGATTTTCCCTTATAAGACCAGCATCAAAAGCTGGTCTTTATTTCTTTATACATGGTTGATTTTAAAGCCTTAGTCTAATAGTTTACCTTACTTCATTGACAAGATGCGATAGAGGCTATCTAAAACGCGATTTAAGGATGTTTCTGAGGCATAATTTGAATGCTGAATGATTAAACCAATATGCAAGATTGCAGATTGACCAAAACCGGTGTAATTTATTTTTCTTTTGGGAAGTTCAGAAAGTTATCGCTGATGTATAATATGTGAATGAGTTTAAAAAAGATACTGTCATAAAATCTTATAAAGAAATCATCAGTAACAAAGGGAGATTTAGAAATGATAGAAAAAATGAGAGTAAAAGCAAATTTTAATGGTAATAAAATTCTTGAAGTTGAAATTCTTCCCAATAATTATAAAGATTTTGATATTGATGAATTATTAAATATGTACGATAATTTGAAGAAATTTTCAAAAATTATTTTTGAACCTGATAAAATAATAAATCATGCATACTGTGCTAATAAAAATGATATATATAATTTCATTCGTAGAACAAAACAAATAGGAAATGATAATCATAATACTTTCTTATTTTATAAAAGAGAAATCATTGAAACAAAATTAATTATCTCGTTTATCATTCATGAAGGTGTTAAAAATTTATTTTATGAAGAAATAGAACGTTTCGATATTAAAAATTCCTTTAACACAGCAATTTTTATTAACTAATAATCTTAAAAAAGTAAAAACCCATGATTTTAATAGTCATGGGTTTATTTTTTTGTAACGAAAACTTTATATTCTGTTTGATTATTTAGCAGTAGAAGTAAATCCAGTTGCAGTTGCAGAGACACTAGAATTAGATGCTTTTAACTTTTCAGATTCAGCTTTAATAAGTTCAAAAGGTGTATCTTTTGGAGTTGCTGAATAATAGGTGTTGGTCTTGCCAAAACATAAAGTAATATTAGGAAGAACAGAACTTCCCACACTAACCATTTCAGCAACTAACTTTCCACCCCATGTTTCACTATTGATTGTTACGGCTTTATCCTTGTTATTACTTGCGACTGTTTCGAGCGCTGTGCATGATGTTAAAGCAAAAGTTAATGCTATCATCAATATCAATTTAATTTTCATGTTCATAATTCGTTTTCCATTTTGTTATTATTTTTTGTTATTAAAGAGGCTTGTACTTTACGTTCATTTTCTCTTGCTGTTTCCACTCTATTAAAACTCTTTGCAATCTCGAAAAGTTTATTATTTATTTCATCAAATTTCTTATTCTGTTCATCAAATTTTCTATCCATTTTTTCATTCATTTTTTCATAACTAGATTCAAGTTTTTGTTCGAGGCGAAGGAATTGCGCGGATTGTTCACTGATATGGTCTTTGATTATTGTATCAATACGTTGAAATGATTCTTTTTGAGCTGTACAATGAGTTTCAAAAAGTAACTTTGATTCAGTTACATGAGCCGTTAATTTTTGAGGTGTATCAGATATATCTTTTGCTTTTGAAAAAGTTGTCCAGGAATAATATGAGATAGTGAAACATGCAACAATGATTGTTACTATAGTACATGTTAGAGTTATTTTATTTGTCCAAAAATTCTTAATCTTTTGTTTCGTTCTGTCAGTCATTTCCATTCCCCTTCTTATGTTGCCTTATACCTCTATAAGTTTATTAATTATTTAATCACTAATCTAACCATGCAGAAAATCCAAATCTGCAACAAGCTCTATAAACTAAATACGCTTTTCCATACCAAATCATTCTCTTAATCCAGTCAAACGGATTATATACAGGAAACAAAACATTAATGATTTTAATGCAATTCTTAAACAATCTTTTATTTGCTCGATTAAATCCGGCTCTTGTTTTATTACTTGCTGAAAATTCCATATCGTGTATCAATACCGCCGGAGCAAAAACATCTAAAGTCCAGTCAAGAATCTTTCTCTTTTTAGCTGGCAACCAGTCCGGCCCCGTTCCATTATAATTTTCAACTATGTAATCTAAAGTTAATGTTTCAAAGTATTCAGGAACAGATAAATGATAATATTTAATTTCTGATAAAAGAACATTTACAAATAATTCTTTTGAAGTAACCATATTAACCATATATAACCTCATTTAAACTCATTTTAAGGCATCGCTAGCACATAATAGCAGTATCATGGCATAATCCATCGCATCAAGTTCAAGCCACTTGCAAGGGCATATATTCTTGCAACCACAGCTATAACGCTTATTGCAGGATGTGCAGTTATTGTTCATAGCATCCAAGATTATATCCGGTTGTACCCATGCCTGAAGTCCAAAGCCGTCTATATAATGGGTCAATAGTAAAGCGTGTTGGACTCCAAGAAGCTTCCATTCCTCCACCAACAGGCAGAGAATAGACAGCACCACCAGTAGTAGATATTGTATAAGCTGTGGACAGGGAACATTGATAAATAGTCATTGACATATCACCACCCATAACATAAAGTGATAGTCCATCAGCAGAGATACTAAAATCAGGTGGAATTCCATATATTCCAAGACCAGTTCCCGCATCATACTCACCAACATAAGAAGCGGTTGTTATTGCATAAGGAATTGAAAGCGCAAAGTGCTTGATGTATGGCATATATCCTTCTGCCACCATAAGTATATACATGTGCATTCCATCTGCTGAAAGTTTGACATTATAACACTCCCCACAAGCAGTTCCACCTTCAGGAATAGTCAGGGTTGAAGTTGGCGCTAAAAGTTGTCCGTTGCTTTGTGGGAAAGGCCAGTCCCAAGAGTAAATTTCCATTACAGTCGGAGTACCGCCGCCGCTTATTCCAGTTCCAAAAATCTTAGTGCCATTCCCTGCAACATGTCTCCATACTTTATTACAGAAAGCATGATTCAACCATCCGGCACGAGACACATCATGAGCAGGGAATTTGTATTCTATAATTGTTGGAGAACCGCCCCAAACCCAGTCGGCATGATATAAAGTATATCCGTCAGGAGCTATTTGTAACATACCAAATGCTGGATTAGAATATGTAGACAACAAATGCAGTTTATTATATACAGTTTCTTTCAGGATAAACGATGAAATATTATTTGCGCCCTTAGTCATACAAGCGTCTTTGGCGTTGGAATATTTAACTATTTTTCCATTAGTGTCATAATCATTTAAGTTATAGAATTTCATTATTTTAATTTCCTGTTTGGCTATTTTTCCATGCTTGAATATCGACATCTAATTGAGCTAAATCTACAAGCTGGTTTTTCTTAATTTTGTCTAGAGCCTGAGTTGCCCAATTATCAATTTCCGTCCATCCTGCAACTTCTTTGATTAGAGTTATAAAACGCTCTTGAACTGCATTCTTATTTTCTTGCAATCCCTTTTGCTTTTCAGCTTGTGCAATTACAACTTCTCTTGCTGATTGCTTTTGCTCTTCAAGCATATCATAATCTGTTTTGTTCATAAAATTAAGCCTCTTCAATGTAGTTAATCACGCCGGAAACTTTAGATGCAACATCAGCCTTCATTTTTATACAGTCATTTTCTGCTGATAATATCCAATCGGCTTCAATTCCAACAGAGTTTCCGGCAAGCACAACAATAACTGCACGTTGATAACGGTCATCTGCTGAAATGGTTCTAACACTCCCACCATCATTAGGCGCAAGCCAAATTGTTACTGTTACAGGGGCTGAATTTTTGTTGTAAAAATCAATACTTTTTACCTTAGATTTTGTACTTGCAGGGTTAGTTAATACTGCTCCAATTGAAGTAGCTAAAAAATCAAATTCAAGTGTTTTTGGTGTATATGCCATGATAATATTTTCCTTTTAGTTAATTAAAAAAATCGTTTTGATATGGGTTAAATTCAGCGGAAGAACCACCACCGCCAACATCAGCAGTTGTAACTGTTCCTTCAAAATCTTTTATCTTAATTTTGAGTTGTCCTTCTTCTACATAAAAAGCAAAGGAATTATTCCAAAGGTAAGCGTCAGGAAAAGATAAAAAAGAACCTGTTTGAGTTGTACAAGCAGAAGAAATGTAAATTCCACTCCAAGTAATAGCATAAGCATTATGACGTGCAATAGTTGAAGTTCCATTACCAGCGATTGCAACGTAATAACCTTTGGTATTTTCGCCTCCGTTTGGGTCAACAATATTGTATTCCCCAATAGCTAATTGACTGTTTCCACCAGCAATTGTATTTTTCCCCATTGCAACAGCATTATAACTTTGTGCTGTGTTTTCTTGTCCACCAATCGTTACTGAAAAAGCACCCGAAGCAGTTCCACCGCCGCCGCCAAAAGTACCTGAATTATATCCACTAGCACATTTAGTTGCTGTACTTTGAGATTGTAAGTTAATTGCAAGGTCTCCAAGCGTTCCAGTACCGATAGAACTATAAGTAATTCCATCACCGGAATATTTAATGGGTGTTGATATAACTCCATTTATAATAGAAATTCCTGCACCAATTTTTACTCCCCCAAGTACAGTATCAGAAGCAATTGGAAGAGTATATTCAGTTCCACTTTCAGGAATTACAATTGCATCAATAGCAGTATAAACAGCCTTTGCACTAGCATATTCTAAGTCAGTTGAATCAATGGAAATAACAGTAGATTTGTTGGATACATTTTCGGCAGTAAATCCAAGTGCATCCTGCTTGCCGTCTATAAGAGCTTGTATCTGAGTTTCATTTAGATATTGAGGAGTAACAGGAACAGGCAAGCCTTCCACAGTCTTAACCCTTGGAACGGCATAGAATGTATCTCTAAGTAAACTTGCTCCGTCTGTGTCACCAGCTATAAAACCTATCAATTCAGCAAAGAATGGAACGCCAGCAAAAGAGGTTAATCCACTAGTTGCAGTATTGAATTTTTCGGTATTCGCATTGTAAGAAACTTTGAGCTTACCGTTGACCGCATCAAGTACAGTAATGTCACCATTTAAAGAGTTGGAATAGACCATTAAAGCATTAGTATGGTTGAAGTCGTTATCACCTGAGAATTCAAATGATGTATAGTCGGATATATCTATGGGTAATCCATCAGAATTTACAAGATAAATGATAAGTGAATCTATCTCTTGATACGGAATTTTCGGCTTTGCTTCCGGTCTGATTTGAGCCTTTGCAGAAATATCCCAAAGTTGACTGGTATTAATATTTACATTGTATGTTTTCAAATTGTTTTTCCTCTATTAAAATTATCTCTTCATAAGTAGATTTTTTATTAAGTTTTTCTCTTTAAAAATTACCTATCATATATAGATTTTTTGTTTAGTTTTTATCTATAAAAAAGATGTTGTCATATATAGGCAGAATGTTGAGCTTTAAATTATTAAACACAAAATCAGGCAAGCTAAAAGCAGGATAGTGATTATATCAAGGATGTGGACTTCAGGGCATGGCATAGCCTATTAACGCAATCCAAGGGCATAGCAAAGGCTTATTCCTCAGCACGGAACTTAAAGCCTCCGGTGACATCAAACTTTTTCAAAAAACCGCCTGTTAATGCTTTAAAGCCGTTCTGTTTATATTCGTTTAAAGGCGGTGTTTCAGGACATCCCGGCATTGAATCTCTAGTGTCAATTTTCCACTTATATAATTCAGCATTAAAACAGTCAGCAGGAGCAATAGAATCAATAAGATTCCATCCCTCTGTATATACTCCCCCACCGTCAAAAGTAGCATCTTCAATACCAACACCCCATATATGCAAAGGCAGTTCAAAAAGATAATAAAAATCAATTGAATATTTGGTCTGTTGATAAGGTTCTGAAACAGGAGGCATGAGGCGAAAAGGATAAAGATAAGGAAAACCAATTAGAGTTGTGCCGTGTACCCATGCTTGATATGTATCATTTTCTTGATAGTCCTGACCATGATAAGCTCTTGCTACTGCATATATGCCCTGTCCACCATAGACAGTTCCACCATCACCAATCCTTGAAACTGCATCAGAATAAGCATCACCAACAGAGCTTGTATGTTCCCATGTAGAACCGCCACCCCAAGAATTAAGAGTATTGTATAATACATCTTCTGTATAACTTGCTTTTGTCCATATCAATAGATTCAATATCTTTTTTCTTTGCTCAAACCATTGGACAGGATAGCCTTTTAGTGTCAATGTCTTATCATTTAGAAGCGGGTCTATGCACTCTTCATTAATATAGGAATAAATTGATTCCTTTGTCCACATTGCCCAGTTAGGGAAATCAGCCGGATTAGATGTGACAGTAAACTGATTAACAAAGCATGGAATAAGGCTATTGATATATGTTTCTATAACCTTAATATTTGCTTGCGCCCTTGGAATACCTGTAAGTCTTTTTTGTGGATAATGATAAAGATTATTGTATTGAACAGCAGTCGTTTTCTCGTCTACTGCTGCCATAAGAAAATTATAACCTATATCTCTTGGACATAAGTTAATATTTGGAATGTCATTCCATCCTGTATATTTTGATAAATCCATTAGTTATAATTCCAATATAAAAGTCTTAAATCTATGTCGCCTTCCGTGCGTGAACCAACAGGACGATTAATGGAAGCAGTTGCAAGCTCTACCACTACTTCACCAACTTCATGTGGAATTGGAGTAGCATTAGTAAACCCAAATTCATAATCATATAATTCTGTAGCTTCATCCCAAAATATTTTGATATAAATTCGTGTAAGTCCATTGCCCACTTCAGGGAATGTAATTTCTGTTTTTGTTACATAAATTTCTTGACCTCCAACAAAGATTCTGCCACAATGTGCATAATTAGGATTATATCCATGCTCTATTCTAACAGTCCTATCTTCACCCTCAGCAGGAGGCACATAAGTAATAGGGTCAAAGTCAGTTGGATATACATCGACAGCCTTGAATGCACCAATCACTTGGACAGGTGGAGCATAAGCAAAAATATAGCCCGTATGAAGTTGAATTAATTCTTTGATTGTCCAAGATTCTTGTTCATTAATAACCGTTCTTTGCAGGGTAACTTTAGCAAGTCTGAGGCGTTGGACATTATTTCCATTCATTATATCAATATCCCAAAGGCGTTCAGCCCAGCCTTCAAATTCAATGAACATTTTAGCCCCGCCAGTTCTATTATCCATGCCCCAAACTACATAGCCTCCAAGCACGGTGTAAGGCTGATATGTTTCCGGGTCTGTCAAAGGTCTTACTTTTTGAGCACATTTTAATGAAGTTACAGTATTAACAGGCAATTCAAAGCGCATGTGAACCTGTCCGCAATATTGAGCGGTAAGTGGATTAGCTTGATTGCTATCAACTACAGCTACTTTGGGGGTTGTTATTCCGGTTGCAGGGTCAGTTTCACTTACATCAATTACAGTAAAATAGCCAGCGGTTTCAGAGCCTTCGGAACCAGTTGAAGAAGTTGATTTTGCCGCTGATAAAATAATTCCATTAACTGTTGGTGTTCCAAATATAGTCTTGTTATCTGGAATTGGACGATTTGCTTTTATCCAGTCAAATAATTTGCCAAACCATCCACTAGGGAAAATTTCACCTTTTCCCACTCTTTCAGGCGGTACAATTGCACATGATGTTTTAATAATATTAGCCATAAATTTTTTCACTCCAACTGTCTTCATAGTATTGATAAGTTGTAACTTCAACAGCTAAGTCACCGTCTGAATTCGCACTAGAATCTTCTATCATCCAATCACGTTGAAGATTGCTTGTGCCTGCTGGATATACCTTTGGACATTCTAAACTTGCTGGTATAGATAAATGTTTTCTTGCCGTATTAACATCACTATAATAAGTTGTTCTAGTAACCGTTCCAGTCATGCTTTTATAAGCATCAAAAGTGAATTCACGTTCAATGCAAATTGACCAACTTTCTGGCAGTTCTGAGGCTTCTTGAACCCATCTTATTTTCTTGCGCAATTCCTTGTTTTGAATAGTAATATCTGTTGCAGTTGATGCATCAAAATCATAACCATCTATCTTGCCAGTTGTCTTCAATGAATTAGCTTGTTCCGTTGATACATCTTGACTGATAGCAAGGCTGTAATTCCAAATTGTTTTATAGAGTGGGTGTAAGCGTAAATCTCTATCATAAGTGAAAAGATGAAAAGCCCAAACAACGTCACCTGCTTTGCGACTATCACGACCGGGATATTCAAGAGATGCAGTAGAAGAAAAATTCATTCTAATAATCGGATAGCCTGGGCCTTGATTAAGTATATAGCCTGTATAATAACCGTATGGACTAATGTAAGAACCGGGGGCTGGAAGGTCTGCTTGCCAGTCATATCCATCGTTCAAATTGAAGCTAACAGACACTCTTTCAGGTTGTCCGTTTTCGCTTGCTCTTGTTACTTCTGGCAATTGATATGCATAATCATAAAACATAATATTTTATCCTTTTTTATGGTGCTCTAAGAGCAGAACCATTGCTTGAATTATTGGCAATTATGGTTGCGGCTTGTTCAATTTTGGCAACGCTTTTTTGAGTTGTTCTAGCAACTTCTAAATGAATTTTTGGCGTGGTATCCTGAGAAAACATTTTTCCACCCATACCGCCAACACTTGAAAACCTATCATTAACAATTGCGCCTTGTGAGCCTTTGAATTTATTCAATTCTTGTGCATCATATAATGAGCCAGCTTTACTTTTAATGGCGTTTTTTTCATCTTCCGATAAAGCATAACTTTTATCTTTGGCGGTCTTTTCGGCTTGTGCCATTTGTTCTGCAATAAACGCTTCTTTAGATTTACCGATATTGACCAAATTTTGTATTTTTAATTTTTCATCCAAAGCAGTAATTTCATCCTGAATTGACTTTTTCGCTTCATCATGTTTTTTAACCGCTTCAGCTTTATCTTTTGCGTCTTGAATAGCTTTGGTTTTATCAAAAATATTGCTCATTTGAGCAAAGGTTAATTTGTTTCCTTTAGCCTCTAAATCATTGATAATCTTTTGTGCTTCAGCAATAGCTTTTTTACTGTCTGCAATGCCCTCATTTAAGCCAATTTCTTCATTCAATTTAGCTATAGCTTTGTTGTAATCTCTATCGGCATATTCTTGCTTAACATTTGCGGCTTTAGTTGATTGCTCTTTTTGTTTTTCAATGTCATTTAAGCGTCTTGCACGTTTATTCTGCACTTCCAATCTTGGTGGAGCATCAAGCCTTAAAACTTCACCATCACCTTCAGGATTAATACCCAACTTTCTCAACAACCAATTATATCCAGTATGTTCATTGAACTGCTGGACAGTATTCATTGTCTTATCACCGTAAGCACCTTTGACTTTGTTCTTGTCAATACCATTCGCTAAATCCATTGCTTCTTTTAACGCTTGGACAAGTTCTGCTAGATACTCAACAACACCGGATTGTAAAAAAGTTGCTTTAAAAGTACCGCCCAAAGATTTCATTGTACGTTCAAACTTTTCCGCTTGTTCAACTGTCTTTTCATCAATCATTCTGCCGGACTTATCAAACGCTTCTCCAAGCTCTTTATAGTTGCTTATAAGCTCAACCAGTTTACCTCCGAGCTTGCCAAACATATCTCTAGCCATAGAAGTTTTTTCGGTTGCGGTGGACATTGAATTTATGCCGTCTGCAATCCTTGTGAACTGCTCATAGACAGACTTGCCTTTTAACTCATCCATCGCAATGCCCAAACGCTTAAATTTGTCTATCGCCTGTTCATTGCCTTGCAATGCATCATCAACAATAGTTGCCATTTTTTCAATGCCACCTATCATCATATCAGGGTCAACTTTATTCTTTGATGCAACAGATTTAAGGCGTTGCAGTTCATCCGTTGTCATGCCGATTCTTGAGGCTTCATGTCCTATTTGTGCAAGTCCGTCAATCCATTCTTGAAGCGTATCTTTAGCCATTGTAACGCCAAAAATTGCGCCTAAACCTCCGGCAAACTTTTTGAACATTCCACTTAATCCACCAACCTTTTTTTCCACTGCGTCAAGAGCGGAATTGGAATTATTTTTTGCATTAATATCTATGTTAAGTTTAGCCATTTTGCTTTATTTTCTCCGCTAATATTTCCGCATGTTCTTCTATAATTGCAGGGTTAATTCGTATCTGTTCATAAGTTGGTTTATATCTTTCTGGATATGTAATTTGCCACGGTTGCAATAAGCCTTTTTCTGCTCTTGCTTCACATTCAGCCATAACAGCATCACCAGAGATATTATCTTTAGGTCTAGTAATTCCTCTGCCCTTTGAATCGTTCCTGAGAAAATCAATAGCTTCTGCATGACTTATAACAGTTAATGGCGTTTCCCATACGGCTTGATGATAGTTAATATTAAGCAATGCACAAGCTCTTGTAGCATGTGGCACTATGAATGTACTGCCAAAGAGAAAACCACTTTCCGGCAAGCTGGAACCAGTACCGGAAGGTATCATCTTGAAGCCGCTTATTGCTGTTTCAATTTGCGTATGAAAGTTATTTTTAAGTTGGTCAAAATGCTTTTCAAAAGCTGAATAATTTACCTTGATAAAATTAGCCGCTTGAATGTCTAGTTTAATTTTCAAGTCTATATCAGCAGTATCTTTTTTGCCCTCTTCAAGATATTCCAAAACGCCTTGTAATGCATTATAACGCTCATTAATGATAACCAAAGCTCTGCCCCATGATATTACAGGGGCAACAGTTGGATTATGCCAGCATTGGCTATCTATCAATTCCAATAATGAGAGTGTTCCCAAAGTAAGCGGTAAACATGCCGGAGCCTTATTCTGTAGTGATGTATCAAGACAAGCAAGTAATTCAGCAGTATAATTAACTGCCTCATTAGCTGTATGGTTATTCCACCACCATTGAGGTATTAAGACTTGTACCGGCATAGTTTAATTATGCCCCTGTAGCAACAGGAACAATTACTTTTTTGGTAATACTTACTTCATTATAACCGTCAGTTTTTTCAGTTACTTCATGTGATATGATAACTTCAGCACTTGACACTTGACCAGCTAAAGCAGAGTTCACAATATTAGTAGCATTGGCAACAAAAGTTTCTGTCACTTCTTGAGTTGCATTATGGGTTGTAAATTCAACCGTGTTATTTTTGTTATCTTTTCTTTCGGCAACATCGACCTTAGAAGAAGTTGTTCTTCCAGTTTGGTCTACTTCTGGGTCAGATACGCCAGCGGGTAAAAAGCTCATTTTATTTTCTCCTGTTTATGTGTTTGTTTTTGGAATTTCCCTGAAAAGAATTTCAGCAGAAATTGATTTAATTATATGTGAATTATTTTCACTTTTTTGTGTTGCAGTTTCTTTGATAAAAAATCCATCAATAGCAAAGCCATAAACGGATTTATCACCTTTGGAAATGGCAGATAAAACGGTTTGAACTGCGTTAAAATTTGTATCTCTTTTTGAACCATTTTCATCGAAAACTATTACTCTTGTACCAACTAAGATATTCAAGCTGGTTTTCATGTATTTTAAGCCTGAATAAATCGGGGCTGTACCTTCAGCACTAACTAAGATATAAGCATCTTTTTCAAACTCTGAATTATCCTGAATGTGATTAACCGCTGAAGAACTCGCAATTATAGTTGAATTTAACTTCAATAAATCTATGAAATATTGTTCAATTGTATTATCTATAGTCATATCATTTATTCCATTTATCTTGAAGTTCTTTGCTTAGTTTAGGGATTAAAACTTTCTCTAATCTGTTGGTTGCTTTGGCTATGCCTATTCTTGCACTTTCAGGGGCAATCTTACTTACATATTCAACTAAGTTTGTTATGGATGCAAATGGATTTTTTCCACTCAGATTCATATCTACTTTTGTTACTTCACTTTTGACATTACCGCCTGAATTATCAGGTTTGCCAAATATTCCAAGAGCTTTTAACCAGCCACTTTTAGCGGCTCCATATCCCGGAATTTTTCCACCTTTTGCAGTAGTATCATAACCGGAAGTTTTAGTTCCAAAGTAAGGAATCAAATTCCATGAATTCAACTTTTTACTCCATGCCTTAAACGCATATTTTATGATTCGTAAATGCTTTGAAATTAAAGTTTGTTCTGATATAAAATTGTTAGTTGTAAATGTTTTATTTGTATCAATGTTCTGATAAAAATATTGCCCTTTTGAATGCATACTTTTCATACCAACAATCGGTCTGAATTTGTATTTTTGAGCTAGAGATTTAACGCTTGCAGTTGTTCCTGGCTTAGTTGCTACTGCCGCACTTTGTAAAGCTGTTATTGCAGACTGTTTAACTAATGAACCCATATTTCTTGATGTATTCTCAGCAACAAAATTCAACAGCTTATTAAGTTTTTTTACGTCATCCTGATTAACAGTCACAGTTGGAGTAATCATTATTGTGATAACCCTCCGCAATGAAGCATTAAGCACACGTCAAGCATAGTTGATTCAGTTTTTAACACTCTATAACTGATTGAATTAATCCTTAGAGCCTGTCCGCAAAACTGCAATTTTGACCAACCGTTTTTAAGC
>Ga0074197_1002437_pt1 | contig 12939 bp, 9 predicted proteins | sample EPASupsiteSAE305_FD_64526 | JGI IMG/M metagenome (GOLD analysis project Ga0074197, IMG submission 64526) | Bioremediated contaminated groundwater microbial communities from EPA Superfund site, New Mexico - SAE3-05 reassembly with SPADES | ecosystem: Environmental > Aquatic > Deep subsurface >...
CAGCGAGGGCGCCAGGGATGTGGAGCTGTCCTATCTGACCGGAGGCTTGTCGTGGCAGGCGGATTACGTGGCACAACTCAACGCGACCGACGATCGTCTCAATTTGAGCGGATGGGTAACCTTAACCAATGAAAGCGGCGCGCGCTATCCTCAGGCGCGGCTCCAGTTGGTTGCCGGTGACGTCAATGTGGTGCAGCGGGCGATCGAGCCGAGAGCGATGCGGATGGAGGCCATGGCTGCCGGCATGGCTCCCGCTCCCAAAGCCATGGCGGAAGAGTCGATGTTTGAATACCATCTCTACACCCTCGGTCGCCCGACCTCCATCGGTGAAAACCAGAAGAAACAGGTGGCGCTGCTCCAGGCCGAAGCGGTCGAATGCAGAAAGGAGTTCTTACTTAAAGGCCAGGAGTATTATTTCAGTGCTCAAGCAGGAGAAATCGGGCGCAAGATGAAGGTGGGGGTCTTTGTCGAGTTGAAAAACGATAAGGAATCCGGCCTGGGCCAGCCCCTCCCCGGCGGCGTGGTCCGGGTGTACAAAAAGGACGAGAGCGGTTTCCTTCAGTTCGTTGGTGAAGACAAAGTGGACCACACTCCGGAAAAGGAGTTGATCCGCCTGCACCTCGGCGACGCTTTTGATGTCACCGCCGACAAGCAGCAGTCAGATTTCAAAAAGCTTAAAGACGCAGGCGTGACCGGCAACGTTTTTGAAAGCGAATATGCAATTCAATTAAAAAACGCAAAAAAAGAGCAGGTCACAGTCAAGGTGCAGGAGCCGATCCCAGGAGACTGGGAGATGCTGAGCGAATCAATGCCGCACGTAAAGGAATCGGCCCACCTCGTCTCGTGGATGGTGGCGGTGCCGCCCATGGAGACCGCCACTCTCACCTACAGGGTCAGGTTGAAAAATTGATTTTTTTTCAGCGTGCGCAAGGGAAGAAGGCAACGGATCGGGCCGGACAGGGCGCGATCCGTTTTCTTTTTTGGGAAACGGGAGGTCAGACTGTTCAGTTTCGCGCGGCCAAGGGCACGAATTTCCGGGCAGGCGAGCCGATATAAATCTGGCGGGGGCGATAGATTTTGGTTTCCGGGTCCTCGCGCATTTCCTTCCACTGAGCAATCCAGCCGGGAAGCCGGCCCAGGGCGAACATGACCGTGAACATGTTGGTGGGGATGCCGAGGGCACGGTAAATAATCCCGGAATAGAAATCGATGTTGGGATAGAGGTTGCGGCTGACAAAGAAAGGGTCGTTGAGCACGATTTCTTCAAGGTTGCGGGCGATATCCAGAAGCGGATCCTTGACGCTGAGTATGCCCAGGATGTCGTCGCAGGCATCCTTGATGATTGTGCCCCTGGGGTCAAAGGTCCGGTAGATCCGATGGCCGAATCCGGAGAGGCGGAAGGGGTCGTTTTTATCCTTGGCCTTGGCGATGTATTTTTTGTAATCGTTGTTATCCTTGTGGATCGCCTCGAGCATTTGAATAACCGCTTCATTGGCCCCCCCATGGAGCGGCCCCCACAGGGCGTTGATGCCCGCCGAGATCGAGGAGTACAAATTGCCGCCCGCACTGCCGACCAGCCGGACCGCGGAGGTCGAGCAGTTCTGCTCGTGATCCGCGTGGAGGATGAGCAGTTTGTTGAGGGCTGCCACCACCTCGGGTAAAACAATATAAGGCCGGACCGGGGTGTTGAACATCATGTTGAGGAAATTGCCGCAGTAGGACAGATCGTTGCGCGGATAGACCAGAGGCTGGCCGATGGATTTTTTGTACGAAAAGGCGGCGATGGTACGGATCTTGGAAATGAGACGGCTGGCGGTCATGTCGATGTTTTCCAGCGGATCGGCGCTCATTTCCGGATAAAAATTGTGCAGACTGTTGACCATCACCGAGAGGATTGACATCGGTGAGGCATTGGGCGGAAACTTATCGAAGAAATGGACCATGTCCTCATGTATCAGGGCGTGGTGTTCGAGCAGAGTCCGGAAAGCCTCCAGTTCAACGCGGTTCGGCAGTTTATTGTGGAGCAGCAGATAGGCGACCTCGATGAACAGGCATTTCGACGCCAGGTCTTCGATGGGGTATCCCCGGTATCGCAGGATACCTTTCGTGCCATCGAGGAAGGTGATGGTGCTGCAGCAGGAAGCTGAGTTTTTGTAACCGGAATCAAAGACGGTGTACCCGGTCTCACGGAGCAGGTCGCGGACATCGATCGATTTGTCGCCCTCGATCCCCTCGATGATGGGCAGGTGGTACGTGGCGCCGTTGATGGTCAGTTCCGCGGTTTGTTCGAATGTGTCTTCAGGCATGAATGGCGTCCTCTAGTGCGGGATGATGGGCTGAGGTTATGCCGGATGGGGTCTCCGTGCATCGGCAGTTGGCGTCGAAACCGTTAAAAAACAATGCACGGGTGGCGCTGTTTAGGTAGAGTAGCAGGAAAGGCGGCCTTCTGGCCTGTGCAGCGCAATCGGAGGCAGCAACGGAGCACATGTCCGGTGCCGGCGCGTCCTCAATCCTTTCAGGGCAGCACCTTATCGTATTTACCGCTGAAATTCAAGCCAGGCTCGCATTGTTGAGGAATGGAGCTCACGATGACGGGATGGACGCTCTGATCAACCGCAACACCAGCAAAAGGTAGAGAAAGAAAATCGATGTTAGAAAGTTTGGAAGCGCAAAGAAAAATCATTCAAGAGGCTTTGGAGTCCACCGTGCCCGAAAACAATCGGGCGGAAGCCGAGGATCTGCTTGAGATATATCGCGATGACCGGATCGGGCTCACCCTGCTGCAGGAGTTTTACACTTATTTGCCCGAGGCGCGGGAAGATTGGATTCGGGAGATCCGGGTGCTCAATCGCCATCAAGGTATTTTTTTGCTGGCGGCGTTTACTCCCCTGGAAAGATACCTCTATCTCGTGTCCAGCGAGGGGCTGGAATTCCAGGGCAGCATGGCCGACGGCTATCTGGGCGAAGAACTGCTTGATTTTTTCGGTTACGAGAGTGCCGATGCCTTCACGAAGGTCTGCGCGTCACCGGAAACCCTGCCTGTCTACGAGCCCTTGCAGATGGAAGAGGACATCTGTCCGGCCTGCCATGCCGTTGCCGGTGAGTATCATGAACTGGGATGTCCAGTGGAGCTCTGCCCCTGGTGCGGGGGGCAGCTCATTCATTGCGACTGCCGCTATGAACAGATGGGGCTGGACGCGATCTCCTCGGAGGAGGAACTGCTGCAATTCGAGGCAATTCTGGAGGATCGGGGGAGAATTCCCTATTCCCGTGAGCAGCGGCCAAGCTTTGCCGACGACGACCCGGGCTTTGTGTTTGAATAATAACAAGGAACCAGCTGCTTAGGGGGAAACATCGGACCGTCTGGCCCGTTTCCATTGAAAGAGCCGGAGGCCCTGAGGGCTCCGGCTCTTTTTTTGGGTGCAGAGAAGGGTCGATGCTGTCCGGATTATTTTGGAGCCTTGCGGTCATCCAGATAGCGGAAAAGATCCGAATTGGCAGAGAGCACCAGCGAGGTGTTTTTGTTGATAATGTTGCGGTAACTCTCAAGACTCTTCTGGAAGGCGTAAAATTCAGCGTGACTTGAATAGGCCTTGCCGTAAATTTTAGTCGCCTCGGCATCAGCTTGGCCGCGAACCTCAGTGGCCTCACGTTTGGCGGTGGAAGTGATTTCCTGGAGTTCCCGGTCAACCCGGCCCAAAATTTCCGCCTTCCGGCCTTCACCGGTCGAGCGCTTCTCCGCTGCTATTCGTTTTCGTTCCGAGATCATGCGGTCATACACCTTCAGGCGAACCGACTCGATGTAATTCACCCGCTTGAACATGACATCCAGCAGCTCGATGCCGTATTGCGGCGTGATTTTCGCGGCGGTTTCAAGCACCATCTGACTGATTTTGTCCCGGCCCAATTTAGGCGGCACGACCACCATGTCTCGTGTCTGGACCGTGGCCGCCATGTAATCCGGCGACCAGTCAGAGCTGCGGATGATCTCGATCAGTTCATTTTTGTTGACCAGATCGCGGACCGTACCGGCAAGAATATCGTTGAGCAGGGAATTCGCACGTTTCTCCGTGCCCACTGCCTGGAGAAAACGCAGGGGATCGGTGATGCGCCAGCGGGCGGTGTTGTCCATGTAGATGAAGGTTTTGTCGTTGGTCGGAATCTGATTGGGGTCGCCATCCCAGATGAGCACCCGTTTGTCAAAATATTGGACAACCTGAATGAAAGGCGTCTTAAATTTGAGACCGGCCTGGGTCACCGGTTCGCCTACCGGGCGGCCAAACTGGGTTATGACGGCCTGCTGCCCCTCCGGGAGGATAAAAAAACCGTCCCAGACCGTGATGGCCACGCCAGCCAGAACAAACAAGAAAAAGAGTCGAATGATTTTATTCATGAGGTCGTCTTCGTTAAAGTGGAAGAAAAGCTGTCGGCATCTGATGATACATTATTTAGCCGGCGCAGGAGGCTGCTCTTTGGCCATTTTCCTGGTGAGGTCAAAGAGCGGTAGAATGTTCTGCTGGCTTTTGTCCATGACATAGACCTGGTCCACCCGCGGCAGGATTTCTTCCATGGCCTCGAGGTACAACCGCTGCCGGGTTACTTCCTCCGCGCCCTGGTACTCTTTGACAATCGCCTTGAAGCGATTGGTTTCCCCATTAGCCCGGTTGATCCGTTCGGCGGCATAGCCGTGGGCTTCCTCAACGATCTGTTTGGCGCTGCCGCGCGCCTTGGGAATGACCTTATTGTAGGTTTCTTCCGCCTCGTTGACCAGCCGTTTCATATCCTGGTCGGCCTCGTTGACCTCATTGAACGCCGGTTTGACCTGTTCCGGCGGGTTGATGTCGAGTAATTGGAGGGTGACGATATTGACGCCGGCTTCCAATCGGTCCATCTGGCTCTGCAGTTCCTGCTTGGCATGGGCAGCCAACACCTCGCGATTGCCCAGGACATAGTCAAAATCCATGTTGCCGACGATGCGCCGGGTCACGGTTTCCGAAGCGTCGCGAACCGCTTGGGCGACATCGCGGACTTTAAACAGATAACTGACCGGGTCGCTGACCTTGTATTGGACAATCCACGCCACTTCGATCACGTCTTTGTCGCCGGTAAGCATCAAGGCTTCCATGTCGTACCCTTTGCGGTCAAAGGCAGTGCTGGCGCCAGGGGTACGGGTGCGGAATCCGAATTCCTCTTTGCGCACACTTTCGACGTCCACCTTGGCGAGTTCATCCACATAGGGAATCTTGAAATTGAGCCCGGGCAGGGTGGTGCGGGTGTATTGCCCGAAGCGGAGAATCACACCGACCTCACCTGGTTTGATGGTGAAAAAAGAGGAGAAAACCCCTTGGAGAACCAGGGCCGCCGCGACAATCGCCAGCACCTTGCCCGCACCGGCGAATACATTGGGTGGTGTCTCGGGAGGTTTACCGCCTTGCTCGCTGCTCGGTGACGATCCTTCGCCTTTACCGGCAAAGGCGTCTCGAATTTTTTGGATGAGCAGGGCAAGGAGATCTTCCGGCCCGGAGGGCTTCTTTTTTTTGCCCCAGGGCGGCTGTTCGTTCATCGGCATGGGTACGGCTCCATCGATAGGACTAAAAATGATTGATAAGTCGGCCACTAAAGAACGGGGAATTCGAAGGCCTGTTCGGCGTGACGCGGGGTAAACAGCATTTATAGTATGCACTCTCCTCGGCAAGGTCAAACAAGATCGGATGGGACGGGTGTTTTTTGATCCAGGCAGTAGTGTGCATGCTCGATATATTTCAATGCAGTGCCCATATCCAAGCAAGGATGGGAAGAGCCAGTGCCAGGAGTAATTGAGAAACCTGGAGCGCTGGTGCTTGCAATCGTTCAACCAGGCCGGTCCGAGTGAACAGCCAGCCGCCCCCGATGCCGCTGACAAAACCGAAAAGATGCGCCCCCAAATCGGTCCGTACCCCTTCGCTGCCAAGAAAAGCCAGGAGACCTGCCCCCGCCCCTAAAGGCAAAAGCAATTCCTTGTATGATCGAGTCGCGGTCCGGCCGAGTTGCAGGCCAGTGAGAAGGCCAATGGCCGCGAAGACCGAAGTGGAAAACCCCACCGAGAGATGGGGCTGCTGCCGGAAAACGATATTGCAGAGGTTGCCGATTGAACCGGTGAGGAGCAGGAGCAGCCAGGATTGACCATAGCCTATCATCCTGCTGAGCAAATGGATGACCAGGCCACCGATGAGGCAGTTGCCGAGAAGGTGAGAGAGGTCGGCGTGGAGCGTGAGGGCGGTGATCAGACGCCACCATTCACCGTGGTTAAGAATGGCCGCACTGTCAACTGCTCCCTGGACGAACCAGACGCTCCCGGTTAGCCACGGGCCGGTATGAGAGAAAAAGAGGACAAAGGAAAACATCACCAGCAGAGTGGGCTGGGATTGGGTCGAAAGAGGTTGATGGAGTGGCTTTGGTGGCGGCCAGTTGCGATTTTCCAGGTGATACTGGTTGAGGTGAAAGAGGGCGGCAGGTGCATCCTCATTGCGCACCAGCAACCGACCAGTCGCCTGATCATGCCAATGATCAATACCTACTGCCGAGAGAACCAGGGACAAGGCATCAAGCTGACCCGGTTCGTCACCCACTATCGCACTCAGATCCGTCTCCTGGAGGTTTTTAAGATTCATGTGGCTGGTATTTCACAACTCATGCGATCCCAGTCGCTTGGGAGGGGAATGGACCGTATGCACCCGTGTCATCAACCGGAATGTCTTGACAATGGGGGCTCCGCCATTACAATGTTCCTAATTTAGCACGGACAGGGCTGCAGATGGATTGACAAGCCTTGTGTGTCCTGGTGAAAGTATTTTCACCTTAACTCCCAATGTATTTACGGAACAATGACTATGCTTGCAATTATGAAACGATGTACCCCTTTTCTGCTTGTTTTTTTCACGCTGGCCTTTATGGAGGCGGGGATTACAACAGATTATGCCGATGCACGTTCCAAGTCGGGCGGCCGCTCGTTCAGCAGTCCGGCCAACCGATCCACACAACAACAGGCACCCAGCCAAGTCGGGCAGCAGCGACAACAGCAGACGCCGCAAGCGGGTGGTTTCGGCCGCGGGTTGATGGGCGGTCTGCTTGGCGGCGCCATCGGTGGAATGCTCTTTGGTAGTCTTTTTGGCGCCAGCGGCAGCGGCATGGGAATTCTGCCGCTTTTGCTCTTGGGCGGTGCTGGCTACTTTCTGTACAAGCGCTTTGTCAATCGACCGGCGGCGCCTTCCAGCTCTGGCTATCAGCCACCGCCTGCCCCCAATATGTTTCAGGGAGGCGCAGGTGGGTTTGGCGGTGGTTCAGTGCCACCTGTGCCACCAGTAACCCCTCTGCATGTTGCCAACGCACTTGAACAGGGCCTGTCTGAGATTCGCCTGAACGACGCCGGATTTGATGAAAAATATTTCCTCGAAGTGGCCTCGGACGTTTTTTTCAAGGTGCAGGCAGGATGGATGCGGAAAGATCTTTCCGCCTACCGCCATTTGCTCGGGAGACAATTGGCTGAGGAATATGACCGCCATTTCGCTAAAATGCAGGAGTTAGGGCAGAGCAATAAGCTGGAGAGCATCGCTGTGCGCAAGGTAGAGATCGTGGCTGCCGGCAGCGATAAAGGCGAAGATTTCCTGACCGTGTTGTTTACCGCCAACCTGCTTGATTACACCGTTGATGACAAAACTGGCGCACTGGTGGAAGGCAGCATGACTGAACCGGTTAAATTTGCCGAAAAGTGGACCTGGGCTCGACCGGTTCGGACAGAAGACTGGAAGCTGGAAGGCATTGAGGTCGTTGAAGACTGACCGCTTTTCCTGCGATTGAAAGGTCGGTTGAGCCGCTTCCCATTGGGGAGCGGCTCTTTTTTTTTTTGAGAAGAAGTGCAGTGAAACCATTGCTTTTTTTGGGCAGCGAAAACGGCGAGGTGGTTTTTGCACACCGGATCGGTAGGTGCCGCGTGGAGCAAAATTGCTTTGACCAGAGTGAGCGTCCGGGCAAAAAAAAACGCGCAGACTGGCAACAGTCTGCGCGTGGGGGTAACAAAAGGTGAACGGAAGAGGGCCGCGCCTCTTAGCGTGCGTTGAGTTTTTCGGTCAGGACCGGTAAAAATTGTTTGAGATCAGCCACTACCAGGACATTAGCCACCTCACCAATGGGCGCGTCCTTGTCGGTGTTAATGGCCACGATGAAATCTGATTTCTTCATCCCCGCCAAGTGCTGGATCGCGCCGGAGATGCCGCAGGCCACATAGAGTCTGGGGGTCACTGTATTGCCGGTGGTGCCGACCTGGCGATTGTGCTCCACCCAACCGGCATCCACCACCGGCCGGCTGGCGCCGTATTCGCCACCCAAGGCCTTAGCCAAAGCCTGCACCATGGCAACGTTTTCGGGCTTGCCCACGCCGCGGCCGGCACTGACGATGACCTCTACCTTGGTCAGGTCCACTCCTTCAAGTTTCGCCGCTTCATAACCGGTGCATTGCACCTTGCCACTGGTGTTGGTGTCGACAGCAACCACGGTCGGGGTGTCCGCAGGTTCTTCATCCATGCCGAAGGCTCCCGCCTGGAGGGTCAGGACCGTCTGGGGAGTGGTGGCTTTGATCTTTCGCCGCAGCTTGGCGTTGCATACCGGCGCAACTGGCAGCCCGTCTTCGATGGCAATAACCTCGGCTATCTGCGCCGCTTTAAGGGCCACGGCGACCCGAGGGGCTAGATCCCAGCCGTAGGACGAGTGCAGGAAAACGATCTGTTCCGGCTGTTCCTTGGCGATAACATCAAGGAGCAGTTGCTTATGCACAGTGGGGTTGTACTCGCCGTATTTGGCTACATCGGCCAGGTACAGCGTGCCATCGAAGCGCGGCAATTCGCCACCGGCTCCAACCAGAAACATGATGGCCTCAGCCTGCTGTTGTTGGGCAAAGGCGATCAGTTGGGTGTATTCGGCACGCAGTTTTCCTTCCCGGAATTCCGCCACAAGTAAGGTCTTCATGGGTGTCTCCTAGGCCAAAACGCCGGTTTTTTCTTTGAGGAGCTGGATAAGTTTGTCAGCCAGTTCAGGGACATCGCCCTCGAGCACTATGCCGCCGCCTTTTTTCTCTGGAAAATAGAAGGCAGCAGTTTCCTGACGAGGAACAATGCCACCGGTATCGGGGGCCATGGTCAGCAGTTCCTTCTTCTTGGCCTTCATGATATTGGGCAAGGTCGGGTAGCGCGGTGTGTTCAGGCCCAGCTGGCAGGTGAGCACTACCGGTGTCGTGGTCGTCACCAGGGCCTTGCTGCCGCCCTCCAGTTCCCGCTTGATCTGAATCGTGCCGCTGTCGTAGGTGAAACCGACAATAGTGGTGACCGCCGGGATACCGAGCAACTCGGCAACCATGACGCCCACCTGGGCACTGCCGCGATCCTGCGACTGCATGCCAGTGAAAATAATGTCGAAGTGCTTGTCCTTGGCAAAACCGGCGATCATCGAGGCGATTTCGATGGGCTCTCGTTTATAGGATTCGGCGTCGGCGATATGCACGCCCCGGTCGCAGCCCATGGCCAGGGCTTTTTTCATCGTCTCGGTTACTTGATCCGGGCCGATGCAGAGCACGGTCAGGTCGGCCTCCTTGACCTGTTCCTTCAGTCGCACCGCCTGTTCAACGGCATACTCGTCATACTCGTTCATGCGCCAAGCGAGGTCGGTCCGGTCATACCAGTTGCCCTCGCCGTTGATTTTGAATTTCGATTCCATGTCCGGAACCTGTTTGATGCAGATTAGTATGTTCATCGCTCTCCTCCAGCAATCAGACTAGGTGATGGTTGTCTCTCATAATACTACGAAGTTTCACAGCCTCTCGGCGAGAATCTCGGCAATGTCCCTGGGCCGCAGCTGCTCCTCGACGTTGGCGCCCTTGACGCCGTCTTCGAACATCGTCAGGCAGAACGGGCAGTTGGCCAGCAATTGACCGGCCCCGGTGGCTGCGGCCATCTGCACCCGCTTGATATTGATGCGTTCCCCGAGTTTCTCCTCGGCCATGATCCGGCCGCCGCCGGCACTGCAGCAGAAGGCCTGGTCACGATTCTTGGCCATCTCGGTGATTTGGCCGCCCGCTGCCCGGATCAGGTTTCTCGGGGCATCGTAGATGTCGTTATGGCGGCCCAGGTAGCAGGAATCGTGGTAGGTACAGGCGAATTCTTCGACGTTGACCTTCAATTTTCCGGACGAGACCAACTGAGCTAGAAAAACCGCATGGGGCTGGACCTCGACATCCATATCAAAATCGCGGTAATCCTTGGTCAGGGTGTTGAAGCAGTGCGGACAGGTGGTGACGATTTTCTTGACGCCATATCCTTTGATGATCTCGACCGTTTCCATGGCCAGGGTCTGGTAGAGATATTCGTTGCCCATTTTGCGCATCGGTTCACCGCAGCATTTCTCCTCCTTACCGAGAATGCCGACCTTGATGCCAGCGGCCTGGCAAAGGGTGACAAAACTTTTGGCCACGGCGATGTTGCGTTTGTCGAACGAGGCATAACAGCCGACGAAGTAGAGCACATCCACCGCGGCATCCTCGGCCAGGGGTTTGATACCCAAGGCCTCGGCCCAATCGCCACGGGAGGCGTAGCCCATGCCCAGCGGGTTGCCGTTGACCTCGGTCTGCTCCATGGCGGCCATGACCTCCTCGCCGGGGAACTCACCTTCCATCAATACCAGGTTGCGCCGCAGCTCGATGATCTTGCCGACGTGTTCGATCGAGGCGGGACAGATGTCCTCACAGGCCCGGCAGGTCGTGCAGGCCCAGATAGACTCCCGGCCGACCGTATCGATCAGGTTGGCTTCCCGGTCGGTGAAGGCCACTTCTCCGATCTGGTTGACCACTTGCATCGGCGACAACGGCTTGCCGGTGGTGTATGCCGGGCAGCGGTCCTGGCAGCGTTTGCATAGGGTGCAGGCGTCGGCGTCGAAGATGTCCTTCCAGCGCAGGTCGGTCAGCGCATTGGCCCCGAATTTTTCTGTGGTTTCATCTTCCAGGTTGACCGTGGTCAGTTTACCGGTGGGGCCGCGATCAGCGAAAAAGGCGTTGGCGCTGGTGGTGATGAGGTGACGGAATTTGCAAAAAGGGATGACCGCGATAAAGCCGAGCGCCAGAAGGAGGTGGAACCACCAGAGACCGGTGTGCAGGGTGCGCAGGCTCGCCTCACCCATGCCCGTAAGCATCGTGGCGATCCCCCAACCGACCGGCGACCAGGCGGCGAGCGGCGTACCCATCTCGGTGACCGCTATCCGGACGCCCTCAATGAGAAAACCGGTGATCAGGATGGCGAACAGAAGCCCGTGCATGAGGGCGTCATCGGCCTTGATTACCAGTCCTTGAGGCCGAACAAGATAGCGGCGGACCAGCAGGCCGGCCAACATGATGAGGGCTATCAGGCCAGCCAGGTCCAAGGTCAGGGAGAAGAGTTTGTAAAAGGTTCCTTTAAGGAACTTGATGCCGAAGAACAGGTCGGTGAAATCAGCCTGGGCAACAATCAGTGAAGTGCCGATAAAGAGGACAAAAAAACTCCAGAAAAAGAGGGCGTGGGCAGTTCCAGCACCTGGCACCCGAAATACTTTGGTCTGCAGGAGCACATTTTCCAGCAGATGTTTAATTCGCTCTCCCCGCTGGTCAGTGCGGTCTAACACTTGCCCCAGACGGTAGATCTTGATTCGTTTCACAAATCCAATCACAAAGACGGCCAAAGCCACCAGCAGCAGGCCGTACATGGGTGCCAAGGTAGTGAACCCATGACCGACATTCCAATAAATTTCACGGGTAAACTCCATCCAGGCTCCCCCTCCCCTCACCAAAACAAAAGTTGTATTCATGCTTGAAGAGAAGAAGAGCAGCGACTTGCGCCGCAACTCCTCTTCTCTTGTGTAGTGTATCTATCAGCAGCTAGATCGCTCCCCAAACCGCATAGCGGTCTTGGGCGTATATCAGCGGGTCAAGGCCGCGCCGATGACCACGCGCTGGACTTCGCTGGTGCCTTCATAAATTTCGGTAATTTTGGCGTCACGCATCATCCGTTCGACCGGGAATTCCCGTGTATAACCGTAGCCGCCATGGAGCTGAACCGCCTGAGTGGTGACGCGCATGGCGGTCTCACTGGCAAAAAGTTTGGCCATTGCCGATTCCTGCGAATAGGAAAGACCGGCGCTGGCGCGATAGGCGGCGTTATAGATCAGCAGGCGGGCAGCCTCGATCTGAGTGGCCATGTCCGCCAGTTGAAAGGAAACGCCCTGGAAGGCGGCAATCGGTTTGTTGAATTGCTCACGTTCCTTGGTGTAGGCAAGGGCGGCGTCAAGAGCGCCCTGGGCAATGCCGAGGGCCTGGGCGGCGATGCCGATGCGGCCGCCATCCAAGGTTTTCATCGCCACCTTGAATCCCTGGCCTTCCTGACCCAGCAGATTATCGCCGGGGATGCGGCAATTCTCGAAGACCAGTTCCATGGTGGGGGAGGAACGGATGCCCATTTTAGCTTCCTTTTTGCCGAAAGAGAAGCCTGGGGTACCCTTTTCAACGATGTAGGCACTGATGCCGCGATGTTTTTCCGCAGATTTGTCGCTTCGAGCCAGCACGACATAGGTCTCGGCGTCGCCGGCGTTGGTGATGAAGATTTTGGAACCATTGAGGATCCAGTCGTTGCCGTCGCGGGTAGCAGTGGTTTTGGTGCCGCCTGCATCGGAACCTGCGGAGGGCTCGGTCAGGCCGAAGGCGCCAAGTTTCTCACCCTTGGCCAGCGGGACCAGGTACTTTTGTTTTTGGGCCTCGGTGCCGAACATATAGATGGGATTGGCGCAGAGTGAGAGATGAGCCGACAAGGTCACTCCGGTTGAGCCGCAGACTCGGGACAGTTCCTCAACAGCAATGGCATAGCTGATGTAATCGGCCCCGGCGCCGCCGTA
>Ga0074197_1002439_pt1 | contig 12933 bp, 14 predicted proteins | sample EPASupsiteSAE305_FD_64526 | JGI IMG/M metagenome (GOLD analysis project Ga0074197, IMG submission 64526) | Bioremediated contaminated groundwater microbial communities from EPA Superfund site, New Mexico - SAE3-05 reassembly with SPADES | ecosystem: Environmental > Aquatic > Deep subsurface >...
TCCGCCTGCTTGCGTACTGTAATGTCGGAGATGATATGTACGGAGCCGGCATACTGTCCATGCGGATCAAACAGGGGATCCGCCGTTATTTCAAAATAGCGATCCCCGATAGGCAGCTCCATGGCTTCACGCCGCTTGCTTTGGCGGGATTTAATTACAGGACAGCCGTCAATCGGTTTTGTGGTATTGTGTATGATTTCAAAACAGTAATGCCCTATAATCTCCGCTGATTTCTTGCCGGACAGTTTTGCCATGGCTGCATTGCATTTCAGGATTTTGAAGTCCGCATCCAGCAGTGATACGGCATCGTTCATATTGTCAAAAGTAATCTGCCACTCCCGCGCGGCTCTTGCCACCGCCTCTTCCGCCTGCTTATGTTCGGCTATTTCACGCTGCAATTCCCGATTGGCGTCGTTAAGACTGGCGGTCCGCTCTTCAACTTTCCTCTCCAATGCGCTGTATGCATTTTGCAAGGCTTTTTTAGCGTTCTGCCGTTCAGAAATATCGCGGATTGTCGCCTGCAACACTTTTTGCCCCTGGTATTTCAGACATCCGAGCAATATTTCTGCTGAAAACAGTGTTCCGTCCTTACGCTTGTGCATCCATTCAAAAAAATCCACGCCTTTTTCAAACGCTGTTTCAATATGATGCTTTGCCGCTGACAGAGAGTCCTGCCCGTCAGGCTGGAATTCCGGGGAAAAATCACACGGGCTTTTTGTCGCAAGTTGATCTTTTGAGGAACAGCCGAACAGATTCAACGCCGCATTATTGCAATCGAAAAAACCGTCTTTATCCTGCATCACGATTGCATCCCGCGACGATTCAAAAAGCGTGCGATACTCCTCTTCTGACCTGTGCAATAATATTTCCGCCTGCTTTATAGCGGTCACGTCCATAAAATTTTCGAGAATGTACTTGCGCTTGCCAATAACAACCTCTGTTGAGTTTTTGATGATTGCGAGCCTTTTCCCGTCCGCTGTCTGCATGACACGCTCTGAGTTGTCGGCAACTTGCCTGATATCTGTAATCAAACTGCTTCCCCTATCCGCCGGACAGAAAAAAGTATGGCATGTTTTGCCGATGATTTGATCCGGCGGCGCCCCGATCAACCGCACCGCCGCAGGGTTGACATCTGCAATCAAGTGGGTTTCCGGATCGATGAGCACAACACCTGATTCAAGTGAATTCAGAATAAGCTTCAGTCTGGATTCGTTGTTTCGCAACTCATCTTCCATCTTTTTCCGCGCGGTAATGTCGTGCGCAATGGACGAAGCGCCGACAACTTTGCCGTTGCTGTCGAGAATGGGCGAAATGGTCAACAGCAGATTCAGGGGCGCTCCGTTCTTGTCCAGGCGGATGGTTTCGTAATTTTCGACTTTTTCTCCGTTTTTAATTTTATTAAGTATCTCCGTCACTTCGTGCTTGCGATCAGGCGGGACCAGCGCTAAAACAGATTTGTCAAACATTTCCGACTCTTTATAGCCGTAAATGGTTTCCGCCGCGCGATTCCAGCCGGTTATAATCCCGTCCAGGTTTGTTGCAATAATCGCAACGTTGGAATTTTCCACAATTGACGCAAGTCCACGGATTCTTTCTTCCGCTCTCTGACGCTCTTCGTATAATTCGCAATAAAACCTGGAACGCTGCCGCCACCACCAGTACCGAACCGTCACTCCGGCAATAACCGCCAGCATGAACACGCCGGCTCCGGCAATCCATATCTGCTGGCGCAATGGGGCGTAAATTTCATCCCGGTCAACCTTAGCGATCATAAACCAGACAGTTCCGGGAATTTTTCGTGATACCGCCAGCACCGGGACATCCCGGTAGTCAACGCCTTCAAAAACGCCTTCTTCTCCTTTTATTGCCATTCCGGCAACAAGATTTTTTTTGTCAATCGGTAAGCGTAACTTCAAAGCACAATCTGGTTTGTGGCGCAAATCATTCAAATATAGTACATTGTTGTTTTCCCGGCGAACCAGCATCGTTTCCGCGGTACGGCTTGGCGTCGGCCAGGATTGAATCAGCGGGAACAATTCATTCTGAGGGTTCAGCCGCATAAAAAGCACGCCGATAAAGCTGCCGGGGCGTTTTTGATCAACAAGCGGGATGACTATGTCAAAATGCGCAAAATTAACTGTTGTCGCAGTATGCAAATCGGAAATAACCGGATGCTGATTAATATGTGCGGCAGCAATTAAATCTTTGGCATGAGGGCCAAGCGGCCAGGATGATTTGACGGAAAAAATCTCTCTGTCTCTGGCGTCAAACAAATAAATATCATCAAAAAGTTTCAGGGTATGGAGCGATTTCAACCACGTCAGAACATCGTTCTTTTTATCATGATCGTCCGGATTGTCTAAAAAAGCTTTTATCTGGCGGTAAAACAGGGGATTGTTATAAATATATTCAACATGACTCCGCCGTTCATTGCGCCACCGGACAATCTGCGCGACTTTCAAATCCGCGATTGCCGCCAGTTCATGCTGTTTTTCAAGCACAATATGCTGCTCCTGATAGCGAAAATACCCCACTCCCAGTACCGCCAAAATTGACAGCAACGAGTAGAATACTGCGCACATCTTGTATCCAGATGGAGCGCCAAGAGCAAATGACTTGTACATTTTCCCCCCTGCTTAGATCCTATAATAATTATAAGCTATAAACAGGATATATTCAAGTCCGGGAGGACTTTACATTACTCGAAAGTCTTATTTATTGGCGTATCTGGCATTAGAATTAGACGATTCAATAATTATTATTAAAATGCTAATGTATATAGAAATATACATCAAGAAGGAGCAATAAAATTTCATTATTAAAGTTTATCAAATCTGTAATGATTATTCGGGTTAAGCCATTGTCTCTATTCATGCCGGACTTTAATATTTAGAAATAAATTTATTTTATTTAATTTTTGGGCAATGGCAAAACCATTGTCGGCATTACTTAATCCATGGCAAAAATTTGCAGAGAACTTTTTCCCAGATTTGAGATGCCGTTACAACGTTATCTTCAGGCGTGAATTCACCGTATTCTTTAACGCTGAATACGGCGGCGATGAAAACATTCATCCACAGAAACTGGTTATTGCCAAGGGCATCAATAGTTTTACAGAATGAAGGCAGGTCGCTGACTTTGTTGAGTTCTTTAATTGCCATCACAGCCCGTTTGGCTTTGGTCACCCGCATTGCGCCGGTCTTCACATCGAAAGACAGAGTGTAACAATCCATTGCCGGGTGTTCAACTTGCGGATCGAACAGGCCGGGGTCGTCAACATAGCCGCCTTCAATGACCGCTTCAATCACCATTGACTCCCCTGCCGCCGCCTTGATTGCCTCCGTGAGTTTTCCATTGCGGCAGCTTTCGGCGAAATTATGCCAGGCCCAGGTTCCGTCCATTATCAACCGTCCGCCTTTTTTTGACGGATATACCTGCTTCAGTGCCGGATCAAGCCCTTTGGTCAGATACAGTCCGCAGGAAATCGTCTCCCGCTTTTTTTCGTCCCAATTGAACCCGAATTTGCCGAATCTGAAAAATGGCAGCTCGTTTGACGGAACCAGCCACCACGAAGTCATGGTGGGCTGAAAATGATTGTACGGACGCCGGATCAGCCGTCCGGCGTCAGCCGGCAGGACTGCCTCAATCGCCTCGCATAATTTCCGAGGTGATTTGTTTTCACAGTAAGGAATGTTCATAATCAGATATTTCCAGTAATTCCCGGATGGCTCCAGCTCTTATAAATTCTTGATTAAAATGTATTAAAGAATGCTCTTTCTACTTGAAAAAAGACTGTTTCCTTTATATAATGTATCCGTTTATATTTATAACCCAAGCGAGATTCATGGATAATGGGAATTAAAAAAGCTAAAAAAACTGATTTGAAAGACACAATTCATGTGTCTCATGCGGTTTCTTCCGTACATGAAACAATGCTGCGGAGCAAGAATCCGTTTAAATGGCTATGGTATTTTTTCAGGACTTACATTCATAAACCGTTTTTCTATGCATCGTTTACAGTTTATCTGCTGCTGGCATTGTTTTCCAACTATCTACTGAACCAAACCTACAACGAGAAAAAGGCTATATATCTGAGTACTCAGGCACAACTTGCCGAACACTCGTTCAATGTTCTGTATAAATCCTACTGCAACATTGCCAAATATATTTATTATGAAATCATCGCGCGGGATGATGTGCTTGATTTGTTGGACCGCGCATGGAAAGCCGACCCGAAAACACAAGATCAGTTGCGCATCCAGTTAATGTGGAAAATGAACACTACTTATCGCCATTTTCTGCAAAAAAATCTCCGGCATTTTCAGTTTTACTTTCCGGACAATACCTGTTTCGCGCGTTTGGACCAGCGGGATAAATTCGGCGATGATGTGAGCGCAGTCCGCTATTCGGTGCCATTTGCCAACCGTACCGGCAAAGAAGTGTATGGCTTCGAGCACGGGTTCTCGACTCCGGGTTTCCGGGCTTCTTTTCCCGTTAAATATAAAGATCGCCATATCGGCGTTTTTGATGCGGGGTTCAGATTTGAGGCGCTGGAAAATATTCTCCAGCATGAATTCGGCGGCGAGTATAACTTCCTGTTATATCTTGACAGTGAAACCAGAAGCAAAGCCGCGGCCTCTGGCGTGTTCAAAGATTATATCCCTTCCACCATTTTGCCGGATTTCTATTATCTGAGGCAGCCCAGAAGTGAATTTGTCGAAGTGCGGAATTCACTTTCTCTGTCCGCCAGAATCAAAATCCAGCAGGAAATTAAAACCAGCAAGCCGTTCTGCGTCTATTCCGAACTTGGCGAGGAAACATATCTGTGGGCTTTTGTTCCGGTTTTTGACCCTAAAAATAACAAGGCCGCATATATAATCAGCTTCCAGAAAGATGAAACCGTTCACTCCCTGAAAACATCCAACCTGTTCTTTACTCTGATAACTCAGGCGGGACTTTTCCTGATTTTTGTATATTTCATTCAGAGCAGCGAACTGAAAGAACAACTTCGGGATGAAATGAGAAAAGTGGAGCAGGCCGCCCGCGCCAAATCGTTGTTCCTGGCGTCAATGAGCCATGAAATCCGCACCCCGATGAACGGCATTCTGGGGATTTCAGAACTGCTTGAAGAGTCGCCGCTGAACGAGAAGCAGCGCAAATATGTGGAAATGATCCGCAACAGCGGCTGTTCACTGCTGACCATCATCAATGATATTTTGGACTTTTCGAAGATTGAATCGGGCAAAATGTCGCTGGAAGCACACGAAATGGATGTGGAAAGATGCGTGGATTCGTGTTTTTCACTGCTTCAGTACAGCGCACAGTCCAAAAAACTTGAACTGCGTTATGTAATTCCGCCGCATATTCCCCGGAAAATAATTTCTGACACGGTAAGGTTGCGCCAGATATTGCTGAATTTGTTGAGCAATGCAATCAAATTTACTGATGCCGGGGAAGTATGTCTGACTGTCAAGGTTGTTCCAATTCCGAACTCAGAGGAAATTTTCATGGAATTCGCGGTAAAAGATACTGGAATTGGCATTGACACGAAAGTTCTCACTCGGCTGTTTATGGCTTTTGAACAGGGCGACGCCAGTTCCACCCGCCGGTTCGGCGGCACCGGGCTGGGCCTGGCAATCACCAAGCGGCTGACCGCGCTGATGGGCGGTGACGTCCGGGCTGAAAGCACATTGGGCAAAGGCTCCACCTTTACCGCTTCAATCCGCACAATCCCGTTAAAGGCCCCGGATGAGGACAGCCCGATAATCAAAAGCTACGGCTCTGCCGGAATGAATTTATTTAATGATGACCTCAAAGATTTGCGGGTCTTGCTGGTGGAAGACGACAGGATTAATCAGGCGGTAATTCTGACCATGCTGGAAAGCGTCGGAGTCATCATTGATTTAGCGGAAAATGGCCAGAAAGCGCTGGATAAAGTACAGAAAAATCCCTATGATATGATTTTAATGGACTGCATGATGCCGGTAATGGACGGGTTCACCGCCACCCGGGAAATAGTCAAGATTTTCGGAGAAAATCATCCGCCGATTATTGCCCTGACCGCCAATGCCATGACCGGAGACCGGGAAAATTGCCTGAAACACGGCATGAATGATTTCCTCTCCAAGCCGATTTCCAAGGCCAAACTGCTCGAAATTCTCAGAAAATGGAATTCGCAAAACAGCAATCCAAAAATGAAAGCCTAACTGCGTCAAGCTTGTATGCTTCAAAATTCGATAGGTGCGAGGGTTTAGCCGGAGGTTGAGATGCGCATATGCCGGATTCCGGTTTGCGTTCCGGCCCCGGCGTTGTGGTTTTAGCCTTTCCGGAGACTGAAGAGCCGCCGCGCCGACAGCTCGGCCGACCTCCCCCAACTTATAGATTCCGGAGTCCAGTTGAGCGGAGCTGTTTTTGCTTTTATGTTTTCTTGCCATAAGTCTTTTTTGCTTCACAACTTTAGAACTCCCGCACTTCTCCAATCTACGATTGGTCCCGCAAGCGCGGGATTAGAATTTCCCTCTGCCCGAACAGCCGTCCGAAACAGTCCGCCATATTCTTTATCCGCTCGATAAACATTGCCTGTTTTAAGTGCTCTGCGGAGGCAGTGCCTCCAAAATCCAAAATAGACATTCTGGAGTGTCGTTGAGGGAGAATGTTTTCAGTCTTTATTTTCAAATTAGACATTTCAGAGTATCTTTGAGCGGAGACGTTTTGCATTTTACTCATTGGCTCATTCCCCCAGCAGCCCATAAAACAACCCGCTATATTCTTTATCAGCATAGTAAAGATTACATCTTTTGTGTTCTCTGCGCTAGCTGTGTGACAATGTTTCCTCATTCTCAAAATGGAGATTCCGGAGTCCAGTTGAGCGGAAAGCAAATTTGTCCGCAGATTACGCAGATTGCGCAGATGAGAAACCAAAATAGACATTCCGGAGTCCAGTTGAGCACAAAGCAAATTTAACCGCAGAGGCCGCAGAGGGCTCGGAGTTAAAATCAAGTTAGAGATTTCGGAACCGCTTTGAGCGGGACAGTTTTTGTTTTTATGTTTTTGTCTCATAAATCTTTTTTGCTCCCCAACTTCAGAACTCCCGCACTTCTCCAATCTTCTGATTGGTCCCGCGACTGCGGGATTAGAACTTCCCACTGTCCCGCCCTGCCAACGGCAGAACACCCCGGACAATCGTCCGCTAGACATTTTAGAGTCCCGTTGAGGGAAACCATTTTTGCTTTTTTGTTTTCTTCTCATAAGTCCCATTAATCCTATTACTCTCATAAGTCCCATTCCCAAAATAGAGTTTTCGGAGTCCCGTTGAGCGGGACTGGTTTCGGCTAAGCGCCGAATATCCGGAATAAAAACCGGTTTATTTTTTGTCTTCATAGTTTTTCATCTGTGTCCATCTGTGGTTTAGAGTCTCTTCCAATGCGCGCGCGTTCCTCTACATATAGCAATTTTGTCAACCACTATTAATGCAAAGCATTTAAGATAATGACTTTAGATAATGCAAAAAAACAGAAACACGGCATTACAATATGAGTCATTGTCTTGAGCTGGTCAGGCAGTTGCAGCCAAACCCGCCTGGAGTCGCCATCGTATTTATGAAAGAGCCAAGCATCACGAAACGAAACAGCGTCAAAGATCACAAGAATACCGGGCATAACACTAGTGTCTTGTTTCAATTATAAATTAGGATAAAGTCTTTTGAGTTTTATCCTTGCGTCTTCAGTTGTAAACCGCCAATCAACTCCTGCCGCATTTTCATTTCTCTCCTTAAACCATGCAGCAACTTCCTTTTTCATTGTGTCAATATCTCCAATTCTGCGTTTCAGGCATTGACCAGCCAAAACATTCAACTCGATTTCCGCCATGTTCAGCCAACTACCATGCTTTGGCGTATAAATCAGTTCAAATCGATCCCATACTGCCTTGGCGTCTTTTGGCGAAAAACTCTCATACCACTGTAAACATCAAGCACCTGTTCCATTTGAGCCACAAAAGCGGCATCCGTTCCAGGCTGCATTATCCAACCTTGCTTTTGCCAAGGCTTAAGTTCGTTTTTTTTAGAGTCCGGCAAACTGTCGCCGGAGATATTTTTTCAACATATTCAAGCTCTACCATTTTGTCAGCTAAAAGCCGAACATTCCATTGCGAGCGGCCTTCTGGCGGATTACTGTAACTCAATGCTATCAAATGAGCTTCTCCATCACCATCAAGGCGGCGTTTGTAAATTCGTGTTCCCTTTTTGCCGGTAAGCGATATTTCAAGCCCTTCTTCAACAAATGATTTTTTAACCCTCCATATTCTTGGATTGCTGACCTCAAGCATTTCTTCAATTTCAGGATCTGAATAATGCTTCGTTTGAAATTCGCACTTATCGCATTTTAGCAAAATCAGAGCATTTATTGTCTTGCGCGCTGTGTGCTTGCCACGACTTTTAATTGCTTCAAGCTTCCGACGTTCCTCTTGGGTCAGGGTGACAACATACTTGATAACTGGCATAGCATTTTTCCTGAAGTTTTTTATGTATACTATGTCATATTTTTATTAAATTTAAAATGCAACTAAACACTAGCGCCTTTCTGTCAAGAGTCAGGTTCCGGTACCGGCGAGGCTCCGGCCAAGACTTGTCCGCAGTGCCATTCGATCATTCATGCGGCATATCAAAAGTGTCCTGACTGCGGTTATGACTTCCCGCCGCCGGAACGGAACAAACACACGGCGCAGGCGGCTTCCGGCGGGATCATTTCCGGCGAAGTCAGCTATAGTCCGGCAAACGCCCTGCGTTGAACAGCTCGCATCATTCAACTTTCAAATATTGTTTTATGTTCGACCTTATCAACTATTTTGTCACCATTATGCAGGCTGATTGCGCGTGAATGATTTTTCAGCTTCTTCAGCACCTCCGTCATCGGCCAGTACAATTGTTCTACAAAGTTGGGGAACTTTATTTCTTTATCATATGCTTCCTGGCGACGCGCTTCATCTTTTTCCCATTGTTCTTCTGTATTGTATTTGGGCTGAATTTCAACGGAAATATCTATGTCACTGATTTTTTCTTTGTCAGTAAGATAGCTGCCGAAAATGTCAACCTTGCTGACTTTATATAAGAAGTAAGAATCTGAATTTATGTTTTTCACTCTGTCCAGGAATTCCTCAAGTATGCGGTCTGCTGTTTTTCTCGTAATTGGTTTTGCCGCGGAAGCCAAAGCCAGACTTCTGCCTTTCAGTGTTGCTTCGTATCTTCTTTCATTATGAGAATAGTCTGTTTCAACGAGGAACCCTTGCTTAACAAGCAGCTTTATCATTTTTTCAGCTTCTTCATTGGATATGTGAAGCTGTCTGGCGACAAAGATTGAATATATTTCGAACGCCCCAATCCTGCGCATCAAGTTTCTGACCAGGAGTGCAGGGAACCCGGCTATTTCAGATTTAGAGTCAATATTCATTCAAGACATCTCATTTTTTATGTTATGAAATACAAAAACAATACGTCACTCATTTCCCTCGGAGTTACCCTCCGTATTTTCACCATTCAGGCGAGTGTCAGACACAGGTGCCTGTTTTTGTTTTGCTTTCGCCCGTCTTTCGGCCCTTTGTATCCGGGCACACTTTTTACAGACGTGAATCTTATGTCCCTTGCCAGAGAATTTTTCATTGGCCTTATATGTCTCGCAAACCCGGCAATAATGCCCCTGCTTCTTCGCCATGCCTCTGACACTTTCTGTAATTACATCGTTTTGCGACTGTCCACACGCTGGCGGATTTTTCTCTTCTTCGTCACAGCATGCTTTACCTATTCCTTAAAAGATAATTTCACTTTTCCGCATCCTTGTCCAAGTAGCCACCGAATAAATCTCCGAGCGTATCATGGAATCCCCAGCCTATTCCGGAAGTCTCTGATACAATCTGCTCGCAACGAGTATAAAAATCTTCAACTAATTCAGACTTGCAAATATGTTTCAAGGCGGCTTCGTACATGGTTTCAATGCTTGAATAGAATTGTTCATTGATATCCCCGTAAGCATTTGTAAACTCGACGCCGTTTTCCACATAAAAAAGCATAATATCCGCCATATCAGAATTTGAGTTGGATATTTTCCCAAAGTCGTTTACAGCTTTTCTCGCGACTGCTAAGCTGAGTTTTCCAAACCCTCTGGCTGGAAAGAATTCATCCTTTATTATTTTCTTATATTTCTCAAGAACATCCCGCATTCCATTTTTTGATAATGTTGATGCGTAGTAGTCCCTGATGTCAGAGAATTTCTTATAAAGCCCTATAATCTCGTTTGTCAATTCCTCTCGGGATTTTGAATTCAGATGCTTTTTCAAATCCGTGACAGTTAATTTTCCCATCTTGTTCTCTTTCCTGGTTTTATTTGTTCCTTTCCTGAAAAAACAAATGTCAGACAATTTAAATTTCAGAATGATAAAAATCAAGGCTTGTTATGTTTTTCGATATGCGCCAGCCTGAAATTGGAATTGAATTTCTTTTATAAAGACTTCCTCATGTTTTTAACGGCGTTGAGGCTGGCAGATTTTGTTTTTTAGGCAAGCGAGGAGAGGACATGATTTGCTAACCTTCAAAAATAGAGAAAAGTCAGAAGTTGTTTGTTTTATGTTCTTTATGAAAAATATGGCAGATGTACTCTCGGTACACCCCAAAGAGATTTATGGGCAAATAGAGAGAGAAATCAGTGAAAAAATCGCCTTTTTTATGGCTGCCTCGGTATAGCTTGAAAACTGAGTTTAAATCGCAAACGCTTTTGAAACAAAGGGTTTTGCGGAGCATAGTAATTGGCTGTGTAATTCGTTGATCGCGAGCGCTTTAAGTGGAATATGGCGGAGAGGGTGGGATTCGAACCCACGGAAGGGTAAACCCTTCAACGATTTTCGAGACCGTCACCTTCGACCACTCAGTCACCTCTCCGGAAACCGCCATTATGGTGCGGCGCTAAATATAGCCCACTTTGCAATCTTTTTTACTTTTTTTCGCATTCATCTTTAAAAAAAACCGTATTTTTTTTGCAAGACATTAAAATCACGGCTAGATTAGATGGATAATTATTGAACAGGAACAAAGCTGAAAGGCATAATTTTTTTGTTATGAGTATTTATTTTTTCAACACAATGGGCCGGGTACGGGAGGAATTCAAACCGCTGCATCCCGGCGAAGCGAAGATGTACACCTGCGGGCCGACCGTTTATAACTTTGCTCACATCGGCAACTTCCGAGCCTATTTATTTGAAGACCTGCTGCGCCGGACATTGAAATACTTCAACTACAAAGTCACGCAGGTGATGAACCTGACCGACGTTGACGACAAGACCATCCGCGATTCCAGGGCCGCGAATATTTCGCTCAATGAGTTTACCGCCAAATACAAGAAAGCTTTTTTCGAAGACCTCAAAACGCTGAACATCGATCCGGCGGAATTCTATCCCGCCGCCACGGACCATATTCAGGAGATGATCGCGCTGATCCAGGCGCTGATGGAGCGCGGATTCGCCTACCAGGCGGAAGACAAATCCATCTATTTCACGATCACCAAATTTCCGGAATACGGCAAGCTGGCCCGCATCGACATGGAAAACCAGCGTGCCGGGGTCCGCGTCAAAAATGACGAGTACGCCAAGGATTCCGTTGCCGATTTCGCGTTATGGAAAGCCTGGGATGAAAATGACGGCGACGTCTGCTGGGACAGCCCCTGGGGCAAAGGACGTCCCGGCTGGCACATTGAATGCAGCGCCATGAGCATGAAATACCTCGGCAAAACGTTTGACATCCACACCGGCGGCATTGACAATATGTTTCCGCACCACGAAGACGAGATCGCACAAAGCGAATCCGCCAACGGCTGCCGCTACGTCAATTACTGGCTGCACTGCGACCATCTGATTGTCAACGGCGAGAAAATGTCCAAGTCTCTGGGTAATTTCTTCACCCTGCGCGACCTGGCGCAGAAAGGCTATGCGGGTACTGAATTGCGCTGGGTGTTGCTGGGAACCCATTACCGTAAAAAGTTGAACTTCAGCTTTGACGCCTGCGAACAGGCGCGCACCGTGCTGAAGAAATTCAACGAACTTTTCCTGCGCCTTAAAGAAGCCGACGGCTCCGGCGGGGATGACGAGATTAAGGACTTTGCCGCTAAATGCCAAACTAACTTTGCCGCCGCGCTGGCTGACGACCTGAACATTGCCGAAGCCACGGCCGCGGTTTTCGCGTTGCAGCATGAAGCCAACCGGCTCATGGATCTCGGCAAACTGTCGGGAGCGGGCGCCGAAACCGTTCGCGCCCAGTTCCGTGATTTCGACCGCATATACGGCGTTTTCAATGTCGACAGCGCCGGGGAACCAGAAATTCCGGCTGACATCATGAAACTGGCGGAAGAGCGTTTCCAAGCTAGGAAAAACAAAGACTTCGCCCAATCCGACAAACTGCGCGATCAGCTAAAGTCATTAGGCTGGACCGTCGAAGACGCCACCGGTGGTTTCAGAGTCAAGAAGCTCTGAATAAAGGCTTGATCCTGCGATAAGAAATTGTTCAATCGCCAAACGAATTGGATTTCGTAAGCGCTGGAGATTTCCGTTACGCGGGACCGTTTTTCCAAGCCAACGGACAATACGGATCACCGCATTTAGAGATTCCGGAGTCCTGTTGAGCGGGACCGTTTCAGTATGTACTGTCAAAATGGAGATTCCGGAACCCTGTTGAGCGGAACTGGTTTTGCTTTTATGTTTTCTCATTAGTCCCATTACTCCCATTACTTGAGAGTACCGAGTTTGTGAAGTTATCCATCAGTGCGTGACTATTCGCGGCGATGTGGAAATCTCCGTGTTTTCTCTTTTTCCCATTATATTCAGGCCTTAACATGAGGAGTGGAAGGCGTTCTTTTTGTCAGGCAACCATCTTTGAACAGTTTTTTCGTGAGATAT
>Ga0074197_1002442_pt1 | contig 12926 bp, 9 predicted proteins | sample EPASupsiteSAE305_FD_64526 | JGI IMG/M metagenome (GOLD analysis project Ga0074197, IMG submission 64526) | Bioremediated contaminated groundwater microbial communities from EPA Superfund site, New Mexico - SAE3-05 reassembly with SPADES | ecosystem: Environmental > Aquatic > Deep subsurface >...
TCTCATTGCGCTTTTTTCTCTGAAGGGCTGGGCTATTTTAAACCGCTTAAAGGGTCTCATCCGGCGATTGGCGCAATCGGTCAAATTGAGGAGGTGGAAGAGCTGAAAATTGAATTTATCTGCGGACGCGATAAGGCTAAAGAGATTATCGCGGCTATAAAAAAAGTTCATCCTTACGAAGAACCAGCGATTGATATTTTTGAGCTATTGGAGTTGGAATAAGAATAAATTTGGACTCTTGTATTCAAGGCGAAGAGCTTTGGCTGATTTAGGGTTGCTTTTAAAACCTGCTTGGTTTTATGGAAAGAATTATCCTCCACATTGACATGAATAGTTATTTTGCCAGCGTGGAACAGCAGGCCAATCCTTTTTTGCGGGGAAAATCCGTCGGAGTCTGCGCCTATCTATCTCCCGGCGGCTGTATTATCGCGTCATCAGCTGACACCAAGGCCAGGGGAATAAAAACCGGTTGCCGGGTTTCGGAAGCCTTAAAACTGGATCCTGACGTTGTATTAGTGGAAAACGAACCGGCTAAATACCGGTCTACTACGGAAAAAATATTTAAACTCCTAGCCGAGTATTCTGACAAGCTAGAGCCTTACAGTATTGACGAAGCGTTTTTGGATTTATCCGGCTGGGTAAAAAATTATAGGGAAGCAAAAAACCTCGCTTTGGAAATTAAGGCGAGGATAAAAGCGGAAATCGGCGAATGGTTAAAATGCTCAATCGGCGTTTCGTTTACTAAGTTTTTAGCCAAGTTTGCCGGCGACATCGCGGAAAAAGATGGAATGCTGGTAATAGAGAGAGGCAACCTGGAAACGATCTTTAAAGGCCGGGATCTAAAGGATGCCTGGGGGATTAATTACCGCATGGAAGCGCGGCTTAAGGCCATTGGTATTAATAATTTGTTTGAGCTAAAAAATTATGACCCGGTTGATATAAAAAGACAGCTTGGAAGCTATGGATATTACCTTTGGGCGAACGTTAACGGCCGGGAGATTTCCAGCGTAGCGCGAGAAGAAGCGTTGCCAAAATCCATCGGCCATTCATACTGTCTTCCAAAAAAGACCAAAGACAAAAAGTATCTTTTAAAAATAATGTACAAGTTATGCGAAAAGACCGGCCGGCGGTTGCGTTCGCTTGGGTTGGAAGCGCGAAAAATAAATTTTTACGCCGGTTACGCGAGATGGCCGGGCAATAAGCCGGACGAAGCGGGTGATAGTAAAATAGCATCCCCGGGCGGATGGGCAAACCGTCCGACAGCAGGCGGGCTAAATAAACTCTTCACGCCCGGCGACAAAGTTTTTACAACTGAAGAGATTTTTAATCCGATTCATGATTTTATCATAAAAACGGAAATGCTATTGCCGGTGAGCCTCTTAGCCGTCTCAGTTATGAGGCTCGCGCCAATCTCCGGCCAGGCTAACCTTTTTCGCGATAACCTGAAACCGCGGAGTATAAGCCTAGCCATGGACAAATTAAACGACAAATACGGCGAATACACGGTTGTCCGGGGTTTGATGTTTGGCGCGGACAATCTCGCCCGCGACCGGATTGGGTTTAGGAAGACAGTCGGGCTGAAGAATTGATTTTTTTAATGATATCTACTAAACTACGGTTAGTTGGAGTAATTTGTTGAACATTTAAAGACGTTTAAAAGAAAGGAGAAAGTATTTGGAAACGTTATTGATGGAAAAAATTGATGAGTGGAGCGGCAAGGGTGTGGCCTTGGGACAGAAAGGGCCCATACCCTACGAAGAGCTACGGGTGCTTGATCGGCAACACTTGCCATTACTTGACTACCTGACAGGAAAGGAAGTCGTGATTTATGGCGAGGGCATACGAGGCTATTTTCAAGGCCTTGTTGAAAGGATAATGCCGATCGGTGTTGTAGGCCGGGCTTGCGACCCGGCTAGTCTGTGCGTTATTTGGAACGACAATGGCCGCGGGGTAATCCTCGCGGCGGGACAAAAAATCATTGTTATATGAGGGGAGGTGAAAAACGCTTTAAAGCCCGGAACCAGTTGGTATCCGGGCATTCTTTTTGACTAAAATTTATTTATTCGGATTCTTAATAAACGTAACGAAGAGCACTGGAACCATAAATAAGGTCATGAAAGAAGAAAGCATGAGCCCGAAAATAATCGCCGTGCCGAGCGCCATCCACATTTCATTGGAAAGGGTAATCGGGATGATGCCGAAAATCGTGCAAATTGAGGTTATGAAGATCGCTTCCATCCGCGATTTGCCGGCATCAACAACGGCATCGTTAAAAGGAATATCGCTTTTTAAGTTTAAGTTGATTTTATCAATAAGAATAATGGCGTTTTTTACGACAATGCCGAAGAGAGCGAGGATGCCGATTAAGCCTGGGAAGCTTAAGTTTATTCGCATAATCGCCAGGCCGAAAAACACGCCGATTAAAGCGAGCGGAATGGCGATTAGGACGATTATGGATTTTTTAAAGGAATTAAACTGGATAATCATGGTGGAAATAATTAATAGTCCGGCGATAACCATGGCTCGCATTATAGAGAGGACAGATTCGGTATTTTCTTCGTTTTCGCCGCCGTAAACAATTGAATAACCGGCCGGCATTTTATACTCTTCGGCCTTTTTTTGGAATTCCGAGAGAATCGCGGCTGGCCGGGTTTTTCCCGCGGCTCCGGCTGATAAAAGAACCACGCGCTTTTGGTCAATCCGGGAGATCGTATCAACGGAGGGTTTTAATTCAATTTTCGCGACGTCTTTTAAAAAGACCGGCTGTTTTCTTAAGTTTAATATCTGGATATTTTGCACCGATTCAAGGGTTGGCAGACGGCTTTTGTCAAAACGAGCCATGATCTTTATTTCTTTGCCGTCCCGGATTATTTTGCTTACTTCATTGCCGGAAATAGCCATTCTAAGGATTGAGCCGACGTAAGCGGCGTTTAGGTTATAGAGTTCCAGCCGCGCCGGATCAAGGGTAAAAGTATATTCAGCCGGCGAATCTTTCAGCGATACGTTAGTATTGATCACGCCGGGAATAGCGGCGAGCAGAGGTTTTAAATCATTAGCGACGCGGTCAAGGGTTTCTAAATCATCGCCGACGATTCGGGCTTCAAAAGCCGAACCGGCCGGCGGTCCGCCCGATGGGGTTGAGACCGTGATTTCCGCTTCTTTTATCTCTTTAAATTCTTCGCGCATTTTTTCGGCGATTTCGTAAGAGGTAATATCCCTTTCGTCCGGATCCGAGAGAGTGACGGTGATTGACGCGAGATGAGATGAACTGGAAAGGCCGATAGCGAAATCTCCGCCCGCGCCTTGCTGGCCGACAATCGTGGAAAAGTTGGCGATGTCGGGATAAGAGAGGAGCTTCCCTTCAACTGCTCCGACAATTTCGTTGGTTTTTTCAAGCGCTAATCCGGTCGGAGCGCGGAAGTTTATGTAAACGAATTCCTGATCCGAGACCGGAAAAAATTCCATGGGAACTACGCCGGTAACGGGCAAGAGAACCGCGATTATGAACATGATAAAAGTAAAACCGATTACCTGGAATCTTCTTTTTCGCGAGGAAAGCGCCATTTTCAGGTATTTTTCATAAAGCGGCAAGATGGCGTTAAAATTAATAATGCCGTGCTGGAGTCGGTTCCAAAGCGATTTTTTTTCATGGGCGCCCGCGCTCTGTAATTTTTCTTTAATAAGGTTATCATCTTTCCATTCCCTACTAGAAAGCTCCTCGTTTTGGATTAGTTTTTCCTTGCCTTGTTTCCGATACCAGCGGAAAATAAAGAGGGCGGTTAAGGCTGGCAAACCGGCGAGGACGTAATATAAAATTTTTCCCTGTATGGCTAAAATCCCGGATACTCCCAAAAGCAGGGCAATGTAGAAAAATAAAAGGTTCCTCGTTAATCTAACCCGTTCTAAAACGGCGGCCAGCGGATGATTAATCATCAGGGCGATAAAAAGGGAAGCGATAAGGGTGACTGAAACGGTAATCGGAATGGATTTGATAAATTCGCCGATAATGCCCGAAGAGGAAATTAACGGCAAGAACGCCCAGACGGTCGTTAAAGTTGTTGTTGTTAAAACGACTTTAAAATCGTTTAAGACGAGGAGTACCGCCTCTTCAGGAGTGAATTTACCGGTTCGGAGATATTGTTTAGTCGCCGAAACAACGACAATCGCGTCATCAACTAAAAGTCCTAGCGACAAAAGCAAAGAAAAGATGGAAAGGAAATTTAAGGTAAGGCCGGCCGATAACATAACGCCAAAACTGGTAAAGAATACGAGAGGGATAGCGAGGCCAGCGACAAGGGCTTCTTTTAAGCCGACGATTAAAAAAAGAATGCCAAAAACAAGGATTAAGGTAAGGATAAAATCATGGGTGAGCTGGTCAAAATCCATGCGGATATATTTTGCCATGTCAACGATAGTGTCGTATTTCGCCCCTTCCGGCAGTTTAGAAACTTCCTCATCAAGAATTTTTTTCGCTTCGTCAACGGTATTAAGAACCGAGCCGCCGGTTTTTTTAACAATGGAAATTGTAACCGCCTCGTCAGGCTCAGAGGCTTTGATGGAAAAGCGCGAAAGCACGGATTTTTCAATTGATTTTTCCCGAACCTCGGCGATGTCCCTTAAATAGACTATGGCGCCCTGTTCGGTATGGAAAATCGGGATATTACCTAATTTTTTCGCGTCAAAAAACCGGGCGTCGGTGCGGACCGGATAGTTATACTGGCTGCCTTTAAACGTTCCGGAAGGGAAAGCCAGGTTAGTCGCGGCGATAATCCGGTTAGCGTCATCGGGCGAGATGCTGTAAAAGGTTAATTTTTGCGGATCATAAGCCACTTCAAATTCAAGGCTGTCGCCGCCGGAAACGTTTACTTCCCGGGCGCCGGGAATCTTTTCCAGCTCGTCTTTAATATCATCGGCGTATTTCCGGAGGGTAAGCCCGTCAAAAGGGCCGGTTAAAGCGACGGTTAAAATCGGCTGGTCGTCAAAAGATATTTCCTGGACGATGGGGTCGTTCGCGTCCTCAGGCAAATCTTTTTTCAGGTTGTTTACCTGGTCGCGGAGTTTCCGCAAAGAGTCTTCAAGGTCTTCTTTAGCGTCAAACTCAACCGTAACGGCTGAAAGGGAATTAGACGAGCTTGAAGAAAGTTTGCTAATGCCCGGAATTCCCGAAACGCCGGTTTCAATTTTTTTAGTAACCAGCTCTTCAATATCAGCTGGTGAAACGCCGGGATAGGTCGTTACGACGACGGCGATAGGGATTTTTACTTCCGGATTAGACTCGCGGGGAAGTTTTAAAAACGAGTAAATTCCCCAGGCGGACAGGAGCAGGATCATTAAAATAACCACCCGGAAGTTAGTAACGAAAAAATTCAGCCAGGTTTTTCTGAGTTCTGGCCGAAATTCAAGTTGTTCCAGGTATAGGTGGTCCGAGGACTTGTGCTGGTTATGTTCTTGGATGTTGTCTGACATAAGGTTATTTTACAGCCACCGGATCGCCGTCAGCTATAAGCTTATTGCCATCAGTGATGATCAGGGTTTCTTTGGGCAGATTAATTTTTACTTCGGCGTTTTCGCCTTCAACCTTAACGATTTCCACCTCGGTTTTTTTGGCAATACCGTTTTCAATGGTAAAGACGTAATTGCCGCTTTGCCCGACTTCAATCGCCGAAAGCGGAAGGATGGCGGTATCGGGATTCTTCGCGGTTTTGGTTATTGGAATAATAACATCCATGACGGTTCCGAGAATGAACACGCCGGAAGCGCCGGTTCCGGCCGCTAGGGGCGGTTTAGCATTTTTATCACCCGCAGGTGAAGCGGGTAAATCAGTCCGTTCAGGGCGGACTTCAATCTGGAAGCGACGGGTAAGGCTGTCGGCCTGCGGGGTAATCGCCGTAATTGTTCCAGCATAAGACTTTCCGTCATTGTCTTTAATTTCCGCCGCCTGTCCGAGCCGGAAATAAAAAAGGTTGTCCTGGTCGGTATAAAATACTATTTTAACGTCTTCGGGGCGGCTGACAACGGCTAAAAGCTGGCCAGCGGAAATTGCGTCGCCGGCTGAGACTAATTTCTGCGTAATTGTGCCGTCAATCGGGGCGATAGCCAGGTGAATATCATAAAGCCCCTGAAGTGCCGTGGAAGCGTTTTGGTACTGGAGGCTCGCGATATCAAGCTGGCTTTTAGCGACCGAAACCTGAGAATCCAGTTTTGTTTTTATAGCTTCATACTGGTTAGCCGCCGACTGGTAGCCGAAATCAGCCGCGTCAGACTGGCTTTTATTCCCGGCTTTAAGGTTATTTAAATTTTGAGCCGCCTGGGCTTCCTGTTTTTTCGCGAGGTCATAAGCCTTTTCCAGCGCGTCCAAGGTGGTCGTATTATTTAAAGGGGTATTGGCTAAAAGCTGTTTGGCGCCGTTAACCTGGGCTATCGCGGCGCTAATCTGCGATTGAAAACCGGCGGCCTGCGACTGCAATCCGGAAAGGGAAACTCCGGCGAGCGAAGTTTGCGGCAAGTCAACCGAAGTTATGGTTTTATCAAAAAGAATTTTAACGCTGTCGGCGAGGCGCTTGGTTTTTTGGGCGAGGTCGTAAACGGCATCAACTTTTTCATTAAGACTTCTAAATCCGCCAGCCGAATATTTTTGGCTGGCCGCTTTGGCAATAGCGTAATTGTTTCTGGCCGCTGAAAGCGCGGCCGGATCAATGGCGCCGAGGTTGCTTTTATAGTTAAGGCTCACCGGATTTTGGTCGTCTAAAGAAGCAATGTTATTAACCGATGAAATAATTGAAGCGGCGGTATTGGCGGCTCCGTCAGCCGTTGTTTCGGCGTTGTCTTTCGCGTCAGTCTCGGATTGTCCGGCTATCTTAGCGCGGTTTTCCAATGTTATTTTAGCCTGGGCTGTCGCGGCCTGGGCGGTTTCCAACGCCAGCTCGGCGGCTTTAAAATTTTCTTCGGCCGAGCTAGCGGTATTGCCTTTGCCGGTTAAAGACTGGTTTTTAGCGATCTCGGCCTGATTAAGGTCTTTTTGGGTAGAGACAAGCAGATTTTCATAATTAGTTTCCGCCATCCGGTATGAAGCTAAGGCCTGCGAGACCGCGATTTGGGCTTGACGAACCTGATTTGAATTAAAACCGGCGGAAGATGAGCTTCCGTCAACGTCGTCAATCCTCGCGAGAGTATCTCCCATATTAACTTTATCGCCGACGTTAAAATTTATTTCTTCGGCGTGCCCGGAAGTCCTGGCGATTATTTTCGCCTCTTCCACGGAAGAAACCAGTCCCGAGTAGGTAAGCTTTTCTTTTAAGGTGGAGCTTTCTTTAATACTCCGGGCTGAAACTGCTATTGGCTCTTTTAGTTCTTTGCCGGTTTCAGCGTCACTTTTACCGCAGGCGCTCGTTATCAGCAGGACAGCAAGCAGAAGCAAACCCGCGGAAATATTTTTTATGATTGTTGTTTTTTTCATGTTGTTCATATTCATGCTGGTTTAATAGTATGTTTATTTTTTTTAAAAATTCGTAGTGCAAATTGTTTTCTTTTTGGCTGAATTTTTTTTCAAAATCAAGACTTTTTTCATTTATTAATTCATGCGCTTCTTCAAATTTATTTTTTCCTTTTCTCGTCAGGCTGATAAGGATTTTTCTTTTATCCGTCCCGCCGCTTTCCGGTATCAGCCTCTTTATAAACCCTTTTTTTTCAAGGTGGTTGAGGCGCTGGGTAATATTGGATTTTGTCCCGCCGGTGATTTCTAAGATATCGGAAGGGGATATTTTTTTATGGACATATAAAAGCCCCATGATTTTAGCCGCTGTTATATTCAGGCCGATTGGCGTTAATATGTGGGCGTTCGCGAATTGTTCCAGCCGGGCCGCGGTAAAAATTATGAGCCTGGCGATGGATTTTTCTTTTAGGGGATGCATAGGCGCAAATCTAAAAATATTAAAGTAGTTTATCAGTTAACTAATCGGTTTGTCAAGAGGGGGGTATGACAATAAGGGCGCGAATATTGTGTTTTTCCGGTGAAAACGCTAATATGGCTGAATATGAATAATAACAAAAAAATCAATCTGGCGCTAATGAGCGCCTCAGCCTATACGGCGGCGCAAATTATCGCCAACGTGCTTTCAACGAAAATTACGCTTCTGCCGATTCTTGGCTTGTCTATGGATGGCGGGACTGTAATTTATCCCCTTACTTTTACTTTACGGGATTTTGTCCATAAAACCTGCGGCAAGAAAAATTCCCGGCTGGTGGTTATTTTCGCGGCCGGCTTAAGCCTCGTCGCTTTCGCGTCTTTCTGGCTGGTTGGGAAAATGGCGAGTGATCCGGCCTGGACTTTCCAGAACGACTACCAAAATATCCTTATGCCAGTCGCCCGGATTACAATCGCCAGCATCGTCGCCCAAATTGTTTCAGAACTGATTGACACTGAAGTCTTTAGCGCGGTCTATAAAAAATTTAACGATATTGCCGGTTCTTTAGTCTCTAATTTTATCGCCTTAATCGCCGACAGTATTATATTTTGTCTGATCGCGTTTTTAGGCTCCATGCCATTTAGTACTGTTTTAAGTATTATTCTCTCCAATATTCTTATTAAATTCATCATCAGCCTTATTTCGGCGCCGGCCATAAAGCTCATTCCGAGGACAGCGGAAGAAAGCGATATGTAATTTATAATGTTAATGAAATATTAATCTTAATTTATAATTCTGAGTCAAAGGAAATGAATAATTATTATGGATAAGCTAAAAAAATCCGCCGTGTTGTTATTCGGTTTTATAAACCTGGCTATTATTTTTTTTCTTTGGGGAAAAAACGCCGCCGCGTTCGGCGCCGGAGAAAATTTCGCGCAGATGATTATAGCGCTCGGCCGGCTTTTCGGCCTTTTGGCGGTTTTTTTTATTCTTACTCAGCTCATATTAATCGGCCGGGTCGGCTGGGCGGAAAAAGTTTTCGGCCTGGATAAGCTTTCGCGCGTCCACCATCTAAACGGTTTTCTCGCGCTTTTTTTTATCCTCCTTCATCCATTCTTCCTCGTTTTCGGGTATAGCGCACTTTCGGGCAATTCTATCCCAGAACAGGTAATAACTTTCTTTAACGGCTGGGAGTATGTTAGCTGGGCGTATATTTCAGCCGGTCTTTTTTTAGGCGTAGTGGTTTTTTCGTTAACCATCGTAAGAAAAAAATTGAAATACGAATTCTGGCTGTTTACGCATTTTTTCACCTATATCGCGATAATCGCCGCCATGAGGCATCAGTTTGCGGTCGGATCTGATCTTCAGATAAGGGATTTTTATCTTTACTTTACCGGACTTTACATTTTTACTTTTTTTAATTTCTTTGTTTTCCGTTTTGTGCGGCCGCTTTTTTATTTTTATCAGCATCGCTTTTACGTGAAATCAGTCCGTCTGGAGACTGACAGCGCGGTTTCAATCCGCATCAGCGGAAAAAATATGGATCATTTTAAAGTCATGCCGGGACAGTTTATGATTTTTCGCTTCTTTGCCAAAGGCTACATCCTTGAAGCCCATCCTTTTTCCCTGTCCGGCCGTCTTGAAAATAACGACATCCGGATTACAATAAAAATGCTCGGAGATTTTACTAATAAAGCAAAGGAATTAGAACCAGGCACCCGGGTTCTAATTGACGGCCCACACGGCGTATTTACGGAAAAGGCTTTAAAAAAAGAAAAGGCTCTCCTGATCGCCGGCGGGGTCGGCATTACTCCGCTTAGAGCTTTAGTTGAATCCATGGCGAAAAAAGGCCGGGACGCGGTGCTTTTATACAACAACCGCGCAAAGAAAGACATTATCTTCAAAGCTGAGCTGGAAAAATTATCCGAGCTGGAACCGGTGAAAGTTGTCCATGTTTTAAGCGCCGAGAAAAGCTGGAAAGGCGAACAGGGCAGGATTGACGCGGAAAAAATCAGTCGTCTGGTTCCTGATTTTAGGGATCGCGATATTTTTTTATGCGGGCCGCCGCCGATGATGGAATCAATAAAAAAAGAGCTTAAGAGCGCGGGTTTTAACTTGAGCCAGCTTCATTACGAAAAATTTTCCCTTTAATACAATCTTCATCTTTCCGCGCGATAATAGCCGTGATAAATAATCACGGCTTTTTTTAATAAGCCATTAAAACTATGGAACTGAAAATAAATGAAAAGTTCAGCCGATTGGCTGATAATGACGCGGTCAAGGCGGCGGCAGTTGGCCTTGAAAAAAACGGCATTAAGACAATTATCGCCGATAATAGGGAAGCGGCGATTGACGAATTTAAAAAGCTTGTTCCCGATGGAAGTGAGATTATGAACATGACTTCCGAGACTCTCCGGGAACTCGGGTTGGACAAGGAAATTTTGGAATCCGGAAAATACCGGGCAGTAAGGAAAGAGCTTGAGAGTCTTGGCGAGGCGGATAAAATTCAAAAACTAAGGTTTGGCTCGGCTCACGAATACGCCGTTGGTTCGGTTCACGCCATTACCGAAAACGGAGAAATAATAGTCGCTTCGGCCACCGGCTCCCAGCTTCCGGCTTACGCTTACGGCGCGGACAAGGTTGTTTTTATCGCCGGGACGCAGAAGATCGTAAAAGATTTTGAAGAGGGTATGACAAGAATTCGCGAGTATGTTTTTCCCTTGGAAAACGAGCGGGCGCTAAAGGCTTACGGCATGGCTAGCGGGATAAATAAGGTCATGGTTTTAAATAAGGAAGTAAATCCCGGACGGATTACAATGATCCTGATAAAAGAGAAACTCGGGTTTTAAGTCTCATAACTCGTAACTCATAACTCATAACTCGTACTTTTTTTAGTGGAATATCCAAGTGTGAGTTACGAGAAAAAATATGAACCAGTTTTTACAAACAGTTGAAAATGAAATCCGCGAGGCTGCGAAAATCATAAGCGCTCAGCCGGCGCTTCTTGAAATTTTTTTAACTCCGAAGCGGATTATAGAGTTCAGCGTGCCTTTGAAAAAAGATAATGGCGAAGTGGAAGTTTTTTTAGGCTACCGGGTTCAGCATTCGGACGCTTTAGGCCCGTTCAAAGGCGGCATCCGCTTTCACCCGGACGTTGACCTTGACGAGGTAAAAGCTCTTGCCATGCTTATGACCCTAAAAAACGCGGCCATGGATATCCCCTACGGCGGCGCCAAAGGCGGAATAAAAGTTGATCCGCGAAAATTGTCATTTTCCGAACTGGAACGGCTTTCGCGGGCTTTTGTCAATGAAGTCTATTTTTATATCGGCCCGGAGAAAGACGTGCCCGCTCCGGACGTCAATACAAACGCGCAGATCATGGCCTGGATGTATGACGAATTCAGTAAAATCCGTGGCTATTCGTCGCTCGCGGCTTTTACCGGAAAACCGATAATCATCGGCGGCAGCCAAGGCCGGGAGATTTCCACCTCTTACGGCGGCATGGTCGTCTTGGAAGCATTTTTAAACCGATCAGAGGAATTTAAAGCCAAGCCGAAAAAAGAAATTTCCGTAGCTATTCAGGGTTTTGGCAATGTTGGCGGCAACATGGCAAAACTGCTTTTCGGCGCCGGATATAAAATCGTTGCCGTGTCTGACGTTAATAACGCGCTTTACGACCCCGGCGGGTTAAACATAAACGAAATAATTGAAACCCAGAAAAAAATGGGCCGGCTGGTTTCAAAATCATGTTATCCGGCCGAGCTTGGTAAACTTCAGGTGGAATGCAAGTTCATGACTAACGACGAACTTTTAAAACTTCCGGTTGATATCCTTATTCCGGCGGCGCTAGAGAATCAGATTACGGAAAAAAACGCCGGGGAAATAAAAGCTAAAGTCATCCTTGAAATGGCCAACGGCCCGACAACAAAGGCGGCGGATAAAATACTCATGCAAAGAAAAATCGCCGTCATTCCCGACGTGATCGCTAATTCGGGCGGAGTAATCGGCAGTTATTACGAATGGGCTCAGAACCATTCGGGGATAATGTGGAAAGAGGAAGAAGTGCTCGGCAGGCTAAAAGAAGCCATGCAAAGCGCTTACGAGGATATCTTAAGAGTGAGCCGGGAATACGGAGTAAGCCCCCGGCAGGCGGCTTACATCAAATCCTTAAAAAAGATTGAGGAAGCATTAAGACTGCTCGGCAGGCTTTAGGACTGGTAACATAATTAAATATATGGAGCTAAAGATAATTGAAAAAAATATAAACATAAAGCTCGTAGGCGCGATTTTTTTGGGTCTTCTAGTCATTTTCGCCGGAGCGTGGCTCGCGTTCACAAAAGGAAATTTTCGCCTTAGCGATTTTACCGGGTATATTCCGGACAACGCGCCCGCGGGAGATTCCGCGAGCATCGCCCAGCCTGACGCGAATGAAGCCGCGAAGAATACTGATAACGCTAAAAATCCAGCGCCCACTCCGGCATCCAATTTAACCGGCCTGCCGCTTAGTCTTCCGGACGGTTTTTCTATTTCAATTTTCGCCGACAAATTATCAGGCGCGAGAGTAATTGAATTTGACCGGGCGGGAAATATTTTTCTTTCCCGGACCGGAGAGGGAAGAATCACTTTTATTGAAATCAAGGACGGAAAAAAAGTTTCTCAAAGAGATATTTTAACCGGCTTAGACGGCCCTCATGGCCTGGCTTTTGATCCGAAAAGGTCGGAAATTTTATATTTAGCCGAAGAAAATAAAATTTCCCGCGTTGACGCCGGAAAACTCTTAGCCGGCGAAAAAGTTAAGCCGGAAAAAATCGCTGACTTACCGTCCGGCGCGGGGCATTCCACAAGGACTTTGATTTTTGGTCCGGACGATCGGTTATACGTTTCCATCGGGTCATCCTGCAATGTCTGCAATGAAGCTGATAACCGGCGGGCGAAAATTTTTTCCATGAATAAAGACGGGAGCGATTTTCGCGAATACGCCCGCGGGCTCCGCAATTCGGTTTTCATGGCTCTCCACCCGGA
>Ga0074197_1002444_pt1 | contig 12920 bp, 7 predicted proteins | sample EPASupsiteSAE305_FD_64526 | JGI IMG/M metagenome (GOLD analysis project Ga0074197, IMG submission 64526) | Bioremediated contaminated groundwater microbial communities from EPA Superfund site, New Mexico - SAE3-05 reassembly with SPADES | ecosystem: Environmental > Aquatic > Deep subsurface >...
AAATCACAAAGCTCGAACGACACCTATGCTACGTGCAATGCCGTCGGATAGGTGTCGTTCGAGCTTTGTGATTTGTTGACATCGTCATTCGGATGAACCAGTTTTTGAGTGCGGAAATCACCGCCCAAAATCTCTGTTGCACGGCTGGCCAACACTTCATTGTTGTTCATATTTGATTGTGTACCTGAACCGGTTTGCCATACCACCAAAGGATAATGAGCATCAAGTTTTCCCAAGAGCATTTCATCTGCCGCTTGAGCGATAGCATCAGCTTTTTCTTTAGTAAGCATTCCAAGGTCGCAGTTGACCAAAGCAACCGCTTTTTTCAAATACGAAAATGCTCGGGTAATTTCATACGGCATTTTCTCTTCGCCGATTTGGAAATTTTCTAATGAACGCTGTGTTTGCGCTCCCCAATAGGTGTCATTCGGTACTCGAACTTCACCCATGGTGTCTTTTTCAACGCGATAACTCATACTTTGGCTCCTTCAAAAAATTTATTGGTATTGAGTGTGTCGATAAGAGATTGAACGGATGCACATGAACGGGCAAACATCTCTTTTTCACTTTCATCGAGTGTTACTTCGATGATTTTTTCGGCTCCATTTGCTCCAAGCATAACCGGAACACCGCTGACAACATCGCTAAAGCCGTATTCACCTTCAAGATAAACGGCACACGGATGGATTTGTTTGGTATCTCTCAAAATAGCTTCTACCATGATGGCGGTAGATTTTGCCGGAGCATAATACGCTGATCCTGTTTGAAGAAGCGCTACGATCTCTGCTCCCCCTTTACGGGTACGCTGAACGATCTCATCAATCTCTTCTTGGCTGAGTACATCTGAAAGAGGAACACCGGCTACCGTCGAATAACGCGGTAAGGGAACCATATCATCGCCATGTCCACCCATAACCGATGCACGGATTTGACCTCCGCCGTAACCCAATTTTTCTTGGATAAATGCTGCCATACGTGAGCTATCGAGTACTCCCGCCATACCAATGACACGACTGCGATCAAAACCGCTCTCTTTGAGGGCTACATAGGTCATTGCATCGAGCGGATTTGAAACAATGATGACAATTGCGTTAGGAGAGTATTTGGCAACCCCTTCCATAACTTCACGGGTTACTTTAGCGTTAATCATCAACAAATCATCTCGGCTCATACCCGGAAGACGAGGACTTCCAGCTGTTACAACGACCACATTACAGTCGGTCATATCTGCCATCGTTTCAGCGACACTTACAACCGTATGAGATCGTACTGCCGCAGCCGCTTGAGACATGTCCAGCGCTTTCCCGCGAGCGATTTCGATTTTGTTATCACGCAAAATAATTTCATGACATGAACCAAGCATTGCAAGAGAGTAAGCGACCGTTGAACCTACGTTCCCCGCACCTACGATACCGACACGTTTTCCTTTAATCATCACTTTACTCCTTGTGTCATAAATTACTACATACTCTCTATCATTTTATAATCAGAGAAGTAAAAGACGATTGAATCGCCTTTTATCTATAGAGAACCTCTACAGATAAAAAACGATTCCGGCGAACCGGAATCAAAAATTTAGATTGCGCTGATAATAGCATTCAATGTCGCACTTGGGCGCATTGCTGCTGTTACTTTCGCGATATCAGGGTGATAATAACCGCCGATCTCTTGAACTTTTCCTTCTACTGCAAGAAGCTCTTCCATGATTTTCGCTTCATTATCAACTAAAGTTTTTGCAATTGGAGCGAAACGAGATGCTAGCTCTGCATCCGTTGTTTGCTCAGCCAATGCTTTTGACCAGTATTGTGCCAAGAAGAAATGGCTTGCTTTGTTATCCGGCTCTCCCGCTTTACGTGACGGCTCTTTGTTATTATCCAAATACGCCGCGTTTGCTTCATCCAATGCCGCTGTAAGAGCAGACAATTTGTTATCTTTTTTCGTTTTGTTAATGTGACGAAGGGACTCTGCAAGAGCCAAGAACTCACCCAAAGAATCCCAACGAAGGTGACCTTCGTTTACAAATTGCTCAACGTGTTTCGGAGCCGATCCGCCCGCACCCGTTTCGAACAATCCTCCGCCTGCAAGGAGAGGAACGATAGAGAGCATTTTAGCCGATGTTCCCAGTTCTAAGATAGGGAACAAGTCAGTCAAATAGTCACGGAGAACGTTACCTGTCGCTGAAATAGTGTTTTGACCTGCACGTACACGTTTCAAAGAGAACGCCATAGCAACTTCAGGTGCCATAATATGGTACTCAATCCCTGATTTATTGAATTCAGGAAGATACGCGTTTACTTTTTTGATAATTTCAGCATCGTGCGTACGGTTTTCATCCAACCAAAACACAACCGGAACGTTTTCGATCTCTGCACGCTCAACCGCAAGACGTACCCAGTCTTTGATCGGGATATCTTTCGCACGAGACATACGCCAGATATCGCCTTTCTCTACGTTGAAGCTCATCAATACGCCGCTATCATCAGATACAGTGACTACACCCTCTTCCGCGATTTCGAATGTCGTTGGGTGTGAGCCGTACTCTTCCGCTTTTTGAGCCATCAAACCGACGTTAGAGACAGAACCCATCGTCGTTACGTCGAATTGACCGTTTGCTTTACAATCTTCGATGATTTCAGAGTACATGGTTGCGTAACAACGATCCGGAATCGTAACGATACATTGTTCTACTTTTCCCGCAGGATTCCACATTTTACCGCCATCACGTACCACAACCGGCAATGAAGCATCGATAATAACATCATTTGAAGCGTGAAGATTTGTGATCCCTTTGTCAGAGTCTACCATCGCCATTGCAGGCTGAGTCGGGTAAACCGCCATAATAGCCGCTTCGATTTCCGCTTTTTTATCAGCAGGAAGTTTTGCCAATTTTTTGTACAAATCACCAAGACCAAGATTCGGATTAACTCCGATCTCTTTGAACTCTGCCGCATATTTTTCAAATACATCTTTAAAGAATACCGATACCGCATGACCGAACATGATCGGATCACTTACTTTCATCATCGTTGCTTTAAGGTGGATCGACCAAAGGATGTTTTTCTCTTTTGCTTCAGAAATCGCATCAGCGTAAAACGCACGCAATGCTTTAGTGCTCAAGAATGTACCATCAAGGACTTCACTATCAACCGCATTGATCTCTTTGAGAACGTTACCGTTAAGTGAAATCGTCACTTTACCGTCACCTTTTTTGGTGATTGATTGCTCATTCGCATAGAAATCACCGCTGTTCATGTGGGCAACGCGAGTTTTTGACCCCTCGTCCCAAGCACGTAGTTTGTGAGGATTTTTCTTCGCAAAGTTTTTAACCGCAACCGCAGCACGGCGGTCTGAGTTACCTTCACGTAGAACCGGATTAACCGCTGAACCGAGACACGTTGCGTAACGTGCAAAAATCTCTTTTTCTTCGTCTGTTTTTGGTTCTTCAGGATACAAAGGAAGATCGTATCCTTGAGACTGAAGTTCTTCGATACATGCTTTCAATTGAGGAATTGAAGCTGAAATGTTAGGGAGCTTGATGATGTTACCATCTGGTTGTGTAGCGATAACGCCCAACTGTGCAAGATTGTCGGGGATACGCTGAGCGTCACTCATACGTTCTGGAAATGTTGCGATAACACGACCTGCAAGTGAAATATCACTTGTTACAACTTCAACGCCTGCGGCTTGTGTGAATGCATTTACGATTGGAAGTAGCGAATAGGTCGCTAGTGCCGGTGCTTCATCAATTACTGACCAAATGATTTTTGCCATCAGGTTCTCCTGTTATTTTTTTTATGAAAGCATCATAACACTTACGTCCGACATTTTTTCACTTTGCCCCTGTTACAAGAGCAAAAAGTTAGGAATATGTTTCATTTTGTAGCATTTACTATGTTTTGATGGTGTGTAGAAAAGTAACTACTGTACACATGTTCACCATTTTTGCCTCGGACAAAATAGAGGTAATCCGTGTGTTTAGGATAGAGTGCAGCATGGATGGCATCTTTGGAAACATTACAGACGGGAAAGGCAGGTAAACCTTTGTTTTTATACGTATTATAGGGAGTTTTGTCCGTACGTATTCGACGTGCCGTCACTTTTTGATGAGAATATTCACCGTAGTTAAGGGTTCCATCCATTTGAAGACGCATCCCTTTTTCTATCCGATTATCGATCACAGAGCTAACAAACGGCATATCGGACAATGATGCAGCCTCTTTTTGAATAACCGATGCTTTTGTTACAATTTGTAACCATTTTTCTTTATTATACGGCTTCTTATACTCATCTGCCCAGATTCTCATCTTTTGTTCCGACTCATTTAAAAGATGTATGATCAGTTTTTCTTCACTGATCGCATTCGGAATACTGTAGGTATCCGGTACAAAACTCCCCTCTTTATAAGGGGCATGCTTTTCATACGCACGTTGAAGAAGATTCATATCGAGTGAAAGTTCATCACTGAGTTGACGTAAAAATATGACCGTAGTCTCTCCAGGGATCAATGTAATAGCACGGGTAGCCGCTTTTGCCGTTGTCAATTTATAAAGATACTCGATACGGCTTGTTTTCTCCTCTTTTAGATCAATCCACCCTTGCTGAGGCTGACCGAGCAAACGGAGAATAAAGGCATCAATCTTATAGAGATTTACCCCTTCATCTTGGAGGTGTGCTATACTTTTAAATACGGAACCTTGCGGGATATAGACGATTTTTGGTGATGTGACGGTAGAGAACAGGTAGGTCATGAAAGAGACAATTATCACCAATATTATTCCCAAAACCCATAGGTACATTCTTTTTGGTTTATTTTTTACTTTTTTTCTAGGCTTTTTCACGTTTATCGCTTTGCTTGAAGGTATTAATTGTGATCGTTTGAGCTTTAATGGACTCAAAATCGAGAAATTATATCTCAAATGGGAAAATGGGCTCCTGATTCGTGCTTCAAAAGTTGATCTGAGCGCGTTTAAAAGTGACAATCTTCCTCTTACCCTAAAGCCATTGGGAAAACTTCCTCCCCTTATTCGGCATACTCAGCGCTGGGTAAAGCAAATCGATATTGATACTATTCAATATGAGTCCATTCGCCTCTCTTTGCACTACCGTGAAAACTCCCTCGGCAAAATTACGTTATATGATGAAAATGGTTCTTACAACGGCACTTTTTCCCTCAATGAAAATCTCTTTAAACTATCATTGCCCCATGCCAGACTCAACGGTGCGCTCATTAGTGGAAATTTAACGGTAGAACTCCCGCAACAACGGTTACATACGAATATAAGCCTAAACCTTCCCCAAACTCCTCCCCTCATTATCAAAGCATCCGGAGATACCGATTCATTGATCTTTGCCCTTCATACCGATGAGCCGCTGCGCAGCGTTCAACCGATCATCGATTTTTTAGATGTTGATCCTGAAGTTCAACCGTGGATAACTCACTATGCCAAAGCTTCGTTAATCACTCTTGAACGCTTTGAAGGTAAATTTCATTACGATAAACCCGAAGAACTTATCAAGGGGCTGCAAGCCAAAGCGACTATTTTCAATGGAGAATACACCTTTGCACAAGGTTTCGAACCTATCAAATCTCCCCGTATCGATTTGTACTACCGCGTAGGCAAACTTCACATTCTTCCAAAAAGCGGGACTTTTTATGCTCTCCCAACCGAAAACAGCAGTGTGATTCTTGACTTTACGACCCCGCACACTATGCTGGATGCTCAAATACGGACGGCGCATGCCAAACTCAATGTTCCGATCACAAATCTTTTAAATTTTTATGACATTCACCTGCCGATTCAGCAAAGTTCGGGAGAATGTGATGTGGATCTGAATCTCTCTATCAATCTGCATAGCCTGGATACTGTTGTAAAAGGGATCTTTCGACCTACCGCTTCGGAATTACTTTTGGACCAGATACCGCTAAAAACGCAAGGGGGAGTTGTCAATGTCAATCGAAACAAGGTTACATTCGATAATTTTACGGCCCATTACGGTGAAGATGTCGCTCACGCACGGGTAAAAGGGGAATATGACGCTTCCAGCGAAGAAGGGTCGGTATCGATTGATGCCTATGATATCGTACCCTTAGGGAACAAAAAACAGCTGAGCTTATGGGATTCCCGTGAACCTTTGCGTGTTAAATACATCATTGCTCCCAAAGGAGATTCTCTCAGCATCATGCCATCACGCTGGAACGTACTGGGAGAGAAACTCGACATTGAAGCCTTTCGTGCCCCATTCGACTATCGCAATGCGACAAGTTCTCTCCAATCTGTCCCTTTCAGTCTCTCAGACTCTATTCATGGAAAAATAAATGGGTATTTTAACGGATCGAAAAAGCAAACGGATATTCAGATTGAACTCAATGATTTTAAATTGGGAGAAATACAGCTCACGCATGCCCCTTTTAACATCGATATTCATTACGATCACAACCATTCAACGCTCCGCTCTTCACACGCCTCGGCATGGAGTATCCATCAACTCCCACTACTATTATCCCCATTCCATGCAAGTATGGATGGGAATGAGATTGCATTTGAGCAAATTGAAGCCGTCTTAGGTGATTTACTGAAAGGAAAGTTCACCGGTTACTTATCGCTCGATACGCTCAAAGGGTCCATTCGAATCAACGATATGATTCCGCTCAGTCCTAAAATTTCCCCTCTCGTTGACGCACAAGAATCCCTTCAACTCTCACTCGATGCCTCCGGTGAAGAGATAGTTTTAGACTCTGATGCGCTTAAAGCCCATTTTTCGACCATCCCAAATGGGTGGAAAATTACACTGGATGATATAGCCTTGCTCTCGATGCGCTCCCCTATTCTGCGTCAATATCATGTTGAAAAGGGAAATCTTAATCTTTTTTATACTCCTGAAAACTCGCAATATACCTTTAACGGTACGATCGAATACCCTTATTCACTGATGATGATTAATGATAAGGCCGTATCCAAGTATCACTTTAGCGGTCTCTATCAAGACGGACGAACGAGTATTCGGGTTAATGATCGTCTAATCATCAATCGGCGCGATGATCAAATCGATGTTCAGGCTAAAAACATCGGTATCAATGTCCCGCAGCTGTTTTATTTTCTCATCGCCAATCAACCGAATCAAGAGTCTTCACCCAAGGGAGATTCTCAAACGCCCCCGATTCGCATCCACACCTCCAATACCTACCTCTATCTGATGAAAGGGCGTAAAATTGTCGCTGATCGAATGGAAGCCACATTAAACAATGATGATTTGGATGCTTCGCTCTACCACATGGGGGGAAGCGCCGCGCTTAAAATACGCAACGGCCTCTTTTATATTGACGGAAACGGATTCAACGATAAATTTATGGAGCATCTCTTTGCCCTCAGTGATTTTAGCGGAGGGAAATTCTCCTTTCAGGCTAAAGGAGAAGCCGACGCATTTGAAGGGGTTATGCGGGTTGAAAATACGATTTTAAAAGATTATAAGGTACTCAACAATGTCCTCGCCTTTGTCAATACCGTCCCCTCATTAGCGACCTTTTCACTCCCAAGCTACAACAGACAAGGACTTCCGGTCAAAGAGGGATATGCCCATTTTGCCTATAATAAAGGTATTGTGAATGTCGATAATTTCACCCTGAACTCTCCTGAGATGAATATTCTCGGTGAAGGGCGTGCTGATCTGAATGCCCAAATACTCAATGGTACGCTGACCCTTAAAACCGATCTGGGTTCCGTTCTGGGAAAAGTGCCGATGGTGGGGTATATCCTCTTCGGGGAGAATGGTTCTCTCTCCACAACCCTCACCCTCAGCGGAAAACTCGATGATCCTAAAGTCGAAACGGCGATTGCCAAAGAGATTGCCACGGCTCCGTTTAATATTCTCAAACGGACGGTTGTGTATCCGTTTTTGTGGATGATGGATGATAAGAAGAAAAAGTAATTTCCAATATTACAATTCCCCTCCTCCACGAACAATATCCATCCCGTATTTATCCCTCACTTTGGTCAAAGCATCGGTCAGATTGCGCATTTTAGTATCCGTTTGGATTTCAAGCAGATCAAAACTTTTCGGATCATGATGGATAAATTTGGTAGCACTCATAGCGATATAGCGGACACTGATATGGGGATAGATATCAAGCTCTTTAAATTTTTCGATCGTAAAATTTTGAAGGAATGTTTCATTAAAAAGGCGATAAAGGGTAAATTGCTTTTTTGAATGCCCCCAATTCTCATACCCCAATGAAAAAGCATAGGTGGTGGGATTGACCCCCAGTTTCATAATCGTATGGCTCCAATGACGTACCAAGATATGGATGCGCCGATAGAGTTCCTCTCTCTCTTTTATGGGGTGATCCATCGATCGTGATATCCCTATCCCTTTTCGGGATCGGCTCGCTTGCACCGCTTCGTTATCACACCCTCTCATCCTCGCATACAGATCTATGCCTCCCCTGCCCCATGATTGGATCAGGGTTTGCGATTTCCACGCATCACCGATAGTTTTAATGCCGTAGCGTTCCATTTTGAGCGAATACGCTTTTCCGACACCCGGAAATTCACCGATACCGATATCGCGAACAAACGGTTCAATCTCATCGCTATGAATGACACGAACCCCATAGGGTTTGGCGGCTGAGGTGGCAAGTTTTGCTATCCATTTGGAGCGGCTCGCTCCGATCGAGACCGGAAGTTTAAACTGCAACATTATCTGATGCTGGAGGTGTCGGATAAACTCGTAGGTATCCGCTTCATCAATCCACCCTCGCAAGTCCCCAAACATCTCATCGATGCTGTATTGCTCCATCACCGGTACTACGGTAGAGAGGTACTCCATCAATTCATGGCTCATCGTATGATAGAGAAGATGGTTGGGAGGAAGGACAATGAGGTGAGGACAAAGGCTCAGTGCTTCGTGAACACTCATGGCCGTTTTGATACCGTAGCGACGAGCTTCATAGCTCGCCGTAGTGATAATGCCGCGTATCGTATCGCCGTCTCTAAAATAGTTACTGCTATCGTGCTCAGCATGAAACAGCGAGGGGACAAACGCCCCGGAATTGAGGGTCATCAGTTTTTTAGCGGGTACGGTTTTTTTGTCAAAAATAAAAGGATCGCCTCGCCCTCCGACCGCAACACATTTCCCCAGCAAAGAGGGGTTACGGACACGTTCACAAGAGGCAAAAAAACAGTCAAGGTCTAAATGGATTATCATGCATCGAAGAATATAACACCTTGAAAAACAATTGCCGATTTATGTCTATATGAAATGAAATATATCTCAAACTTCCCAGTATTTTTTACTGACGAGAAGTTTTTTAATTTGCGGAGCGATCTGCGGGTCGCTTTCTCCGACGCTCCACAGTTTTTTGCTCATCTGACGTATTGCATCCTTAAAATCATCCTCAATCAGTGCTAAAACTGCCGTCGAAAAATATCCGCTTAAGCGCTCTTTTTCTGCCATAAAACGATACTCTTCAGCAACATGCTCAAGAGTATCCATCGCGTACAAAGAGGTTGTTGCTCCGCTCTCCAATTTTATCAAGAGCCATAATGCAATAAATTCTATGGAATAGCACTTTAGTATCTGTGTAGAAAAAGATTCAAACGTATCACAACCGCTTTGTTCATACTCATGGATAATAAGATCTATCACCGATCGAATATGTTCCAGCGGAACCATCTCAAAGAGTTCTCGTCCGACACTGATCCCTGCGGAGTGTTCGGCACCGAGATAGATCCGTGCCCCTTTGTCCGTATTGCCGAAATTATTGGTACGCAGCCCGATGAGCCCGATATCGCAATGCTGGTGTCTGCCGCACCCTTTTGCGCATCCTGAAATCCCTATTTGAATACGATGCTCACTGATTTTCTCCAAAGGGAGCAATTGCGCATCGTCTTTAATGTCCCAAAAAGAGTAAGGACAATAATGGCTCCCCGCACACGCTACGATAGTTTGACTCTTTTTGAGATGTTCAAAAGGAGAGAATGGCTGAGATAATCCGAGAATATAAAGATTGTGATCCGTACTTAATCGTACCTCGGCAGAGTGTGTCTCGGCAAAATCCGCAATAGCCATCAACTCTTCGGCACTGATACGCCCGAAATTGCTCTCATAGCAAAATGCATAACTGCCGTCTTTAAGCCGCTGATATTTCGAAAAAAGCCCTTTTTCCAGAACCAAATCGCCCGCTTTTTGCCAAGATTGCTTGTACTCGTGTGCGACATATTCCACAAAAGCTTCCATTCCGATCTCTTCGAGCAGATGAAACAGGCGTGTTCGCGTTCGGGTAAATCGCAATCCATGCTTGTTGAATGCTTCGATAAAAGCTTTGAAAAAAGATACTACCTCATCGGGAAGCAAAAATATATCGGCACTGCGGGCAATCTCGGTGTTTTTCCCTCCCATATAGACGTTAAACCCAAAAACACCCTCTCTCTTTGCCAATGCGAAATAGAGATCATTGGCAAAAAATGAGGTGACATTGGCACTGTTGCCCGAAATCCCTGTGGATATTCTTTTCCCTCCCATATAGACGTTAAACCCAAAAACACCCTCTCTCTTTGCCAATGCGAAATAGAGATCATTGGCAAAAAATGAGGTGACATTGGCACTGTTGCCCGAAATCCCTGTGGATATTCTACGCGGCAGCATACCGACAAGACGGGGAGTTTTGAGAAAATATTCCTGCATTTGCATTATCAGAGGATAGGTTTCGATCACACTCGTACACCCTCGTCCATCATACACATCACTCACAATGTTGCGTACGTTATCGCCGAAAGTTTGCCATGTTGTAATCCCGATTTCGTTGATCTGTTTGAATATCTGCAGTACATTCTCGCAAGTTAGCCCATGCAATTGCAGACCGGCACGCGCACTCAAAATAATCTCAAGCTCATTGCGCTTTGCAATGTCGGCAATGGCTCGCAGTTGAGCGATGGAAATCCGCCCTGCAGTTATACGTAAACGAAGGGTATACGCTTCCTCTTCGATAGGGGTGTTAAAAATACCGAAATCCTGTAAATAAAAGATGTCCCCTTCGCTGATACTGTTAAAGTCCAAGGTCTCTATTTGAGGATAATATTCGATAGGAGAGAGTGCCGCTTTATGGCGTTCACGTTTATTTAATTTTTTTTCCGTCATTTCTATATTGTACCCTGGTGATTAGGTTGGTTTTTAATGTTTATGAGTTGAGTCAAACAGTACAGTGCTTTGAATCGAAGCTAGATGAAGGAGGTCATTTTTTTACCATACTGCTTGAATCAACCCCTGATAGGGGAAGATTATTTTATGGTTCGATAATTATAGAGGATTGTTAAATGAATTGCTTTGATATAGGTCAAACGTCTGAGGATTCGTGTGAGCGTACATATTGCATCTCATTCTTTGATACGGGTTTTGAAAACAAATATCCTTGATAATGAATACCGCCGATAGATTGGAGGATAGTATGTTGTTCAGCCAATTCAACTCCTTCGGCTACGATCTCCAGCCCAAGTACTTCCGCCATCGTAATGATTGCCCGAACCAGTGCAGAAGCATGCGGATCATTTTCCATATTTCGGATAAACGACTGATCGATTTTTAACTCATCGAAAGGAAAACTGTTCAGATAGGATAATGACGAATACCCGGTTCCGAAATCATCAAGCGAAAAGGTAAATCCATGCGATTTAAGATGATACATAATGTCCTGAATTTTTTCAATATCATTGATCAGCAATGATTCGGTCACTTCCAAACGAAGGAGTGAAGGCGGTAGTGCGTATCTATTTACATTATCTAATAATACACTCGTAAACGATTCGTCCAAAAATTGTTTTGGACTGATATTGATCGACAGCGTCCATTTTTTTCGTATGGGATCATGACTCCACTCATGCAGTGTTCTGCACGCTTCGGCAATAATCCACTTACCTATTTCAGTGATAAAGCCGTTTTCTTCAACAATAGGGATAAATTCGGTGGGGGAAACGATCCCTCTTTCCGGGTGAAACCATCGGATGAGTGCTTCTGCTCCGCTTATCTCATTTTGATGGTTGTATTGAAACTGGTAAAAGAGTTGAAACTGGTTCTCTTCCAGTGCATTAAAGAGTGTTTTTTCGCACTCTAATTTTTTCAACATTTTTTGCTGAAGTGCGGAATCGAAGAAACGGAAAGTATGTTTTCCCGACTCTTTGGCACTATACATAGCCGTATCCGCCTGCGCTAAAATCTCATTCACAGTCTGTGTATAATTATCTAAAATAGCAATTCCGATGCTTCCGGTGACAAAGAAAAGCTCTTCGTGTATTTCGAACGGTTTTTGGAGCAATAGCGATATTTTGCTGCCGATATCGGATGCGATTTTGAAAGCCTGCTCACGAGAAGATCCTAAATCTTCAATCAAAATAACAAATTCATCCCCTCCTAAACGGGCTACGGTATCTTCAGCACGTATCGCTTCGAGGAGACGGTTTCCCGCTTCTTTCAGTAAGTCATCGCCTACCAAATGTCCTTTGGTATCGTTGACAATTTTAAAATTGTCCAAATCGATAAAAGCCACCATGCTGTAGGTTTTATTTCTTTCATTTTTTACGAGCGCATGTTCCAAACGTTCAAACAGCAATCTGCGATTGGGAAGCTGCGTCAGCGGATCATAAAAAGCCAATCGATTGATACGCTCTTCGTTCTCTTTTTTAGCCGTTATATCGGAAAAAATTCCGACATAATGGGTAATTTTTCGATATTCGTCTCGAACGGCAGAGATGCTTAGATATTCCGGATAAATTTCTCCGTTCTTACGGCGATTGTAGATTTCTCCGTTCCAAAACCCTTTGTTAATGAGTGAATCCCACATATCTTTATAAAACTGGCTATCGTTAAGTCCCGATTTTAAGAGTGCCGGTGTCAATCCTAAAACTTCCGATTCCATGTAGCCGCTGACATTT
>Ga0074197_1002445_pt1 | contig 12918 bp, 12 predicted proteins | sample EPASupsiteSAE305_FD_64526 | JGI IMG/M metagenome (GOLD analysis project Ga0074197, IMG submission 64526) | Bioremediated contaminated groundwater microbial communities from EPA Superfund site, New Mexico - SAE3-05 reassembly with SPADES | ecosystem: Environmental > Aquatic > Deep subsurface >...
CCGGGGGGGGGCGGGCGGGGGTACCGTGCCGTTGGTCGACACTCGGATTCTGCGACAGCGGCAGCAGGCAACCGGAGGAATGGATGTGGCCCTTGTGAATGACGACCCCGCCGTCGTGCATGGGCGAGGCGGGCAGAAAAATGGCCACCAGCAACTCCCAGCGCAGGCGGGCGTCGATGCGGTGGCCGCTGCTGACCAGGTCGCGCAGGCCGGTGTCGCGTTCAATGACCATGAGGGCGCCGATGCGGCGCCGGGCCATGTAGGCGGCAGCGCGGACGATTTCCTCGATGTCTTTTTCGGCGACGTCGTCGGCCTTGTGGAAGGGCGTCTTGCCCATCTGGGTGAGGGCGCGGCGGATATCGGTCTGGAAGAGAATGACGATCACCAGCAGGATCGAGCCGAGAAACGTCTTGAGCAGCCAATGCAGGGTTTGCAGTTCAAACTTGCCCGCGAAGACATAGATGATAATAATGAGGGCAATGCCGAACAGCATCTGCACAGCCCGGGTGCCGCGAATCAGCAGCATGGTCCGGTAGATGATGAACGAGACGATCAGGATATCGACGATATCCATCAGTCGCATGGAATGGAGTGTGTCAAGCATGCCGGGATCAGGGGGAAAGCCGGTTATTAGGATTAAATATATGATATGTAGCATGCCGGTTGCCGATTGAACAGGGGAAAGATAGGGTGACAGCCTGGAGATTGAAATCGGGACGCCGTGCGCACGTTCACTCTATGTTCAGGCACACAGCGTAGCTGTTGAACGGTTTGAAGAACTACTGTTGGAGGTAGAAAATGATCGACGATTTGGTGCGGCGGACGCGGACGGTGCGTCGTTTTCAGGAAAAGAAGCAGATTGAACTTTCTCTCATGCTGGAACTCATCGATCTCGCACGGCTGGGCGGTTCGGCGCGGAACGGGCAGGTGCTGCGATACATGGTGGTCACCGAAGAGTCCCTGCGCGGGCAGTTGTTTCCCCTGCTCGGCTGGGCCGGGTATCTGCGCGATTGGTCGGGACCGGCTCCAGGGGAGCGGCCCCCCGCCTATATTGTCTGTGTGCTCGATTTAGAAGTGCTGCGGGGTGCGGAAACCGAGGCCCATTTTGATCTGGGCATCGCCACCCAAAATCTGCTGCTCGGTGCGGCGGAACAGGGCCTCTTTGGCTGCCGGATTGGCGCTTTTTCCCCAGGCGCGGTGCACCGGCTGCTCCAGTTGGACGACCGTTTCAAGGTGCTGCTGGTCATCGCCCTCGGCTATCCCGCCGAGACCGTGGTACTGGAGGAGGTTGGCCCGGACGGCGACATCCGCTACTGGCACGACGATCAGGGCGTGCATCACGTGCCTAAGCGCAGGCTTGCCGATATCCTCATCGAACCGCCGGTGCGGGCGTGAGTCATACCGACATGCTCCAACTCCTTGGCCTGTTCTCCGTTGTCACCTTTGTTGGCAGCCTCATTACCGTGCCCTGGCTGATTGGCCGGATGCAGCCGGACTATTTTCTCACCCACTGGCACAAGGTCGAGGCTCGCCATCGCCGGCATCCGGCCCTGGCGTTAACGATCTGGGTGGTGCGCAATGGTTTTGGCTTCTGCTTGACGGTCGCTGGGGCCGCCATGCTGGTTTTGCCGGGCCAGGGGCTCTTGACCATGCTCGTCGGCATCTGTTTGATGGATTTTCCTGGGAAGCGCCGCCTGATTGACCGGCTGGCGGGGATTCCCCAGATACAGCGGGCCTTGAACTGGGTGCGCCGCAAGCAGGGGAAAACGGAATTTGTCTTTGCGGAGAAGCGGAGCTAACGGCAATCGGGACCAAGGGCAACCTGGCGCCATCTTGGTCGGTCGTTGGTTATTTTTTGTCCTGTGGATCAGTCATCTTGTTCGAGATGTCGCCAGAGTGGAGCCTGGATGGAGGGCAACGGAATCCGGGATGAATCGGGCGGTTGCAAAGAAGCAGCCCGCTAGCGGGAAAAATGCCGGAGTTTGTATGCATCATATTTGAGTGTGTTCCAGAATTCCGTTTAGACCCCATCCGGGTTACCTGCTGAGCAAAGAAAAAGCCCGTCAGCAAGGCTGACGGGCTTGGGGTGGAACGCTTGTTTGGAGAATCAGCGATTAGCTGTTCTTTCTCCTGCGGGCAGCAGCGGCCAGGCCGAGCAGACCGGTGCCGAAGAGCAGCATGGTGGTTGGCTCGGGGACGTTCACGTCGCTCATCCCAACAACCATGTCGTTAAAATCTCCATCGCCACCACCAAAAAGATCTTCGATTCCCAACACTACATCTGATCCAAGCAGCCCACCTACTACATTATCGCTTGTGTCAAAAACCATGAAATGATCAAAAGCATCTGTATTAAGTGAGGTGTGAGAATAGAATGTATAAGGTGTTCCTTCGCCAATTGTTGTTATATACCAGCCAAAGGTGGTTCCAATATTTTTTGTAACTGCACTTCCTGCTATATTTGCAGTCCCAGCAAGAATGTCAAATTGTACTGTCGCACTTGATATAGGAGAAGCGGCTCCGTTGAAAACTTCCAGCATATCTCCAACTGTTATTACTCCGCCTACATCTGTAAATGCGTATAGACCAAAAGTGTTCGAATTCGCAAAACCTGCGGTCTCAATAAAGAGAAACGCCGTGGAATCAGTATTTGAATTGCCGGTATGGTTCAATGTACCGTATTCATAACCGCCGTCCGTGTAACCCGATGTTCCAGCAATTCCTGAAATATCTTGAAGACTTAAAGCCATAGCGCTCCCAGCCATCAACCCAACCCCTGCCACTGCGATCAACGCGCTCTTCAATAATTGCTTTTTCATGATACCCTCCTAAGGTTTTTGAATGAAAACCGTAAATCCGTTTTTGTTACTCCAGTCTATTCATGTTTCGTGCCAGTTGTGTTTCCTGAAGGTTGAAGCTTGCTGGATCTTGAAGGTAATTGCAACAACTTCAAATAGTTACTTTGCCGTGGTGTCAACGAATCGGCAGGGCGGAATATTGGTCAATACTTTTCCGGGCCCTTATTTTCCGCAAACGACTCCCGCCTGGCCGGAAAAAAATATCCAGTCGCCGGTTTTTGTGCCGAAAAAACGGGAAAAGTGAAGCTTTTTCCTGTTATTCAAGCATGTTGACGCTGTTTTTGTATTCCGGAAAATCGGAAAGTGTGTTTAGGGGGAGGGGCTGGGCAAGGTGGCATGCAGGTGGGAAAGAGCTGGAAAAGGAGGATTTTTGCAGGCGAGGAGGGCGGCTACAGTGTGGTGGCCGGGTGGTCGAGAAAGGCAATGCCCGCATGGAACAGAGGGCTGTTTTCCAGGGGTTCCGACCAGACAACCCTGCCGCTGCCCCGTAAAGGGCCGGCTGTGCCGCCGGTTTCAACCACAAAGCGGACGGCAGTATCCAGGACCAGTTGCTGCCTGGTGGCAAAGCGGATGCCATGGTCGCTGAGGTCAATGGTCCAGGCGTCGTCTTGCCGGATAACGGGGAGTTGATCACTGCCGGTGATTTCGGAAAAACGGAAAAGGTGGCGGCTGGGGATGCGGAGAGAGCGGCGGCGGTTGACCGGCGGGACATCGTTTGTTGCCGCGTGCTCGTCCTGCCCGGCCAACAACTCATAGTGCACGCACAAGGGGTACTGCCCGGACAGGCAATAGGCGGCAACATGCTCCGCCACCGGCAAAAAGAGTCCTTCCCGCACCAGCAGGCAGGAGCGGTTGGCGGCGTCCCAATGGGGACAAACGCAGACGCCGATGTGGAGTTTTTTTCCCGGCGGCTGCTGGTCAGTGCAAGTAAGATCGTTGTTGGACATGCGAAACTCTATGCAAGGAACACTCCGGTTGTTGCTGGTTGGCCTTTTTACTTGCGGTGCAGGCAAAAAATCTACCTGTGCGTGCAAAGGCTCGAGATTTTTTTTTGCCGGCACAGTATATACGACCACTACCTGGACCGGACGAACGGATTGTACGTAAGGGATTGTCTGTAGCCTGGATGCAGCAAAGCGGAATCCGGAGGCGTCTTATCCGGATTCGTTGCACTCCATCCGGGCTGCAGGCTGGCCTGGATGGTGTCTTGCCATGCGGGGAACGAGAGGTTCCTGGCTAGCATGAAGAGCGGGGTGCGCGGAGTGCGCAGCCTGTACACTGAGCAAGGAGGGGTTTGTTGTGCAAGAGATCACCCGCTATGTCAAGGGGCTGGACCCGGACCGGGACGCCTGGCTGACCAATTTTTTCACCGAAAATCATCTGGCCTACGAGACCTTTCCCGATGTGGTGGCCTCGCCGGAGCAGCTGAAGTTCATCGTCCATCTCGAAGATGAGCAGATCTATTACCCCTGCTCGGACGAACTGTTCAGCGCCATTATCGAGAAGCGGGCGGACACGGTGCTCACCTCGGCCTACATCGGCATCTGGACCCGGCTGGAAAAATTGGTGCACGAGGTGGTGACCGATGCCTACAAACAGCACTACCTACTCAGCCTGTTGACCATCAAGTACAATCATGAAACCATGCACAAGGTGCAGCTGCCAGGCCGGATTGAAAAGCGGCTCCTTGGCATCTTCACCACCATCAGCGAAATCAGCCGACCGCTGGCGCTTGAGCGGGAACGGGAAAACAAGCGGGTGGCCGCATTCCTTCAATCCGAATCCTTCGAGCAGGCCTTCAACTCGCCGGAAGGGCTGGAGATCTCCGAGGAAACCACGCTGACCGACATCGACCTGCAACTGCACCTGCTGCGCTTGCGCCGTCTGCTCCTGCTCAGCTCGATGCGGCCCATCTGGCGGCAGGATACGCCGCCGGAGATCGATTCCATCCGCCAGATTATGAACACGCCGCTGGAGACCCCGGAATGGCAGTGGATCTGCAACTGGCTGCGCGATGTGATTGCCGGCCGGCGGCGTCCCTGTATCCTCTGGGTGGGCGGCCGGTCGGGCGAGATTGTCTTTGACCTGGCTATTCTTCGCATTTTCATGAAGATCGGCATCAAGGTGATCCTGGCGGTCAAGCAGGATTTCTATTACCACCGGGTTTCCTTTGTCGATCTGCTGGAAGATCCGACCCTGGACGAACTGATGGAGGATGCGGACATCATCGGCGATCCCAAAATCTCCAAAAATGAACTGCTCCGTCACCTTGACAGCGACAATCGCTTCCTGGTGATCTCCGATGGCACCCGCGAGCCCTTCAATCCGCTCCTGACTTCAGTCACCTATGCCCGGGCTTTCAAGGAGGCCGATCTGGTGGTCTACCGCAATCCGGGCGGCCGCGAGAACATCTCCAATCATTTCCAGTTCACCCGCGACATCGTTTCCATCATCCCCGGCGACGACGGCGAGGTCGATATCCTTTTCAAGCCCCGCCACCCCAAGGCTATCCGTTTCTCCCGCGCCGAATTGCGGCGCAAGGCCGACGACCTGATCAATATGGTCGAACGGGAAAAGGCGCTGGGCAAGACCATCATGTTCTACTCAGCCATTGTCGGCTCGATCCCCGGCCAATTGAAAACCGCCAAGGGGATCCTCAACGTCTTTGTCGAGCACCTGCGCTCCTCGCTGCACGATGTGGTGATTATCAATCCGGGCGAGCATTTCATCGAGGGCATGGACGCCGACGACATCATGTATATGTGGGAGATCTTCCAGCGCTCCGGCAATATCGATATCTGGCGCTTCCAGAGCGTCGACGACATCGTCAAGTCCTTCGAATTGATGGGCAAGAAGGTGCCGCCGGAATGGACCGGCAAGGACGCCACCTATTCCACCGGCTGCACCAAGGAGATGGAGATCGCCATGCAGATTCAGAAGCAGTATCCGGAGATGCAGTTGATCGGCCCGCCCTACGAAAAGTTTCAGCGCCGCAAGGAATACGGGGTGGGCAAGCTCTACGACCGCACCCTGGCCGGCAGCGAATGAGCGGACATTGATCTGTTGGTAGTTCTGTCATTTGGAGCGGGAGCGAGAAATCCCATTCTTTGACATCAGAGATTTCTCCCGCTGGTCGAAATGACGACAAGTGGGCCGGACAACATTTTTTTCACAGCAGGATGCATCCATGCACAGCACCACTGGACTCAGTTTTCTCGATACCACCTTTCGCGCTATTTTTCCCCAGGACTATGCATACCGGCAGCAGGCCGAGGAGCGGCTTAATCAATTGACCATGCCGCATTGGGCCTTGGGGGACTTGATGGATCTGGCCGTCGATCTGGCGGGGATGACCCGGTCGATGCGGCCGGAGGTGTCCCGAAAGAAGGTGGTGGTCATGGTGGGCGATCACGGGGTGACGGCTGAGGGTGTTTCCAAGTATCCCGCCGAGGTGACCACCCAGATGGTGCATAATTTCGTCCGCGGCGGCGCGGGCATCAACGCCCTGGCGCGACAGGCCGGGGCCGGGGTGTGCGTGGTCGATGTCGGGGCGAAGGACGACTTTGCCCAACTGGTCCGGGAAGAGAAAATCATCGCCAAAAAAATCGGCCGGGGCACGGCCAACATGGCGTATGGCCCGGCCATGACCCGGACCCATGCGGTGATGGCGGTCGAGGCTGGTGTTGAGGTCGCCAATCAATTGGCTGGTGAGGTCGATGTCTTCGGGACCGGTGAGATGGGGATCGGCAATACGACCCCGAGCACTGCCATAGCAACGGTGTTCACCGGGAAAAAGGTCGCGGAGTTGACCGGGCGCGGTACCGGCATTGATGATGAACGCCTGCGCCACAAAATTGCGGTGATTGAAAAAGCGCTCGCCGTCAACAAACCCAATGTCAAGGATGGGCTGGACGTGCTGGCCAAGGTGGGCGGCTTCGAGATCGGGGCCATTGCCGGCCTGATCATCGGGGCGGCGGCCCACCGCAAGCCGGTGATCGTCGACGGCTTTATCGCCACCGCCGGGGCGATGATCGCCTACAGTCTGGAACCCTTTGTCCGCGATTTCATCATTTGCGCCCACCGCAGTGTCGAGCCCGGTCACGGCGCGCTGTTGGAAAAATTGCAACGGCGGCCACTTCTCGACCTCAATCTCCGCTTGGGCGAGGGAACTGGCGCGGCTCTGGCGATGCAGCTGTTCGATGCGGCGGTCGCCATTCTCACCGAAGTGGCCACCTTTGCCGAGGCCGGAGTCACCGGGGCGGCTTGATGGAACAGGGGGTGCGGAGAGAGATACGCTGCGGTACAAAAAATTGTATTCTTCTTGAGACTGGTTCTTGACGTCGGGGCTTGGGCATGTTAATTTATAGCCATGACTAACTTGGGCCAAGATTTCTGTGGAGAAGCCATGAGAATTGTGACTGCGGTCATGGTGTGTGTATGGATGGTGCTGGCGGGCAACGTAACGCTGTCGTCTGCCGGCGAGGCCCAAGCCGCTTTGACCGGCCGGATGCCTGGGTACCAGTATGAAATACCGGCCAAGCTGAGCCCCGAGGAAAAAACCTGGTTCAGGACGTTTCAGGAGGGGAATATTCTCTCCATCGGCTGGCAGGAAATTTCCGCCGAGATTCTTGCCAAGACCCCGGCCGAGCAGCAGCAGGCGCAGCGGGCAGCACTTGAACAGCTGGGGAATAAAATAGGCATTGAGTGGAGCCGGCCCAATGCGGTCCGCAAGGTAAATTCTTCCATGCTCCTGGAATGGGGTGATATTCTGCGCTCAACCGCCCGCAAGAATCCGCAACAACTGACCAAGGCCATCGCCTACATCAATCAGGAAGTCGACGCTGTTCTCGACTGATCTTCCCTCCCTCCCTCCCCGCTTTTCAGCTCTTCCCTTCGTTCGACCCGGCAGGTCAACTCGCCCCGGTGCAGGAGCACCTCCACCATTGCACCAGGTTGAACCTGGGCGGCATCGGTGACCACCCGTTTTCTGTTTCCGGCTGTACGGACAATGGCATATCCCCGCGCCAGGGTCGCTAGTGGACTGACCGCATGGAGGACGCCGGCCGCCCGGCTGAATTGCTCCACCTTGGCTTGCAATTGGGAGCGGGCTGTTTGCGCCAGGCGGTTGCGCAGTTCGTGTAATTTTTGCGCGGACAGGTCAATACGGTGGGATGGGTTCAGTCGCGCCAGGGACACAGTCACCCGGTCCAGCCGTTGTTGCCGTTCGGTGAGGGTTGTGGCCAGGGAGCGTTCCAGACGTGCGGTCAGGTGATCCATCCGCAGCAGGAGGCGGTCCAGGGGGTGGGGCATGGTTTCCAGCCGATGCCTGGCGAGCAGCAGACGCTGCTCGACCCGTTCAAGTTGATGGCGCAGGGTGCGTTGCATCCGTGCCCGCTGCTGGGTTATTCGAGCCCGTAGCGCCTCGCCGTCCGGGGTCAGCAGTTCCGCTGCTCCACTGGGAGTAGGGGCGCGCAGGTCAGCGGCGAAATCGGCAATGGTGAAGTCGATTTCATGGCCAACGGCGCTGACCACTGGCAGGGCGGAGTTGCGGATGGCCCGGGCCAGGTGTTCATCGTTGAAGGCCCAGAGATCTTCTGTGGAACCGCCACCACGGCAGAGGACGATCAGGTCGGTTGCCGCTCGGGCGTTGATTGCCTCCAGAGCCTGGATCATGCCGGCCGCTGCCTGGTCCCCCTGCATAACCGCCGGATAGACCGCGATCCGGATCGGCGGGAATCGTCGGGTGGCAATGCGGATGAAATCGTGGACCGCCGCTCCCTGGGGCGCGGTGATCAGGGTGATGTGGCTGGGAAAGGGGGGCAGGGTGCGTTTCAGGTGTTCATCGAACAGTCCTTCGGCCGCCAGCCGCTGTTTCAGCAGGGCAAAGGCCAGCTGCAGGGCACCGGCGCCCTGCACATCCATAGTGTCGACGATCAGTTGATAGTCGCCCCTCGGCTCGTACACGGAGATCCGGCCGCGACAGACCACATGGTCTCCGTCCTTGGGCATCTGGGCCAGATAGCGCTGCTGCATCTTGAACAGCACCGCCTTGATCTGGGCGTCGGCGTCTTTGAGGGTGAAGTAACAATGGCCGGAGTAGGGTTTGTACAGGTTTGAAATCTCTCCGGCAACGCTGACAAAGGGGAATCGTCCTTCGAGCAGGTCGCGGATGGCGCCGTTGAGTTCGGAGACGGTGAGAACGCGGCGGTCATCCATGGCGCACTCGCAAACGGGAGCGGCCGGAAGGGCGGGAGGCCGGGAAGAGCGGCGGTCGGCAGCAGTTTTTTTGCGTTGGTGCCATGGATTGCCTGATGCTTTTTTTGGATGCCGGGGTATAATCGTGCACTTTGAGGCCGGGGATGTTGTATTACCGTCTTGCCCGCCTGCGCGCAACGGGTTTTTCCCGGAGCGGTTTGACTGTCAATCGCACCACCGGTGCCTTTTTCATTTTAATTTTATCGATTCACGCTCAAGGAGCACGAACCGCATGGCGGAGCACAATACCGTTGACCGGGATGCCATTAAATTACAGCCGCTAGCCCCCATGGGGCTGCTGGAGCAGTTCAACCTGCCGCCGAAGATGATTGTCTTTATCCGACGCAATCAGCGGGCTATCTGGTTGACGATATCTGCAGTCGTGGTCGTCGCCGTCGCTGTCTCAGGGTTCACCGCCTATCGCGAACATCAGGCGGGCAAGGCGGCTTTCGCCCTGGAATCGGCCCTCGCCGCCAAGCAAGGCAACCGGGAGATGCTGGAAAAGGTGGCCCAGGAGTACGGCGCAACCCCCTCTGGCCTCTGGGCAAAGATCGAGCTGGCTTTACTCGAGGAAAAAGAGGGGCAGCGGCCCAAGGCGATCTCCCGGCTGACCGAGGTCAACGCCGATCTTTCGGCCACCTCGCCGCTTAAGCCGCTGGTACTGACCAAGCTGGCCGGGCTCCACGAGAATGAGCAGCAATTGGATAAAGCAATAGCCCTCCATACGGAACTGGCGGCCAATGAGGGCTTTGCCCCCAGCGCCTACAGGGCTTTGGGCCGATTGCACGAGCAGCTGGGCAAGAAGGAGGAAGCGGCCGCCATGTACGGTAAATACCTCGAATTGACTGCTTCGCAGCCTGGACAGGGCAAGACCGATCCAATACGGAGCATGGTGCAATTTCGACTCAACCAATTGAAAAAATAATGGAAATTATCAAGAGTCCGGAAACCATGCAGGCGTGGTCGGGGGCAAAGGCGCGCTCAGGCGCGACCATCTGCCTGGTGCCGACCATGGGTTTTTTTCACGAAGGCCATCTCAGTTTGATGCGCCGGGCGGCAACGCTCGCCGATCTGGTGGTGGTCAGTTTGTTCGTCAATCCCACCCAGTTCGGTCCCAACGAAGATCTGGACCGCTATCCCCGCGATTTTGAGCGAGATATGGAGCTGACTCGCCGGGAAAAGGTGACTGCGGTTTTTGCCCCGACCCCGGATCTGATGTATCCCTCCGGATTTCAGACCGAGGTACGGGTTAAACATCTGGCCACCCATCTTTGCGGCAAAAGTCGTCCGGTCCATTTTGCCGGTGTGGCGACGGTGGTCAGCAAGTTGTTTAATGTCGTGCAGCCGGATGTCGCGGTTTTTGGCGAAAAGGATTTCCAGCAATTGGCGATCATCCGCCGTCTGGTGGCGGACATGAACATCCCGGTGCGGATTGTCGGGCACCCGATCGTGCGTGAAGCGGACGGGCTGGCCATGAGCTCCCGCAACGCCAATCTCGACCCGGCCAACCGGGCGGCGGCGCTCAGCCTGTCTACTGCTCTGCAATTGGCGCGCACCCAGGCTGGGCAAGGGTTGCGTTCCACTGCTAAACTGGGACAACTGCTGGAGCGGCATATCCATTCCTTTGCCGGCACGGCCATCGACTATGTCAGTTTTGTCGACTGCGAGAGTCTGGAGCCGGCTGCCGAGGTCGATGAGCGCACGGTTCTGGCCCTGGCGGTGCATGTTGACGGCAAGACGAACAAGGTGCGGCTGATCGACAACGGCTTTATTCTGCCTCGCACGGCGGACTGATTTATCGGCGGCGGGTCTTTTGATTCCCGTTTTTTTCCCTACACAAGAGCAAGAGGTTTAATAGTGCCTGGTTTTGAGATTTTTGGTGCAGAAGAAAAGCAGCAGGTTCTGGAGGTGCTGGAGAGCGGTGTGCTCTTTCGCTACGAGTTTGCCGCCCAGCGTAAGGGCGTGTGGAAGGTGCTCGAATTCGAGCGGGCTTTTGCCGCCTATACCGGCACCACCCATGCCCAGGCGGTGACATCGGGAACCGCCGCTCTTAAGGTCGCCCTGGCCGCGCTCGGCGTCGGCGCCGGGGATGAGGTCATCACCCAGGGGTTCACCTTTGTCGCCACCTGGGAGGCGATCCTCGATTGCGGTGCCGTACCGGTCTTCACCGAGGTTGATTTGACTCTGAACATGGACCCCGCGGATCTGGAAAAGAAGATCACCCCGAAAACCAAGGCGATCATCCCGGTGCACATGATGGGAGCCCAGGCGCGGATCGAGGCGATCAAGGCCATTGCCGACCGGCATCATATCCCGGTGATCGAAGACACGGCCCAGGCCGCCGGCGGACGCTTGCAGGGCCGCCATCTCGGCAGCTTCGGCGCCATCGGCACCTTCTCCTTCGACGCGGTCAAGACCATGACCACCGGCGAGGGCGGCATGTGCATCACCAGTGATGCCGCTCTGTGGCAACGAATGTCCGAGTACCAGGACCACGGCCACGACCATGTGGCCAACCCCGGCGGCCGCGGCGGCGAGGGACGGCCCTTCATCGGTTTCAATTACCGGATGATGGAAATCCAGGGGGCCATCGGCCTGGCCCAGTTGGCCAAGCTGGACGGGATTGTCGCGGCGCAGAAAACGAACAAGGCCTTTTTCCAGGAGGCGGTGAGCGTACTCCCCGGCGTGACCTTCCGCGAGATCCTGGATGCCGAGGGCGATTCGGCCACCTTTCTCACCTTTCTGCTGCCGGACAAGGAGCGGACCACGATGGTCAACCAGGTTCTGCGCGATCAGGGCGCGGGCGCGGTCCGCTGGAGTGAAAACGGCTGGCACTATTATCCCAACTGGGAGCACCTGCTGGAAGGTAAAACCTACTGCCAGGGCGGGTGGCCGTTCAGTGCCCACGGCAAGCGGCGCATTGTCTACGATCCGCAGGCCCTGCCGGCTTCAGCGGCAATTCTGGAGCGGGCCCTGACCTATCAGGTGCCGATCCTGCTGCCGGAAGAACAGAAAGCCAAGATTGCCGCTGCCTTGAAAAAAGCGGCGCAGGCCTGAGCTGTTTTTTTGCTGCTCTTGATGCGGGTCACCGGTTGCGGTGACCCGCATCAACCGCCCCATTCTTCGTTCCCGTTCCCAGATAGACATCGAACCGGATGGCCTTGCCCCTGAGTGTATAGGCGGGCGGAACGTCCAGCAGGGGCGGCCCCTTGAGCGGCCGCTTAACCACCACCTTTTTCGCCTGCACGGCTAAAGCGGCTTGCAGCAGGGAGGACGGGTCGCCGGTTTTCTGGTCGAGCAGTTGCAGCAGACGCAGTTCCTGCTTCACCAGGGCGGATTTGGTGCGTTCCGGAAACATGGGATCGAGATAGATAACATCCGGCTGCTCGGCAAGAGTGGACAGATAGTCCAGCGCATTAGCCGCAACCAGGTGGATACGCGCCGCTGTCTCGGCAAGTCCGGCGGTCTGGCTGGCTCGCTCCAGGCCATCCGCAAGCAGGGCTGCAATCACCGGATTGGATTCAATCATCCGCACCCGGAAGCCAGCGGCGGCCAGGAGAAAACCGTCGCGTCCGAGGCCCGCGGTGGCATCGATGAGCAGAGGCTGTGCGGTTTTTCGCACCTTGGCCGCCTGCACCAACAATTCCTTGCCCGGATGGAGGGCGCGCCAGCGGGCAGCTGGTCTGGAGAAATCAACCGACAAGGCGCCGGGCAAAGAGGGGTCGGCGGGGGGGGCCCGTACCCGCCGTTCCCCGCTAAATAGCAGGCGGGGGCCGGGACCTCAGGGACTCGCGGACGAGGACAA
>Ga0074197_1002448_pt1 | contig 12914 bp, 13 predicted proteins | sample EPASupsiteSAE305_FD_64526 | JGI IMG/M metagenome (GOLD analysis project Ga0074197, IMG submission 64526) | Bioremediated contaminated groundwater microbial communities from EPA Superfund site, New Mexico - SAE3-05 reassembly with SPADES | ecosystem: Environmental > Aquatic > Deep subsurface >...
TGTTCGATGGGCATCAAGCAAATCGGCCACAGCAAACGGATTCCAATTCAGAAATTTATCGTACGCCTTTATGGCATTACGCACCTCCTGAATTTCTTTAATGGGAGCCACAATATGCTTTCCATCGAGGATAGCCGTAACCTGTTCGGTAGAAAGCGTATTGCCCTCTATGGCAAGAGACCCCTGAATTGTCTGAATGCGATTCGCTTTACGCAACCTTAAGTCGGCCTCTTTCTGAATAGAAAGACGAACCGCGCATTCCGTAATCTTAGCAACAAGATTAACGATTTTTGCTGTGATGGTATAGGGGGGCTTATAGTCCATATCTATTTCTTCTAAATATTTATCGTCGTTCTATTTTGCAGAGATACAGTTGTCATAATTTAGAATATTTACTACAAATTTAGACAAAATAATCGACTAATAGCATGAGCTAGTTAAAACATTATAAAAATTGGTCATACTCGCCTTGGTCTGACCGTAAAATAATTTCCTGTCAACTGCTGCATTATTTCTCATATCCTTCCGTCGTACAACGGTAAATTGTAAAGCCATCTTTTTAATTGTTTTAATTGTTTTAATTGTTTTAATTGTTTGTAACTAAATTGTTTGCTGATCAACAGTACAAATATACCACCGCCCAAAATCCGGAATCCACTTGTGTCCACTTATGTCCGGATACGTCCACTTAAGTACACATATGTACAGATAAGTCTACGTAACAAAACAACTCAAGCGGTGGATTGTAAATAATCCAAAACTCTACTCCCTGCTTCTACAGGAAGGATGGGTAAAGGGCAACAAACGATTAACACCCAAAATGGTGCAACACATCGTTTCCGTATTGGGCGAGCCCTGAAATTACAGGGTTTATTTCCTATTCTAAATAAGCTTATTTGCGTTTCAAAATAAGCTTATCTCAGCACTTAAATAAACTTATTTGAGTCTTAAAATCAATTGATTTGAAGACAGGTGAAGTTTGTGTTTTTTTGAAAATGTTTTACAAAACACACACTAATAAGTCAAAAACTAATTTTGTTTATGAATGAATTAAAGAAAAAGAGATCTCGTTTTAAACAATTAATTGAAACCTATTGCGGACATAACTCTTACAATTCCGACCTCATTGTGATCAATCTGGAAAAAGATAAATATGCTCCATCGGTCATCCACATACTCACCATGGCGGGAATCTTAAAATTTACCTCCAAAAAGTATGTCCTTACGTGCATCTGCAACCTTCTAAAAAAAAAATTTAATTTGTATATTATACAAAATGGATAGAATTTCGTCGATAAACACACCGCAATAAATGCGTATATGTCTGTAATAAAGCAGATTAAACAATACACCATATAACTGAGAGATCAATAAAACCGTCAAAAAAGTATAACTTGTTTATCCAAAAAGATGCCGTAATATTGCAGCCGAAAGCAATTTCGAATGAAACACGAAACAAATCTCCTCCGCTTGCGGAAGCGATTAACCAAAGCCTGTCCGGATGGCAAAAACAAATCCGGAACGACAAGAGCGATTGTCTGGAGCATGCTCGGTAGTGGAAAAGTCTTTGAATTCCGGTTTTTTTTTAAAGAGTATTAGAATTGGCATAATATATTTAAGAAGAAGGGGACATCCTTGGGGACATTTTTTCGCTGAAAGCCGCTTCATTGCAAGGGAAAAAACGGAAAACCTTGGGGACAATTAATTAAAGGAACATGTAAATGATTAAATTTTGATACGATGAAAAAGTTTTTTGCCATGGAGAATTTACTGAAAGGCGGGTATTACAACATACCCAAAGTGATAGCAGACAACGAGAAGAGCAGCTGCGAGAAGACGGCCCTTATGGCCAGAATCCTGCGCCATTTCTACGAAAAGGTATACTTCGCAAAGGGCGATGTAATTATCGACGACCGGATCTATGTCTGTTTCCGCGGCGAGTTTATAGCCAAACAAAGAGAGCTGGCCGAGCATTTCAATCTCGATCGCAAGCAATGGAATCGTATCATGGGGGAATTCATAAGCGAAAACATACTGAAAATTGAACGGGTAAGAGGCGGTTCCCGCATCATCCTGGTGGGTTACGATGCCATTGTGGGTAAAAGAAGTGCTCAGTTCAGACTGGCCAACGGAGGCGATAAAGTGGCGGCGGAAGCTGCGCCCAAAGCAAAAAAAGCAGCTACAGAAGCGCTTTCCAAAGAAGGCATCTACCCCGAACACAACGTAAAAGGTTGCGATATTCCCAAAATTGAAATAGGTACTAAAAAAATATCAAATGAACTTAACAAATGAATAATTGTTTAATTTTGGAAAAAATACGGATTATGCAACTAGAATATAACTCAATCGAACTGCGAGTATATCTGTTGCTAATTCTGCATAAACTATAGAATTGAACCATAAACAAAAAGAAAATGAAAACGATATTCATACTACTTATATTCAGCCTGTCATTTTATGTTTGTAACGGTCAGCCTACAGGCAGAGCAATGACATCGCAAGGTTTACAGACAGAAATACCGACAATTATAAAAACCCTAAAGAGTTTTTATGTATCTTATTCTTCGAACTATTTAAAAGAACAGGATAATAATTCTCTCATGCGTGCACATCTTACTGATGGGCTAATAGCTAAAATAGAAAGAATGAAATTAGCTATACAAGCAGACCCCATCATTCGTGCACAAGATTTTAGTGAGGAAGCTATTAAAACGTTGCAGGTAAAACATTTGGATAAAAACTGGTATATGGTTAGCTACTCATGGACCACCAATAAGGATGAATGGACTAATATCCCGGTACGGGTAAACAAAATAAACGGACACTACATGATCGATTATATCACCCCTGAATGGAATGGTTCTATGTATGGTGATAGCCTATTGTGCGAATATTCAAAACATCAATCTGTGGATGCTTCCTCTCCTATGTCATTGCTGAACACTTTTTATGCTGCATACACGATGAAATATTGCAACATACCTGCAGACCTGACGCAACAATTGGATGCGTTGCGAACAAAATACTGTACAAAAAAAGCCCTGGCACAATTCAATGCCGCTATAGATAGCGACGACATGGATTATGCTCCCGGCTATGATTTGGTGATAGATTATTTTGATTTCGACCCCCTATGGGTTCATTCAATTGCTTATACTCAATTAAACAAAGACACCTACCAAATGCACTACACAAAGTGGCAAAACGCTGTAACCACCATCACACTCAAAATAATAAAACAAGGTCAAGACTATAAAATCGATGAAATTCAAATAAAATAATGACCACTGTGAAGTTCATATAACAAGGTTTTACACCCTCTACCACGACGATAGCGAAAATAACATTTCCACATTCGAATAGCAACTATACGAAATATACAAAACCACCCTCCACTCAAACTGCGAGGTCCTAAGATGCTACATCAAAGCACAAACCGAATATAACAAAATATAATTAAATAGGTAAACTGATAGTGGTTAAAAAAAAGCCTGATTCAGAAAAAATAGGTCTTTTTACTATACAAAACAACATGCAGACATATAAGCATTTAATTACACGTAATATTTTAGACCATCACCTGTTTATTTATTAACACTAAAACAGATAATCTTCAGGACTAAGGAAGTCAAAGGAGTTAAACTGAATTTGCTTAAGCAAAGCAATCGAATCCATTACAAAAAGATTATCAGGTTCCACATACTTCCAAAAATATAGATAACCTAAAATTCTTTCAATATACAAAGGATCATAAGAATCAATTCTACGCATATGTGAGGATATCCCTTTTGTTTTGATGTAATATATGATTTGTCTTATTTCTCGCCTTTTCTCTTTTGGAACTGTCATTTTCCCCGAAGAAATAGATATCCCCGTTATAACCTTTCTTTTTGATTTACTTAACAATTGTGTTTTGTTTTCATTTACATTAAACCCTTCATTTTCAATAATATCTGTAACATATTTTATAAATCGAACTGGTATTTTTTCTCCTGAGAACGTTATATCATCAGCGTATCTTGTGTAAACTAGATTCCACTTAAGGGCAAGACAATATAACCTCTTATCAAGATAATATGCAATTATATTACTAAGCATTGGGCTGGTAGGGGCTCCTTGAGGCAAAGCTTTATCAAGACAACAAATTGAAGCGAGATAATAAGAAACTTTCTTAGTATAGCCTTGTTTATTTAAAATGTTTATTACTTTTTCAATTTTAATCGATGGAAAAAAATCCTTTAAATCCATCTTAAGGACAATTGGGTTATTTAAATGAGGAAGTGCATTATTAATAATTGATTTATTTGGAAGAAAACCCACAGCACAATCATGGACTTTTATTTTTTGAAGTATTGACTTATAAATCCATATCTGCGCATGATACATTACTGGGAAAGGAGCTGATATCTGCCTAAGGGTCCCATTTCGCTTTGGAATAGAAAAATTATAGTAAAAACTCTGCGGACAGTTGATTAGACTTGCACAAGTGTCGATATTTAAACTAAGACAGGCCGAAAGATGTTTCAAATCAAAAACAACAGGTATATTTCTTGAATAAAGCAAAACAACGTATCTTAAATACATTTTAAGCCTTTGGAATTCTTTAATGTTTTTTGATAAAAAAACTATCCATTGGCCTAATGTTTCAAGCTTTTCTGATTCCATACTTAAGTATAATATTAAGAGAGAGCAGAGATTTTACTTTCTAAGAAAACCAGTAATCACTTTAGTGATTACACGCTATTTGATTATTAGTGTAAGCACAAAACAAATGCTCGCAAACAATAACAACACACTGATAATCAAATAGTAGTGTAAGTAATCGAACGAGCTTGCGAGAGAGAGTACTTACAGGGCTAAAAATGCCATAAAACAAAGAGGCGAATACACCTCCATAGTGCTAAAAAATCTCTGCTCCTCAAAAATGTTTATCTTCTTTTTTTAATGGCAAATATAATCTTTTTTTATTAACAATTCTTTCCTTTGGCACTTCTTTCCAATATTTATTTCGATTTGAATTAAATAATGATTTTCTATTTTTATTTACCCATATAATTCCAATTTCAGTAAAGGAAATAACGGAATTAGACTCTTGAATTAGTCCTTGATCCATAAATTTATTAATAGATCTAGCAACTTGAGCCGGTGATAGCTTATACTTTTGATGTAAAAAATAGATATCCAGCCGTTTATGTATAATTAATTCCTTTATTAATTCTATATCCTCAGAATATAATATATCAAACTCTTCCATCAAACATTGGTTTATAATTAGTATCATTATTCTTTCTATACCAGAATATAGGAAATACATTATTAGGGATATTGTATCCTTCATTGCAAAAAAGGGTTTCCGACTGATTATATCCTAAATGAAATTTGCTATTTGGCAAATTAGGAGATAATGAAGCTTCCATTTCCTTCATTAAATTTTTAGCATGTTCAATATCGCAAATTTTACTATTATCAGAAATTCCTTTATTTAGCCACATACAACTAAAATATTCGATCTTTTCATTATCAAGTTTCTCCTTCGCAAAATTCATAGCTGCAAAAGCAATCACATTAACATTTACGCCAACCAAATTCATTTCTTTAATTTTAGCATATACTTTCGGTAGAATTTTAGTACACATCGTATCTCCTGTCCCAATAAAATCATCTGCCAAAACTAAAGTCATCGAATTTTTTAATCTTTTTAAAGCTGAATCAAGATTATTGCTGATATCAAATTTTTTATTGTTGAATTTATTTTTTATACTTTGGACAATTACCTGAGAACCATCAGGATTACTATCAGTGCAAACAGCACTAATAAGGGTATTAGAAGGATCTAGATTCCAATTGTCTATAATTTCATTTGCGATCGTTCGTCCCATTGAGTCAATTTCTCGACTCGTAATATAATTAAAATCCCTGATTAATATCTCCAACAAGTCTCTTTGTTCTACGCATGATGTTAGCTGCCACAAATCCCATAGTTGATCATTCTTAATTGTAAGCCAATCTTTGTCTTTAATCATAGAAAATAACTGCAAGAATGTAACTTTATCAATTTTCTCTGAACTTCTCGGCAACACACCTTCCATATAATAAATTAATTAATAATATTTACAAATGTAAGCAATTACTCAAAACAGTTTTAACCGTAATTCAATAAAAGACATAATTTAAATGAATTAATATATAATTATTGCATAGTTACAAGACAATTGTAAGTAAAAAAACAAAAATCTAAACAATTACAAAATCAAACAAATCACACCTTACATTAATAATTTAGCCTCATTCGTTACATTTCTCCGTGCAACTCCATATATTGATTATGCACCTGATTGATATTTAATTCATCCAGGGCAGTATTTGTAAATTGCTGGTTGGTATCAGAGCAAACGTAATAATAGAAAACGATTTCAAACTGTTGGTTTCGGTACTCAAATGTTCGTTTTTCGTTTTGCAAACTTACTTTGCCTCCTGTAAATGGACTTTTCATGTTGTTGCGTTAAAATAAAGTTACGCTACCTCTTTAATGGATCGTAAGTTATCCGGAGTAAATCTCTGGGACCAAAGTATAACTTTGGCATTTTTGGAATACAGGGCCTCAATTAAATCTTTTTTAGGTTCGCTGTTTATGTCGTTTATAATGGCCAAACTGTTGATCTCTTTTTTTGTCACAAACTCGCGAGTCTGTTTTATATCGTCCCAGCTAAAAAGAAATCGTTCAACTCCACTCTGAGTTAAAAGATTGAAGGGTTTAATTACCAACTCCGACTTCTTTCCAGCGATATGAAAGTCAAAATTAAAGTCTAATCCTGTACTTCCTTTGATAGTAAACTGTGGAGTAAAAATTACATCTTGTTCTTTAAGGAAGTTATCTACATCTTCCTTAAATACAGAAGCGACTGTATGCTTTGCCATTATTTCGAGATCGGAAATTTCGCAAATAGCAGATATAAAAGCATGTTTCATACGGGGGAAGGTCTTTTCTGAGGCAGATGCGATAAGTTCCTTTCCCTGTAATTGTACACCGTATGTTCTCAAAATCATCTCGACCAACTCTTTTCTTCTGGCCGATCTGTTGATATCAACTCCGGTTAAACTTAGTGAATCCAATGTTTGTCCATCATCCGATAAAAGAATCTTTTCTCCTTCTTTTTTTATGAAAACCTGAATATGGTCATTGAATATTCCTATAAATGGAGTGGATACAGAACACCATCCAGTTCCATTATCTTCATGAACGATCGTGTTATCTTTCATCCATGCGTAATATTGCTGTATTCTATCGTCTATCCAGGTCATATTAAAAGTTTTGTTTGATATGTAAGCCTTGTTTTTAAATTTATCAATTTGCAAAATTCAGTAATTATATCTGCAAAAGTAACACTATATTCATCATTATCAAGTGTTTTGAATGGGAAATCTGAGATTTCCAGTGGGATAGCCCACTGAGCTGATCTGTAACCTTCTACATGATAATGAATGTGATTACTAGTTATAGTTTCTCCAGCAAAAGCTAAAAAATGCTCGGGGACTAGTTCTGTTGGAGTGACTGGATTGGTATGTGGTGATCCATTATAATCAATTCTTACCAAACAAAAATCCGAGTCATTTTCCTGATGATGCAAGGTAACTTTAATTCGTCGCTTTTCACTTTTAGTTATTTTCAATAGAAACGAGGAATCTTCGTCTTCACATTCTACCAGGCTTAATCGGATTTCAGTTTCATCGAACGGATTAATATAATACTCTTTTTGCTGTCTATTATCTGCCCAAACTTTTTTAGGAGTACATAATAGTCTATTTGCTTCTGCTTGTTCCAATGACATAATTTAAGGTTTATTATCGCAAAGATAACACTTATATCATAACTTCATAATCAATAGACAAAAAGTTTCTTTCCAAATTGGGAAGAGAACTTTTGTAGCTCACCAATCTATGATATTCGGCTCAAATCTGTCAATTTTGAGCTTAAAAAATCACATGTGTGAGCCGAAAACGTCTTTTTATAATAAGAGAGCATGTCGGTTTAATAAATTGGCTTAAATGCTGCTATCTGATATTGATAAATTAAAAAGAACTTTGTTCCTATGTACTAACTACGAGACATGAAAAAATTATCATTTTATCAATTAATTTAATTGTAATTTAAATTCTCAGTCATTTAAATCATTATATTTGTGATATTTAAAACCTAATACGATACTATTATGAACAAAGAAAAATTACAGAACATTATTAAGGATTTAATTGATGATTACGAAGAAAAGGGAAGTAAGTCGAAATTTATTACACAAAAAACTGAAATAGAACCACTAAAAAAGTTAATGCAAAAATTAGATGATGTAAACACTCAAGGAAACGATGACAAATGGAAATCCAATATCAATAAAACAGATCTTGATGAAATTGCTGAAATTAAAGGATGTAAAGAATGTGCATATCAAAGAGCTATATTTAATTTAAAAGAAGCTCATTACAATGACAATAAAATCAAATGGATAGATTATGAAGTCCCTGTTATAATAAATAATAACGCCAGAAGAAAATGTATTGATTTAATTGGTAATTATGATAATGAAGGCAAGCAAGTCATTTGTGAATTAAAATATACAAGTAATGACAGTTCCCGTTCTAATACTCCTTATTACTCCATAGTTGAATTACTATTATACGCCTATTTTGTTGATAAAAATAAAGAGAAACTTAAGAAGTATGATATTCATCATAAAAATTGTGAGATAGCCTGGGAAAAATTTACCGGAAGCAATATATCCTTAATTGTGATGGCGAATAAAGACTACTGGAAATATTGGTTGAAAAGACTAAAAAAAGAAGATTTAGAAAAGTTCGTTGAAGAAATAAGAAAAGACCTTGAAGTTTCTCTTGACTTGCTTGAATGTCCAAATCCGAATAAACCTTTTAATGATAATAAGATTTCTGATGTTCGTTATAAACCAGAAATGGGTATAGAGAAAATTGAACTAACAAATGTGCTTGACAAGTAGGCATATCCAACTATTATCACTTATTCTTTTATGGACGAATTTAAAAGAGGGATAAAGAACCCTAATTTTATTGATGCATTGAATGTTCTTTATGCTGATAAGACTAGTTTCTGGTATAAAATGGTGAATAATCCACAATTGTACATTGCCATCAGAGATAACTATATAAATGTTTATTACAAAGGTCAGAGTTTATGTAAATTAACCTATTGTAGAGATGGGAAAATCAAAGGGGAAACCAATCATAAATATATCGACAAAACATTGCCAAGGAAAACGGTAAATTCATATAACGGATTAATTGGTGGCACTCAACATATCAGATCTTTGTATCAGGTAGAAGATCTGATTAACAATGCAAAAGAATATGTTTTAAAAGAAAAGGAATCTTCGTATGATTGCATTCTTTCCAATATGTCCATATTAGATGTTGAGATAACTTTCAATGCGACAGATGAGATAAAGAAATCCAGCATTGATTATTTGGAAACAACTATTGAACAAGGAAAGATTGTATTAAATTTTCATGAAGCTAAACATTGTAAAAATGCTGAAATTGTATCCAGAAAAGAGCCCAAAGTGTTTGAACAGCTAGATAGATATGAAAAATATCTGATATCACAGGAAGCTAACATTCAGAGTTCTTATAAATTAGTATGCAAAAATATTCTAGATCTGAATTTAGGTGAGAGATTTCCTTTTGCGCAAACAGTTCTTGACGATAATCTTTCCCTGGAAGTTAATCGATTGCCATATTTGATTATATTCGGCGAGAGCCATAATTCTGACTGGAATAAACATGTAGCTAAGCTAAGAACTAGATTACAAGATCGATTGATTTTAAAAGAAAATTAAACCTAAATGAGATTAATCATTCACAGAGGGACTGATCAGATAGGTGGAAGTTGCGTTGAATTCGTAACTTCTACCACTCGGATCATTGTCGACATCGGGCTTCCGTTGGATAGCAAAGCCCGTAACGATGAAGATCTATGGAAATATATGCCTGCTATTGAGGGAAAGATTGATGCTGTATTAATCAGTCACTATCATATGGATCATCACGGGTTACTCCCTATTTTGGATGAAACTGTTCCTGTCTACGCCAGTGAAGGTACGATCAGCATGTTTGGTATTAATGTAGTTTTCATAAATCAGAAGCCTATTAAGAATTTGATTAAGATTGAATCTAACAAGGAAATTACAATAGGAAATATCAGAATAACTCCATTCACGGTTGATCATTCGGCTTTTGATGCCATGGCTTTTCTTATTGAATCTGAAGGTAAGCGAATCCTATACAGTGGTGATATCCGGATTCACGGCGTAAAGGCCAGGTTATACAAGCTTTTGCCAAAGGAGGTGGATTATTTGATTTTGGAGGGGACTAATATTGGGAAAGAAAATTATAGTGCAGATACAGAAAATCAAATAATGGGCCGTTTCACGGATGTATTTAAATCGTCAAACGATGCCATTAATTATGTTTGGTGCTCCGGTCAAAATATAGATCGTCTGGTATCTATTTATCGCGCTTGTTTGCAAAGTAGTAAATTTCTTGTTGTTGATCCTTATGTAGCTAATGTATTGTATGAAGTACATGCTATACGCAGTACCATTCCGTCTCTATCATCGCATGATAATTTGCATGTCTATTTTCCATATACACTTTCTTCAAAGCTAAAAAAAATGGGGTACGAAGATTATTTGTACAGGCTAATGCCTAAAAAGTACAAATTGAAATATAAGATCTTGTCGACTAATCCAGAAAAATTCGTAATGATTGTTCGCCCTTCCGTTCTGGAATTTATTTCCAAAATTGAGGCTCCAAAAGGCAATTTTATCAATTCTATGTACCAGCTTTATGAAACATACGATGAAAACAAGGCATTGATAAACTGGGTTAAAGAAAAAGGATATACTTACCATCATATACACACAAGTGGACATGCCACCTTAGAAGAACTTAAAGCCGTTACCGCTGAAGTAAATCCAAAGCATATAATTCCGATTCACACAGAAAATAAAAATATATATGCAAACCATTTTGACAATACAGTTGTACTGAATGACAATCAGCCATTTACGTTATAAACAATACTAAAGGGGTCTAAATTATATCTATTTAATAATTTCAAAATTGTTAAGACATTCTGTAATATCTTCATTTTCTACTCCATTTTTAAGAAGTAAACGTCCCTTTTCTTGATAAATTTTTATTGAAATAACTCTGCTACGTGCTTTCATAAATTCTTTTTGGATAAATCGATTAATGGTTTCTGTAGAAAATACTAAATAGTAGTTTTTGTTAGTAAATTTGTCTGTACTTCGAATAACTATTATATAAAATACACCACCTCTATTATGTCTATCATAACTTCTTAATTTAATCTGATGTGATATTGTAGAATCTTCTTCAAGTACAGTTGATTTAACTTGAATGTCGAAAATCTTATTATCTTTTGTTGCTAAAATATCCATACCGTTATCAACAGTAGTTTTAGTCGCAGCGTAGCCTCGAAACATTAATTCACTCATAACTGCATATTCTCCTGCTGTTCCAAAAGTAGTACTATCTATTAATGCTCCGTATCTTTCAATTATATTTTTTATTTTTTTCTCTGTTACAAAAAGAGGATCTTTACTGAATATGTCGATCATACCCGTAGGCTTTTTTTTCCTCTTAATTACCTTCTTAACGGGGATTATATCTTCAATGATTTTAGAATTAAATGCATAATATCCTCTCTTCTTACTAACTTTTATAAGTTGTGATCGATCTTGTATTCTTTTCCCATTACGTATGCGATGAGTAATATTAGACAATAATCTTTGTATTTTTATTTTGAATTGATCACTACTATCTGGAAAGTCTACAGGGTTTCGTCGATTTAATTCGTCTGCAATTTCTTTTGAATTCATCGGTTTTCCATCTTCTTCTAATATTTCAGCAATCTTCTTTATTAACTCAACTTTTTCCATTAATTTTCTTTATATCGTTTAATTTATAAAACTGTTACTTATTCGGCTCACAGCACCATGATATTCGGCTCAAAACTGTCGGATTTGAGCCGAATATCATAGCACAGTGAGCCGAATGGTATTAGGCAAAACCGGGTTCTCCCTCACTCCACTTGCTCTATAGTATAACCGGCTTCACGGAGTAGGTTGATAAGGCCGTCTTTACCGGGTAGATGCAAGGCTCCTACGGCTATGAATGTAGATTTGTTTGCTATATAGGTTGGAATATGATTCATCCACTTTTTATTTCTATCAACCGAAATGGACTGCATAAGGTCCGGCGCCTTATTTTTCATATTTTTGGATGAAGCGATTAGCTGATCCAATTGCTTTTGTTTTTCGTCCTTTACTTTATTGATATCTTGTTCGCGGTAGGCATTTCGCATGGGGAGAGTCAAATTATTAAGCGAATCGACAAAAGAATGTGTTTCCATGTTAGTTATGCATGAAATCAGCGAATCGGCTTCTTCTTTTAGAGGAGTATCATTGGTAAAAATATCTAACGCCTGGAATTCAATAAGTTCGTCGAGTCCGAACAATTCTTCTTTCCGCTCGTTTGCTTTTTTAAGCAGGTAAACATCCATTTTATCCTGCTCTGTGTAGAGCTGTTCTCGTCTGGCTATTACCACCGAGTCGGGTATATTCGTTGCGCTTTCGAGCATTATTACTTTTTGTCTTATTCTGCTTCTTACCGTATCTTCCATAATCAATTCTGCCAGCATATATTGCAGCATGCCTGGTCGGAGGTTTACTTTCGATGAATTGGTACGTAATTTCTTGGTCAAGAACGTATCCAGCTTATTCAAGTCCTTTTGATCCAGCAGATCGCTGTAGAGGGTATCTTTGGGAAGAAATATCTTTTCTGATATATTCTGAATTTTGGGT
>Ga0074197_1002449_pt1 | contig 12913 bp, 12 predicted proteins | sample EPASupsiteSAE305_FD_64526 | JGI IMG/M metagenome (GOLD analysis project Ga0074197, IMG submission 64526) | Bioremediated contaminated groundwater microbial communities from EPA Superfund site, New Mexico - SAE3-05 reassembly with SPADES | ecosystem: Environmental > Aquatic > Deep subsurface >...
GTGAGATCAGAATGCTGGCATACTACTTTCATGGTATTCTTCGGGCTGTAGCGCAGGGGCTAGCGCGCTTGGTTCGGGACCAAGATGTCGGAGGTTCAAATCCTCTCAGCCCGATAGATAAAAAAGCCGCCATAAGCTTCGCAAGCCCAGGCGGCCTTTTTATTCCTATCGATGGTCACTGAGGTCAAAGCGCAACAAAATTGATTGTCAGAGTATCTGTGTAGGTGCCCGATTCAAAGAACTGCCCCGATGTCGCATCGATTTTAATCCCCACATAGAAACGGATGCCGGCCTTCGGAGTTCTCCCCAAAAACCAGATGCTCTGAGTGCTCGTCAACTGTACATAGCCATCCATGATCGATGACGGCAGAATGAAACCACTATAGCTGCTCGGTATCTCGGTCACTTGGACATAATACGGGATCTGATAGGCCCCCTGTTTGACATATCCAAGGTGCTCAGAACTGAAGTCAATATGGAAAAGCCATGTGCTGCCCGACTTAACTGTCATAACGCCTTGCTGATCATTCTGGTATGATATCGTCCCGTCATTTGCGAGCGCGATGTTCCACAGATATGAGTCCATCGTAATGTTGGCGCCTACAGGAGCGACAATGGCCTTTATATTGATGCTCTGCTGGGCGCATACAGCAACACCCGTGAGGATCAGAAGAGACAACAGGGCTACATACTTTTTCATTCTGCTTCATGCCCTTTAATTCCCAAACAGCAACGCGCTTTGAGAAAGAGCACCTAAGCCTGCATGAATCAGTTTTGCGCGATCGCGATGGTGATCGTGTCCGTGTACGCCCCATCCACGTAGTAGTCGGTATAGGCCGCAATATTGAAACCGATCGCAAAGGTCTTTCCTACCGTAGGCGTTCTCGACTGAAATACGATGGTCTTAACGGCAGAAGCTGTCAGCTGAGTGTACGAGCTGAGGTTATTCGTTGCGACACCCGTAGTCCAGGCGGAAGTATCCACTTTGACCTTATAGGGGATTGTATTGGATCCATTGTTAAGAGTACCACTGTTCGCCGAAGTGAATGTCACCGTATACGCGGACTTGCTCGCCTTGACGGTGAGCTGTCCTTGAGTTGGGAGATCTATCGCAGTCCCGGAGTTGTCGAGGGCAATCGTCCATGTTGATTGGTCTACGCTTGCTTCCAGCTTTGTTGCGGCATTCACGGTGATGCCGATGGTGGCTCCCCATGCCGCGCTGCCTGCCACCAAACCAATGATAAGGAATACAAAAAACTTTTTCATACCACACCTCCATATATGGTTATGGTAATAATATAATTAGTGTTAGTGTAAACTCATCTTTCTAAAAAGTCAAGTCCTTCCAATAATTAAAAAATCTCTATTATCTCAAAACCCTGAGCGCCTGTGATCATTGCACCGCTGGCAATACCATGTCATTTTGCCCAAAAGAGCATCAGATGTCGCGTGAAAGCAAATCCTCGTATGTTTCGCGTCGCACGGAGAGGCGCGCTTTGCCATTCTTAACCATCACGAGGGCGGGTCTGGGTACGCGATTGTAGTTGCTCGCCATGGCAAAACAATAAGCACCCGTCGAGAAGAGAGAGAGAATGTCTCCAGGACGAGGCTCCGGCAAAGAAGCATCGCGAACCAATATGTCGCCGGATTCGCAGTAGCGACCCGCAATCGTCACGGTCCGGAATGGACGCTCTGAAGCGGTCGCCACATTGGATTCGACAACCGAGCTCCGATTTTGTGCCCGGCCATGGCCGGCCGCTTCGCCGCGTCCAACAGACGCACCCTGATCCCGGGTCCGGCCCACAATCGCCGCATGATATTTGGCATCGTAGAGGGCGGGTCTGATGTTGTCTCCCATGCCGCCATCCACCGCAACATAGGTTCGCACACCTGGAATTTCCTTTACGGCAATAATTTGGTAGAGCGTAAGCCCCGCTTCCCCCACAATCCAGCGCCCGGGTTCAATCGCACATGCGGGAAGGGGAAGTTTCTCTCGTGCGCTCCATTCCCGCACGGCGGCCATCAAGGGATCAACAAATTCAGACAATGCGGGGGCCCTATCCTCTGGCAGATAGCGAATTCCGAAGCCTCCCCCCATGTTCAACTCTCGCACAGTAAGCCCGAAATCCCTGGCGAGGCGCGCCGCAAACCCAAGCGCAACCCGCAGAGCCGCCAGGTGCGAAGTGTTCTCCAAAAGTTGCGACCCCACATGAAAGTGTAAGCCCGCAAAGTCAACATGAGGACAGGCCGCCAGCGCCTCGATATAGCGCGTCGTCTCCACAGGCTCGAGCGGTATGCCGAATTTCGAATCGAGGCTTCCCGTGGAGATGAATCGATGCGTATGGCTGTCGACTCCAGGCGTCACACGGAAAAGAATTGTCTGCGTTTTGCCCGTCCGCGCGGCCTCGCGCTCAATTCTGTAGATCTCTTCAAGATTGTCGACCGCGATGCGCCCTACCCCCGCCTCCACCGCCAGGCGAAGTTCGTGGTCGGTCTTTGCATTGCCGTGAAAAATAATGTCAGAGGGGACGACGCCCGCCTTGAGTGCCGCGTAGAGCTCTCCCCCAGAGACAACATCGACCCCAAGCCCTTCGTCCTTGATGATCCGGAGCATATCGAGTGTCTGGAAGGCCTTGCTCGCGTAGTACGCACGTGTCCCCGGATAGCGCCTTAAGAAGGATTCTCGCAATGCTTCACAGTGTCTCCGGACAATCGTCTCCGACATCACATACAGTGGAGTGCCATACTCCTGCGCAAGAGCCTCCAGCTCTACTCCATCGAAATAATGGTTCGAATTTTCGATTTCAATACCTTCCGGGCACGATGTACTTTCCATGGGTCCTCCCAGGTGTCACTATACAAAATCAGGGCATTTTCAGATTGACGCACTATACCTCGCTGCCCGTGTCGGCTACAATACCCGCATGACAAAACCGCTCATCGGCATTACAAGCTTCGAGGACCGCTCGCGGCAGCCGGCACCGTATATTTCGCTCAAAGATTCTTATGTTCGCGCAATTGGGGCAGCCGGAGGCATTCCGGTCGTGCTTCCGGTCACCAACAAGGAGCAGGCGCACCTGCTCATCCCCCGTCTCGACGGCATTATTTTTTCCGGCGGTAACGATGTGGCGCCGTGGTTTTTTGGCGAGGAACCTCTCCCCGGACTGGGATCATGGGATACCTGGCGGGATGAATGGGAGATCGAGCTCTGCAACCGGGCCTGGGATGCCAAGCTCCCGATGCTCGGCATTTGCAGGGGCTGCCAGCTCATGAATGTCGCGCGCGGCGGAACCGTCATTCAGGACATCGAGCGCAGCGATTCAAAAGCGCTGCTCCACAACCCCGCCATTCCCCACGATGAGCTCTGCCATCATATTGTAATCGAAAAGGGAAGTTCGCTCTTTGCGCTTTTTGCGACCGAGAAGCTCCTCGTGAACAGCCTCCACCATCAGGCAATTGAAGAACCAGCACAAGACTTTAAAGTGACAGCCCGCAGTCCGGATGGCATCATTGAGGTCCTCGAAGCAAAAGACGGGCGGTTTGCGCTGGCTCTGCAGTTTCATCCCGAAGGACTCTTCGTGCGGTATCCGGCGTTTCTTGCTCCCTTTAAGGCACTTGTGGAGGCGGCCTCTAAAAATTCCGGCTAAAACTGCTTTATATTTATTGTGAGCAAATCTTCGTAGGTCCCCTCTCCAATCATCTGCCCTTCTGTCTGCAGGAGAATGGCGAGGGGAAGGGCTAATCCTACCTTTGATGTAGGAGACTGAACCTCACTTGTCCATGGAGATTTAAGCTCCTCAGGAGATTGTGTAAGTATTCCCAAAGTAAATAAATAATGAATTTTTTCTTGTAAATCATCCGAATTCAGAAGGTAGCCGCCATTTTTCGATTCGACGGCGATTACCCAATGGCCGGAACTCCACACGGTGAGTGTAGTCACGGAAATCATTGATTCGGAACCCCGATTTGCTGTCAAATTTACGTGACTTGAAGAGACCGATAGAATCACAGACTCCGGAACAATACCAGAGATGGCAACAGTGCCATTGGTTGCGGCAAATGCCGAAACCCCCAAGGAAAAAATAATAACCAACGCAATGTATCGGAGTTTCATACTCTTGTCTCTACGGAGCAAATCTTCATATCCACCCAAAAACACAGAAAAGAGATTTAAATCACCCACTCGCTGGACGGCAGTATATAATGGCTTGGATGTCCATGCAAGCCAACTTTACGGTCTGCTCACAGCCCCATCAAACAAAACGAGAAATCATGGTTCGGCCTGGAGATATCTGAGCGCCGAGGCCGCCTGTACGGCCACTCCGACAGGCAAACACGCTTCGTCGATATCGAAATCGGGAGAATGGAGGGGCGACGGAGATCGGTTCTCCTGTCTTCTGCATCCAAGATGCCAGAAAGTCCCAGGTCTCTCTTGCAAATAATAGGCAAAATCTTCGACACCAAGTGTGGGCTTCTGTCGGAGATGTACGTTTGACTCTCCAAGGAGCTGTACTGCCGTATCCCTGACGAGTTCCGTCGCTTTTTCTTCATTGACCAGCACAGGATAGCTCGGACGAATATGCACTTCGCACGAAGCGCCAAAGGCGGAGGCAGTCTGCGTACAGACGTCGATGACTTTGGAACATATAGAATGGCGGACCTCCTCCGACAGTGTCCGGATGGTGCCGGTGAGTGTCACTTCATCGGCGATGATGTTGTTCCGGGTTCCGCCTTGAATTTTTCCGATGGTGATGACCGCGCTGTCGAGCGCCGATATCGAGCGCGACACCACAGTCTGCAGGGCCTGGATGACCGAGGCGGAAGCGACGATGGCGTCGATTCCCTTCTCGGGATAGGCGGCGTGAGAGCTTTTGCCTTTTATGATGATTCCGAGGTTGTCGGAGGCACCATAGAAAGGACCTGATTTGACTTCGATGTGGCCCACGGGCAGTTCAGGAGCAACGTGGAGTCCGAGTACAAAATCCACATGGGGATTTTCGAGGCACCCCGCGTCGATCATGGGCCTGGCCCCTCCTGTTGTCTCCTCGGCGGGCTGAAAAAGGAATTTCACCGAACCGGCAAAGCCGTGCCGATGCGCCGAGAGCAGCTTCGCGACTCCAAGGGCAACCGTCATGTGCGCGTCGTGGCCGCATGCGTGCATATAGCCGTGATGGAGCGAGGCATAGGGACGATCAGCGGGCTCTTCAATCGGCAGCGCATCCATATCCGCCCGAAGCGCGACGCACCGTCCGGGTCGTTCGCCTTCAAGAAGACCCACTACTGCCGTTCCAATTTGCGTGTAAGGAATATGAAGTTCGTCGAGCTTTGCACGGACTGCGCTGGAAGTTTCATGTTCTTCATTGCCTGGCTCGGGGATGCGATGGAGGGCCCGGCGTATATCGACCAGCCAGTGCTCCAGGGCGCGGGCTTCGGGAAATATGGTGTTCAGCACATCGCTCATGTACGTTTCCTTTCCTGGCGCGATTGTCATCGCTTCTGCGCCAAACTGAGTGTATACGGAGAAAACAGCGCGTCGAAAGCGCGCACCGCCGGACCGGTCATTTTTATATTTTCTTTCTGCATATCGATCTCCAGCGCACCTCCCGGCATATGAACCGTAAGGGTATCGTCGACAAGACCAAGCCGTTTCGCCGCCGCCGCGGCAGCGCAGGACGATGAACCGCTCGCCAGAGTGTATCCTGCGCCTCGCTCCCAGATTTCGATGCGTATGTTCTTCCGATCCAGCACTTCGAGAAATTGCACGTTGGTCCGGTTTGGGAAGTCCTGATGGTGCTCCACGAGTGGTCCAATGCGCTTCGCCAGTTCGGGCGAAGGAGGCGGGCCCATGAGTACACAGTGAGGATTCCCCATCGAAACCCGAACGGCTCGATATTCCACACCCTCGAGAGAAAGTGTGGTGCTACCCGGCAGGAACTGAGGTTCCCCCATCGCCACAGTGATGAAGCGCTCTTCGCCCTCTCCCGGCAATATCTGACATTCGACCAGACCGCCTTTTGTCCTGACCTGAAAAGGCGTCTCGTCAACGCGGCCGCTTTCGTACAGGTAAAGCGAAAAAATCCTGAGGCCGTTGCCCGATTTTTCAGCTTCTGAACCGTCGGGGTTGAAAATGCGCAGCGCAAAGGTGTTGCGGGATCCTGTGAAAGGCGAATCATCAGGCAGGGCACGGGCGCCTTCCTCAAAGAATGCAAGAGGTCCATACAGGATTCCATCCGAGCCAATACCACGATTTCTGTCGCACAGTGCGGAAATTGCGTCCTGAGAGAGAAAAATTTGAAGTTCTTCGGGATCGATGACAAGGTAATCATTGCCAAGCGCGTGGTATTTGTGAGCGTGAAAGCCTTCCGGTATGCATCGAATTGCCATGTATCTCAATCCTCCTGGGGACTCTCGTCGATATGGACGCGGGGCACGCGCTTTGAAATCATGCAGGCAACCTCATAATCGATCGTGGAGAGCAGATCCGCTATCTCCGAAATGGGGAGCTCTCGCCCCCCAAAAACGACAACCTCATCTCCCGCCCGAGCCCCGGGGATTCCGGTGAGGTCGATCATCGTCATATCCATGCACACCCGGCCGACGACAGGAGCGCGCATGCCACGGACCAGCACGGTAGCGCGATTCGAGAGGGCGCGCGGATAGCCATCCGCATAACCGATCGGCAGAAGACCGATCCTGCTGCGCCGCTTCGTCGTGAAGGTGCGGCCGTAGCTGATGCTCTCTCCCGCCGGCACTTCCTTGATATGCGCAATGCTTGTGGTGAGCGTCAGCGCAGGCTCAAATCCCGGGGGAAGCCCAAGCCCGGGAGCCGGACTGAGCCCATAGAGCAGGATGCCGGGACGCACCATGTCGAGCCTCGTCTCAGGATGAAAAAGGAGGCCCGCGCTGTTCGCGATATGGCGGTATTTCGGCACGATGCCAGCCTGGCTGAATCCTGCGAGCGCGGCCGTGAACCGTTCCATCTGCAGATTCGTAAACGCAGGATCGGGACTGTCCGCGTCTGCGAAATGTGAATAAATGCCCTCCACCGCGATCTCCGGATAATCGGCCAGAAGTCCCGCAAAGGCCTTCACTTTGGTCGGGGGAAGGCCCTGGCGGTTCATGCCTGTGTCGATTTTGATATGCGCCTTTGCGCGCTTGCCCACGCTTTTGGCGGCAGAGGCGAGAATGCGTACGTGTTCTTCGGTATAGATCGTCTGGGCGCAGCCAAGCCTGATGGCGATCGAGGACCATGAGTGATCGGGTACACCAAACACGAGAAGCGGCATTTGGATCCCCGACTCCCTCAGCTCGAGCGCCTCCTTGGCCAGGGCGACCGCGCAATACGGGGCTCCTTCCCGTTCGAGCGCATGTGCGATCGCGAGCGCGCCGTGGCCGTACGCGTCGGCCTTTATCACGGGACAGACAGCGCTCCCTCGAGCCAATTCGGCGAGGCGGCGGTAATTTGAGCGGATCGCGGAGAGGTTGATCCACGCCGTTGTACCACGATGGTCCATGTCTTATTTCCTCTTTTACAACTTTGCCCCAAACTGAGATCTGCTGTCCCGTGAGAACGACTCTCCGCTGGCGAGCAAGGCCTCGGGACGTGTTGCAATTTCCATTTCTTTATCCCATATAAATATATCGGCAACTTTTCCGATTTCGATCGAGCCATAATCTTTCGCCATCCCAAGAGCCCTCCGCGGAACAAGGGACATCGCACGCACGGCCCGCCACAGGGGGACCCCAGCCTGAGCGGTGAAATTCCGCACGATGTCCATGCCCAGCCTGTTCGAGCCCATGAGGACATCCGTGTCGGCATATCTCACACCACGCTCCGTCGAGACGACATCGTGCTCATAGTAGCGAAATCTCCCGTGCGGCATGCCGGCCCCGATGACCGCGTCGGAAATCAGAATGAGCGAATCTTTCGAGATGGCGCGGGCACTGAGCTCGAGGCTCGTCGCATTCACATGAATGCCGTCCCCATTCACTTCCACATAATCCGGTGACTGCGAAAACGCGAGATTCGCGAGGCCGCCCTCTCTGTGGTCGATCCCTGACATCGCGTTAAAGAGATGCGTGATCGAATACGGATGCCCTGGAAGCTTGAGAGATTGCAGCTTCGCATCCGAATGGCCAAGTGAAACGAGGACGCCCGCACCCTGAAAAATTCGATAGACCGATTCTATACCGTCGAGTTCAGGCGCGAGTGTGCTGATTTTCAAGAGCCCCTGCGACGCATCGAGAATTTTTTTCGCAAGAGACGGGTCTATCGGCCGGATATTTCCGGGCTGAATCCCTCCCCGCTTCGCAGGATTGACAAAAGGGCCCTCCAGATAGATGCCTGGAAGTCTCTCTCGAGGGAGACCACTGGCCTCAATCGCGGCGACGAGTGAAGAGAGTGCCCGCTCTTCCCACAAGATAGTCGGGACAAAGCATCCCACTCCCCTTTCCTCAAGAAATCGCGCGGCGCCCAATAGCTCCTCTGGTCCGGAGACTCGCTCAAAACCCCAACTGCCGCAGCCATGCACGTGCATTTCAACAAGCGAAGGCACGACAAAGGCATCCGAAACATGGAGGACGGGCGCCCCTTCAAACGACGGATCGAGTTTCGCCGGATCAAGGGGAGAAGACAATTCGTGGTCCGCAAGAATATGCGCTATTCGACCTTCGAAGACCGCAAGGGTTGCGTGAGGCATTATCGCATCAGGAAAAATCAGGTCAGCGCCTTCTATAATATAGGTGGCCGAGCTGTTGTTGTGAGTCATGTACGCTTATTGTGCCGGGTTGGAGGAAGTGTGTAAACCCTCGCCATAATGACCAATTTTTCGCTTTGGTATATCATCGCCTCATGCTAGATCCGAAAACCCTGAATCCCTCCGAGCTTCGATTCATCGCGATGGACATGGACGGCACCATCCTCGATGAAGGATATCGGCTCTCTCCTCATGTGACGCAGACCTTGAATCATCTGCAGAAACAGGGGAAAAAACTCATCATCGCGACAGGCCGCATCTATGCGGCGGCATATGGTTTTCTGAAGGGCGCTTTTGAGCCTGATGCATTTGTATGCACAAACGGAGCGGATATCTACGGTCCTCACGGCGCGCGCATTGCCACTCATCACATCCCCAGGCAGGCACTCCATGCGCTTGCCGCCACTGGCAGGCATCATGCGAGCCATGAAGTGCTTTTCTGCTGTTATGTCGGTGAAGAGTGGATATACGAACACCCTTCGGCTATGGTGGACTTTTACGAAAAGCGCTCCGGCATAAAGGGTCTCCAGCGGAATTTCGATTCGCTTGCCGGCGAAGACATCCTGAAATTCCTGGCGATCGGGCCGCATGAAAAGCTGTTGCCCATTCGCGAAGAGATTGCGAATAGCGTACCCGGACTTCTGGAGACAGTGTTCTCGCACGAGACCATGCTCGAAATCATGGCGAGCGGTGTCAGCAAGCGCCAGGGACTTGAAGAATGCCTCCGCTATTTTGGAGGGACGCTCGAAGAAGTTGTTGCTTTCGGCGATGCAGAGAACGACCTTGAAATGCTCAAGGCGGTGAAGGCCGGCGTCGCGATGGGCAACTCGCACGCGTCCATTCAGGAGGAGGTGGCCTTTGTCACCGAATCGGTCGATGAGGATGGCGTGGCGCACTTTCTTGAGCGCCTTTTCGGACTTTGAGTCTGAGAGGTTCGATAGCGCCGAACCTCGGATGTCCTTGACGCCTGTACGCTCGCTGGCTAGAATCTGATTTTAAAGTGCCGGGGTGGTGGAATTGGTAGACACCAGGGACTTAAAATCCCTTGCTGCGCAAGCGGCGTGCGGGTTCGATGCCCGTCTCCGGCAAAAGCACGTCATTTTGCACACAGCGCAATTATGTAATCTTCGCCTCTCCGCAGGCGAGCTCGTCCATGCGGCGCAGGCGTCGGGAAAGGTCGCGCGCAAGGTTCATTACGACCATCGAAAATGTCTTGAGGTCGAGTTTGGAGATGTCATAAAGGGCGCGATTGGAAATCGTGACGACTTCAAGAGAGGTCGCGGCCTGGACGGTGGCGATGCTCGGCATTATGTCGAGAAGTTCCATTTCGCCAAAGGTTTCGCCTTCTTTGAGGCGGGCAATGACAACTTCCCGTTTAAAGATATCGACCTCACCACTGAGGATAAAATAGATTTTGTCGTTCGGCTGGCCTTCGATCTGCGGGCATTCGCCGGCTTCGAAGTGCTCCGAACCTAAAAGAGGCTTGATTCTTTCCATTTGCTCGGAAGTGACGCCTCCGAAAAGCGAATATTTCTGAAGTGCGTTTACATCTATCATTCATTGCTTCCTTCGAGAACCTCTGTCCCGCTCCGTCATTAAATCTTATCCTATATAGATATACCAAAATATGATTAATTATACAATAAAGATGAGGGAAAAGCCATTGATAAAAAATTCTTTTGGCTTCTTTATTGGGCACGCCCCCCGTTAGGCATATAGAGCCACACCAGTTCGCAAGGCAAGAGCTCTGGCGGCATTTCCGGGACAAAATGCCTGTCTGACAGAAGATCGACCGCTTCCGGGATTTCGTCCTGGCTGGTTATCCCCTCAAACAAGGAGTGCCAGACATCCATCGATACTCCTGCGCAGTGCTCGCTGAAATTGCCCACCACCACAAGAGTCTCGGTTTCCGACACTTTTCTGAATATCAGCACGGAGGGATGACCGCTCTCGATCATCTGAATATCCTGCACCGCAAAAATTCTATGTGCCGCCCTGGCGCGAATCATTTTTTTGAATTGGGCGAACACACTCCCTGTCACCGTGGCAGGGTCGTGACGCTCTTCAAACAGCGCCTCCCGAAAAACCGGCCGGTGCACCCAGCGGGAATCGCCGGCATGGGCGGGGTCTTTGTCCCAGTCGGGATCGTTTTCCATCCCGAGCTCATCGCCGAGATATATGAGGGGTAAACCACCTGCCGAAAACACTATCCCATACAGAAGCAAAAAGCGTCGCAGGGCTATTTCTCTGTTTTTGCCAGGATCGCGGCGCAGGTCGCGCTCAATGCCCGCAAGCGAAGCGGCCGTGCCGCATATGCGCATGTCCTGCGTCGCGGGATTGTATTGAAACTTGAGGCCCTGCGCGAAGCTGCCGGGAAATTCCCCGAGATAAAAGCGGTTCAGAAACTGGCGGTGGTCGAACCCCTTGATGCCGAGCGCGGCCGCATCTTCATCCGCAAAAGTCCAGCCGATGTCGTCGTGGCAGCGGAGGTAGTTGACCCAGACACAGCCGGATGGCAGATGGTGGCGCTTTTTCAGCGAGTACGCAAGAAGGCGGACTTCCTTCGTCGCGGCGGCTTCCCAGAGCTCGGCCATCAAAAGAGGATTATAGGAAAGCTGACACTCGTGCATGTCGATGTAGCGGGCAATGGAATCAGGGTGCACGATGGCCTCGGACTTGAACAAAAGCGAGGGACAGGTGAGCCGCACCACGGACTGGAAAGCGCGAATGATGGTGTGGGCCTTGGGAAGGTTTTCGCAGGGAGTGCCCTTCTCTTTCCAGATGAAGGCCACCGCGTCGAGCCTCAGGGCGGCCACCCCGTGGTTCGCGAGCGCGAGCATCTCTCCCGCCATGGCGTTGAAAACGGCAGGGTTGCGGTAGTTCAGGTCCCACTGGTAGGAATGAAAGGTCGTCCACACCCAGCGCTTCATCTCCTCATTCCAGGTAAATGAGCCGCGCCGGGATTCCGGAAAAATGTCCCTCAACGTCCGGCTATATTCCTCGGGCTCCCGGAAATCGGGAAAGGTGAGGTAGAAATCGCGATGTGCCGCGCTGCCCGACTTCGCCGCGAGCGCCCAGTCGTGCTCGTCCGAAGTGTGGTTGAAGACGAAATCCGCGACGAGGGATATGTCCTCCCCCGCCAAGAGCCTGGCGAGCGCCGAGAGCTCCGCCATGCTGCCCAGCGCAGGATTGGTCTCCCGATAGCTCGAAACTGCGTAGCCGCCGTCGTTCTCGGAGTCGGGAGATTTGAAAAAGGGCATTAAGTGCAGGTATTTGATGCCCAGTTCTTTCAGATAGGGAAGGCGCTCGGCTATGCCCCGGAAGTTCCCTGCCCAGCGGTCTACATAGCACACCGCCCCTACGACAACCTGAGCAAGATACCAGCCACTTTCGGGAGGAAGGGCGTGATCACGGGCCTTAAGCCAGCGTGGCCGCGCCTTGAAAGCTTCAAATGCTCCGTACACGAGATTCTCGACCCAATACGCAAAATCGGGCCTGTCGCCATAGAGCTCGAATAAAAGCCCGGTGAGCTGCCCAAGCTCGGCATCAAGCCGGCGTTCGAATTCAGGCCAGCACGAGAACCTTCCAGTTCCGCGCGCCTTCAGCCTCTCAATCAGTTCATGCTCGAATGAGTCAAAACCACGCAGCATAAAGCATTGTCAGCATCAGCGCTTGCCGGAATCGTAAATTTCGCCGGACGCTTTCGGCCCGACCGATTTGCCCGCAAAGAGAAGAAGCGCGATGATGGTGAGCAGATACGGAAGAATATAGAAAAATTCGCCGGGCAAATTGGCAAGAAACGGAATGTCTTTCGCGTAGAACGAAAGCGCGGTTGAGAAACCGAAGAACAGCCCCGCCCCAAGTACGCCAAACGGATTCCACTTTCCGAATACAAGCGAAGCAAGCGATATGAAGCCTGTGCCATGAATCGAGACCAGCGTGTACTGGATGTCGGCCGTGAGCACCATGACCGCACCACCAAGCCCGCCGAGCGCTCCCGAGACGAGGACGCCGAAATAGCGCATCCGGACCACATTGATACCCATACTGGCGGCTGCCTGCGGATGCTCCCCGCATGCGCGCATGCGGAGCCCGAGTGGCGGCTTGTACACCACAAAACAGGGTCGGAGCACCATCGCCAACTCGACATAGACGGG
>Ga0074197_1002452_pt1 | contig 12901 bp, 29 predicted proteins | sample EPASupsiteSAE305_FD_64526 | JGI IMG/M metagenome (GOLD analysis project Ga0074197, IMG submission 64526) | Bioremediated contaminated groundwater microbial communities from EPA Superfund site, New Mexico - SAE3-05 reassembly with SPADES | ecosystem: Environmental > Aquatic > Deep subsurface >...
AGCGATGGGGCTAACTGGCTGGCATGACCCCCTGAGTATTCGGGGGGTCTACTTTCCTTCCGCAAAGTTTATAGGGCACTTCGATTTCAAGTCTGTGATAGGATAGAGAATGTAGGGAAGATAAAACTGAAAGGAAGCAAGATTATGTGTTTTGATGCTCGTAGCTGCAACAAGTTTCTCAAAGCGGCCAAGAAGAAAATTCAAGTTGAAGCGGGTCGTAAGGCTGCCCTGACCCGTAAGATCAATCAGCTTGAAGCTGTGTATTCCTCTCATACGTCCGCTGGCAAGAAGGCTGCGGTTCGTCGGGTGATCAACAAGCTCCTCACTGAGCGATGGGGTTGATCTGGCTGGCACTATCCCCCTTCTTAGTTGAAGGGGGGATTCTTTTAAGAGAAAGATCATTAACATGGAAACATTAACGGAAATTGCTGAGATTCTCCGAAATACCAAGACAATAGAGGATTTACAGAAAATCAATCGTCTTGCTGTTGAAGAAATTAGAACAAGACGAAAGATTGAAGCCTTGTCGGCCAGAGGAAAATTCAAGGTAGGGCAAAATGTCATTCTCAAAGATATTCGGCCCAAGAAATTGATCGGCCAAAAGGCAACCATCCTTTCCATCAAGTCCACGAATGCAATCGTTCGTATTGACGGGGAACATTTTACGTCAGACATCCCTCTCGTTTGTTTTGAGGCTATCTGACGGTATTCTAGGGCACTTCAATTTCAGAAGTTTGTCCAGATAAGATTTAGGCGGTGAAGGGGGTGACTGTGACAAGTGTCCCACTGCCTAAAGACAGAGCGTGGCTATCACTTGTCTGTATCCTCTCATAGCCACAATTATGGGGTTGATGGTTATGGGGAGAAAAAGATAGGGTCATCCAAGACTAGCTTCTCCCCTCAATATATATTACAATAAGGATTTCATTATGAGCGAGAATATTATCGAGTTGTACCCCTTGAAGGTTTTCACCCTATATGCTAAGGAAGGGAAAATACAGCTTAAGCTTGAGGGGATTGTTGCCCATGATATTGAGGAAGCCAAAAGCAGTTTCCTTAAGCTCATTTCACAAGGGAAGTATGAATCTCCTGACAATATCTCTATGGACATCCTTCAGGATATCATTGCCAAGGCTGATTATGATTTTGTTCCCTTGACAAAGATGGAATTGTACCCTATGATCGAAGAAAATTTGGCGATCATGAGGGGAGAAAGTGGCAATGAATAGTCTTTTTCTGAATTGTTCTCCATATCTTTCTCCATGGGAAAAAGCTGAACAAGTTCTTCAAGGTAAAAGCATTTACTATTGTCAATATTACATGGATAAAGATAAATACCCATTTTTATATATCAGAGTAAAGGAAAATAATGACGGTAGCTTTGAGCCATTAGTGACTTTTGTGCCGGGTGGAAACAGATTAATTGCTTCTGGCCCTTCATGTAATTCCCTTGAACAAGGGCAAAGAAGGGCAGAATACCTTGCTGAGAAGTCCCTTGAACATCTTTCACATGAGTTTACTAAGATTTTAATCAATCATCTCCCCAATCCTCTTTATACGGGCACTTCGATTCCCTAAACATAATTGGTTGATACTTAGAGAGAAAAATAAAGGGGAATTAAAATGAAATTTACGTTTACTATTTTCCATGCCAATCGTGATGCTTTTCATTCCACAATCTTTGGGGAAGTCCTTCCCCTTGATAATTATGACAAGGTTTCGGTGTTCAGTAAGGCCGAATGTTCTTCTCTTGACCATTGTTTTATTCATACCCAAAATATTAGTACCAATTGGTGCAATCCACCTAAGCGTTCTACTTCAGTTGGGGATTTGATTCGTGATGATGATACTGGTCATTATCATATGGTTGATTCCTGTGGTTTTAAGGATTTGGGGGTTCTTTAATTCCCGCGAAAATGAATGACTAGGGCACTTCGATTTTAAGAATATGATCGGCTGAAGATTAGAGAGAAAGTAAAGGGAAATATCGTGAACAAGAATATTGTCATTTCAAAATGCGAACGAGTACAAAATAATCCTTTCATGGATTTACCAATGGATCATTGGAGATTAACCCTTTTTAATAAGGCAACTCAGAAACAAATGACCTTGACTTATTCGCAAGGATATGGTTTTAATGGTCAAAGGCCAAACGTTGAAAGAATCATTGAAACCTTGAAGAATGATTCTTATATGGCAAGTATGGATTATCAAGATTTTTTGAACGAAACTAATTTAGAGAATTCTTCTCTTTCCCGCAAAAGGTATGCGGCTATTTTTCGGCAAACAGAGGGTTTGAAAAGGATAACAGAGGAATAAAATCATGAAACTGATTAAGATTAAAGAAACCGATAAGGATACTTATCTCCATTATGAGCATGATGGATATATTTTCCTGTTCTCAAAATCATTGCTTCGGTTGGCTATTGTCTCAAGGGAGAAAATGGCCGTTGGCACGTATGCTAATGAAAAGAATTTTGTTCAAGACGTTTGGACTGGTTCTATCTACTATCATGTTCTTTTGGCTACGATGCTTGACGATGTTATCCTTCTTCATGAAGAAGATAGCCGTTGCCTCTAGGGCACTTCGATTACAGAAACATTATCGGTTTAACATTAGAGGATAATAATTATGAAAACGATCAAAGAGATTCAGGAAGCTCTTGCTCAATGTTATGGAACTGAAGGCTATCATCAATGGAACCCTCTCTTCAGGAAAATGGTCCTTACTGATGGGACCAAAACAGTCGCGGAGATGTGTGGAGCCTATTGGCTCATGGATTTGATTGGTTCCTATCAGAGCAAGTGTCTCGGTGATGAGATGTTGAGGGACATGCAGTTTTGGACGTTGAGAAAGAAGGGTGACGATTGGGAAGTTATCTGTGAGCGAGACACTGACGATATCTTTCTCACTCAGGATATTCCATTTTCCGATTTTCCTCTTCCCGAAGGGATCAAACTTTACGTTGCCCCAGCGGATGAAGAATATTACGTCATCATGCTTCCCAGTGAATATTGATATATAGGTCGATTCTAAAGGCATAGAGCTTGGTAATGGCAGTGTGGGTCTCTGGATCTAGGTCCAGTGTGCAAACGAAGCATTGCAACCTATAAGATTTTAACGGGCACTTCGATTATGGATATGTGATAGGGTAAAGATTAGGTTGATAGAAGTGGTGATGTAGTAGATAAGATTAGTCCCTTATCGAACCTGATCTAAACTGGATCGACCTTGGGGAAAGGGGTTGACTCCCCCTTCTCCCAGAATAGAATTAAATGAATAGACTATGAAATGGAAAAAAAAGTTTAAACCAACATTGGATATGGTAGGGACATCTAAACGTGTATGTCCAGAATACTTAAAGGAATATACTTAAAGGAATATACTTAAAGGAATATACTGTAAGGGAATCCCCTTCATGGTAGATCTATCGTCTTTGCGACGAATGTTTAAAGCCAGTCAATAAAATTTGAGAGGAATAAAATGATTTATCAAAAGTTATCATATCATAAAGCCCTTAAGATGGGGATCAAAGGTGAAGGACTGATTATTGTCCTTCCTGAACATGTTAATCCCGGATACTTGGCTTGTGGTGTCCAGAAGTATCATCCTTGTGCTTTCCCCTTGGATATCAAGGGGATGAGTTATGTTGATGCACGTTCTCGTTTCAGTGTCATCAAAAATGTTCAGCTTGAAGATTTCCGCAATGAGCCTCATGTTAGTCGTAAGTGTGTCCAAGCTTGGTTGGTTAAGTAGATAGGGCACTTCGATTTTAAAAATATATCTTGCTTATACTGATAGGCCAATGTAGAATGAACTTCAATATCCGCTTGACGACCTTCCTTTTATCCTACCAAAATCTGCCTAGAAGGGGCGAGAAAGTTCTTGCCCCTCTCACCTTTTTGTGGTAGCATTGATTTTACTTCTTGCGCGAAAAGGATAGGAAAATAATGGGATTTGAAATTTTATAAGCTAGAGCCAAAGAAAACCCCACAATTCAGCTATAGCTGAATTGCTTGCCGTTTATCGGTGGGGATGAATTGGCGACAGAAGATATCGTATAATAGTATTGACTAAGAGAATATTGATAACCAAGATATTTGATTAGTTAATGATGGAAGAATTCAGGGTCGGGACGACCCAGTGAGCCTGTGGAGATGCCTCATTAGAGGATCGATGAAGCAGGAATCCCCACTGCTTGTCGGTGGGGTAGTTCAAGTCTGTCAATAGTAAGTATTGGTTTATTCTTGATATTGAATGTTTCATGGGCACTTCGATTCCCAAAACATGAAAAGATTGTGATTAGAGAGAAAATTAATAAAGGATAAAAATCATGAAGAATTTTTTGACTCGTGGCTACACAATTATCGAAGTTCTTATCGTGCTTATTGGTGTCGCCCTCATCCCTTTGGCTGTCTATCTTCTGTATCTCATTGTCAAGATTCTCCAACATCTAGTAGCGGTCTAGGGCACTTCGATTCCTAAAACATGAAAAGATTGTGATTAGAGAGAAAATTAATAAAGGATAAAAATCATGAATACCGAATGGATCAATTTTCCCAGCCTTGTTGGTTTCAAGGATTCCAAAAGTGAAGAAGTTTCGATCAATGAGTATTTGGAACTTATCGCTTTCGTTTCGATCATACAAGACGATACTTGGGGGAATCCCTTGACCGAACAAGATGGATTAGGAATGATTTATTCCTTTTCCCATCGGCATTCCAATCATATAGATAAGAAGATTTTTGATTCTCTTGTCGAAAAGTTTGGGGATGACATTGTTCGGCTGTCCTATTTTGAGCATGGGAATATTATCTGGAAGCCTCAAGGTGAACTGGATTCTACCCCTGATTTCCGTTGGGATGGAGTTTCTCTTGCTGGCATCTGGGTTCCCGATGATTGCATTCTTGATTGTGCGGAAGGTGTTATCAGTACCAAGCAAGAAAACAATGGGATTAATTATTCTACACTTTCAGATGAGCTGAAAGCAGAATTTCGCAAAGAATGGATGACCGATCAAGCTCGTGAAGCTTGCAGGGTCTATACGGCTTACTGCAATGGAGAATCGTATGGATATGACATTCAGATTTACAAGCTGAGGAAAGCGGACAATGGCCATATCTACAATCGGCTTGATGATTACCGTTTTGATAGTCCTGTCGTTGAAGAGTCCTGTTTTGGATATTATGGCTGTGATGAAACCATGGAACAGGTCAAGGAAACAATCGAAGGATTAAAGACGGTTGAAGTCTGATGTTTAATCCCCCTCTTAATCTAGGGGGATTTTACTTCTTGCGCGAAATTTAAAGGCGGTGAATGAAATGGCTGACGCTATGTTGACAACACTGATTAAACTTATGGATATGATAGCATCTTGGATATTTCCATTATTCATTGGATTCGTATTCGGGTGTTTATATTCAAAACGACCACCAAGTCAGTGAAGTCTATAGGGCACTTCGATTCTAAGACTGTGTAAAGATTAATATTAGAGAGAAAGGGAATAAAATTATGGATTACGAATATGAATCAGTTGGAGTGACAACGCTTAAGGATATGGACAAATACCCTGTCCTTGAAGAGAACTCCCCAGAACCTATCTGGGACATGTGGAAAAAAGCGTCTAAAATCTATGGCCTTGAAGGTAAGGATGAAGATGCCCGTTTGATTTATCTGTGTTATACGGATTCCATCAATGATCGGGAGCATATGGATATGTACCCCGATCTATTCCTCTATGAAGTGATGAAAGCCTAGGGCACTTTGATTCTTAAATCCCCTTAGGATTATTGATAGGAAACAAAATACTTAAGGGGATTAAGATCATGAGTCCAACCGCCAAAGCACGTCAGAGTCAGATGAAGAAAACCCATGACAGGTTACGTACGGCAAAGGTCCGCTCTGTTCATATCGATGCCGTTCGTGAGATTAAAGGTACTCGTACCGTCTCACGTTGCCAATGTCCCTATTGTGGTTGTCTTGTTGCAAACAAGGATGAACATTGTTGTTAGAAAGGGATCATGGTTTTTTTGCATCGTTATAATCTTTGGTATAAATATCCATGTATTTTTCTATTTCTGTTTTTGCATCATATAAGCTAAGACTACTATCCAAAGATCTGGCTTGTTTGATACTTCTTATTTTGATAGAATCTAATTTATCTGGAGTGTAGCCATTGACTCTCCATTCATCCATGATTGATCCAAAGACTTTACCATATCTATCTAAGTATTTGTTCTCTCCATCAATCAAAGAAATTTCACCATTGTATATCGTAGATAATACACGTCTTTCTTCATCGTCAAGGCTTTCATCCCACATAACTGCGTACTTAATAGCACGATTGATTAAATCACTCGTGCTTCTTTTACTATGGGTAATTAGAAAACTTGTCTTGCTTTTTTCAGCTAATACGTCCATGAGAAATACCTTTACATCAAGTTAAGAATACTATATCATAACTGTATAAAAGATGTCTAATCGCCAATTTCAGACTATTTGGCTGGCATCATTACTGAGAGCTATTGAAGAGTAGGGGACACAGCTCAGGGCACTTCGATTCTTAAAACTTATTGGGATGAGTGACATAAGGGAAAATATTGAAAGGTAAAAAAATGCTTCATTTAAAATTAACTATCAAGATTGCTTATGACAAAGGGGATACTTCTGTTCAGGAATTAGTTAAACTGTTAGAGGATATCCCTAACCGATCCGCCGATGAAGGATTGTTCTCTGGAGAGACTGACGCGATTGTTGAAGAATGGGATTCCGAAGTTGAAGTTGTTGCCGACAATGAAAATTAGGGCACTTCGATTCTAAAAACATGTTGGGATGAGTGACATAGGGCAATAAGCCCATAGAAAAATTAGAAAATGAGGAAAAGTATCATGCGCGAAGCGAAAATGCGGAAACAGGCCCGGAAGCTCTGCAAGAACAATGCTCTCGGTTCGATGATCGTGAATTCCAAGAAGGATCCTGTGCTGGTCGGCCCGGAAGCTCTCAATGGGGATGGGGTCAAGGTCAAGTCGAACGGGTTCTTCACCTTCCCCATCGGTCGTGGCAAACGTGCGTGGGGCAAGGTTTCCTTCGACATTCCCTTCCGGTTCATCACCAAGAATCAGGCCGAACGTCTCAATGGCACGGCGGTTCTCCACAACGTTACGGTCATCCGTAAGGCTGCGGGTGCGGTCAATCGGTTCGCCGTTCAGGGTTCGGAAATGGCGATCAATAAGGTCATGGCTATCCTGTAATGAAATGATGGGGGGGAAGGGTTTATTCCTTTCCCCCCATCAACCTATGGGAGAATACTCCGATGGATAAGGGAAAATATAAAGAGTTCAGAAAGGATTGGTTCAATGTCTTAGAAAAGATTAAAGAGATTGTTTCAATCTATAAGGAAATGGACAGAATTGAAAATGATTTTCGTGTTGACCAATACCGTTTTGATGAAATTTTGAAGGATAAAATCATCGTTATTGATGATATGAAATTCATAGAAAATTTCTATTCATTGGTGGAAATTCCTGAAAAATATTTATACATGAGTAACGAATCAATCAGAAATGACATTCAGAATGAAATTAATGAAAAAGAAATAGAGAGGGAAAAAGCTTTTATAGAAAACGAGAAACGTCTTGAACGAGAAAAGAAGAGAGAAGTGAAAAGAGCCTATAAAGAAGCTCTGTATCATCAAAAATGCAAGAAAAACAAAATCAGTTAAATTAACACTGAAAAATTATTGAAAAAATGAAAGGTAAAGTAAAATGAGTGAGGAATATCTGAATCTGGTTGTTGTCCCTAATTTTCATGGTGGGAAAGCTATTGTGGACATGTCGAAGGTCTTGTATATTAAGAAATCGACGTGCAATGGAAAGAATAGTCTTGGGGTTGTGACAACTGTTTTTCAATTCAAAAATAACAGGTATGTTTATACCAATCCAAGCTTTGATCTTATGGGCTTCATTTCTGAACTTCCCCAATCCCTGTTTCTTAAACACGGCGGACCTTTTTTGAAAGCCGTCGATCATATGGGAGATACCTTCCTTATCAACTTTGATCTTGTCAGTATTGTCACAACTGCGAACCCCGATACCAATGGAGAGCGTACCATCGTCTATATCGATGGTATTGAAAAGCCTCTTTATATTTCCATCGATGTTGATGAGATTTTGACTCAACTGCGAGAAGATGACATTGTTCTCAATGTTGAGTTGGTCAAAGATGGAATCATTGAGTGATCGGGCACTTAGATTCCAAGTATGTATAAGGTTGATATTTATAGGCGAGAGATAATGAGAGTCTCCCCTTCTGATTATGAAAATGATTTTAAGTTTCTGTCCTTTAGAAAGGAAGGTGTATCATGTAATACTTACTGTTAGGACGGTAAACTCCCCCCGTCAGCAGTGTTTGAAGGGAGCAAGGAATAGATTATCGCTATCGGATAAAAAAAGGATCAGTAGAATGACCTAGCTACTTACCGTTTAAAAAATCTAGACTTGATGGACCAGCAATGTTGGTTTTATAAGGGGGAGAATATAACGTTCTCTCCTTTATCCTATTTTTATTCTTTCCGCAAAATTCTAGGGCACTTCAATTCTGAAATAATTAAAAGATTAAGATTAGAGAGGGGAATAAAATTATGAATGAATATTTACCATATTATTTTAAATCATTACCTTTTGTTGGTCTCTTTGATTATATTCAGGAACCTAAACCTTATAAATTTTGTCAATCAGGCAAGAAAGAAAGGTATCGGAAGTCAAGGATATCTAAGAAAAAAGAACAACGCAAAAGTCGTAAACGAAACAGAATGAAACAATTCTAGGGCACTTCAATTCTGAAATAATTAAAAGATTAAGATTAGAAAGAGAGGTAAACAATGAAACTTCTGTTATGTAAATCATGTCAAGATATCATTAAATTAGTTAAAACACCTCGTACGTGTCAATGTGGAAAAGTCGGCGGTCATTACATAGATGATATTCAAGCCGTCTATTTTGGTGATGATGCAATCCCTATGGGAATCAATAATGAGTCTCTTATGGAAGCGTTGATTGAACAAAAATACCTTGGTGATCCTAAAAAAGGCGGGGGGGATTGAGTTTAAGGCTTTTATTATCCCCAAAAATAATAGGTCATTCCATAAAGAATAAAATTATTCTAGGGCACTTCGATTCTGGAATAATAAAAAGATTAAGATTAGAAAGAGAGGTAAGTAAATTATGGATACTAATAAAAAAATCAAGTGTATTTGTGAAGATACAGATGGGTACTTCCAATGTGGAGTTAAGGGAGTCCTCGCCCATGTTGAAAATGGTAAAATCATTGGGACTGTCGAACGATGCGATTTATGCTGTACATTTGAATCTGATCTTGCGGCTGATCGTCATTTGAGATGGGTATTAAAGAGGAATGCAATAGCAAATAAAGGTAAGTGATTATGACAAATATAAAAAACGAAATTCAGGAAGCGGAAAGAATCTATTCTTATATGAAAGAATCTATTATGAATAAAATTCTTTCCCTTCCACAAAATAAAAAAATCAAAGTTCTTTCACAGTCACCAAGATGTTTTGTTATTCAAAGAAAAGATCTTGGATCATCCAACTTATCTGTAGAATATCACGATTTTGTTTGTCAATATGAAATGATTGCTTTCGCTATCAATAATAAAAAACCAGAATCACTTTCTTCATTTGTTGAATCAATCATTGAATCTGGAAGAATTGAATACAAGATGGCGACATATAATCTTCATCCTCAAGTTATTGAATATATAAAGGAATTGTATTATGGAAAAGATTAAGGTAAGAATAGATCAGCTATCAGTTTGTGAATGTGGTGCTGTAAGTATTTATATCAATGGAGAGACATTCAGTTGCTCAAAAGAATATTTTGAAAGTCATTTTGAAATTTCTAATGGGTCTTTTCGTTCCCATAAAATAAATCATTTTTGCAACTGTAATCATTGTGTTAATCATTGGGGATTAGATCTATGCGCTTGTGGCAGTGGAGAAAAGACAGAGGAATGCAGTAACGATTTCTCATGCTGTGGATCACCAAGTCAATCAATTGAGGATAGCAGAATTTATTATCCTGCCGATGATTCTCTGATCTAGGGCACTTCGATTCTGGAATAATAAAAAGATTAAGATTAGGAAGAGAGGTAAGTAAAATGGATTTCAATGAAATTATCGACAATCTTCTGAATTCTGCGGATGATACTTGTTGCTCTGAAGATTTGAAGGTTATTAAAAAGGAATGTCTTGCCCCCTTTGAGATAATCCGTTCGCAAAGAGAGAATAATCTCAATCTTGAAAGTACAAAAATGATCCCTTCATTTTACACTGTTGTTTATGGCAATGTTCTTGACGGGACAGTATTTGAAGGTCTTTTCATCGACATGGATTCGGCTATCAAATATGCGGAAACTCATCAAGGTGAATCGGAATGGCATGTTTCCCCTATTTTTATTCTTCACTAGGGCACTTCGATTTCATAAACGTATCCCGATAATAAACATAAGGGGATACAACCCCAAATTTTTGAAAGTCGTAAATCGACAAGAAAGGTTAGAGAAAATGGCTGGTAGTACCCGTGGTCGCAAGACCGTTCAGATGAGGTTGCAGGAATACTTTGGTACCAAGAATATGACCGAAACGGTCAAGTCCTTGGAGAATACCGTCGAAGGGGCAAAGACCACGACCGAAGCGGTGGCTATGCTCAAGGACAAGACCAAGGGCGAGATGAATTTCTCCAGTCCCGCCTTCATCAACTTCGCTCGGTTGTCCCTCAAGGCTGGGAAGGTTCGCAAGGGTACGACACTGTACAATCTCTGTCACCGTACCCGCAAGACTAATCGGCCCGAAAACGTCGCCGAAGTCCAGACCGAAGCCGTCGCCGAAGTCCAGACCGAAGCCGTCGCCTAATGGTTTATCTGGGGCAGAAAATTAAACCTGCCCCAAACTTTTTTTTATCTAGAGAAAAAAAATGCAAGCACAATGGTTGATTGATACTATTAATGAATATATCGATAGCAATGACGAAATGTCTGCTGATGGTGATGGTGATCTTTCTCACATCAAACCATTGCTTAAAATAGAATTGGCTCAAGAACTTCTTTCTGCATGTATTGACCTTTGCAAAGAAGCTGCTGATGAGAGGAATGATGTTCATGCAAAAGCGTACATCGTCGATCATCTTAGGGTGTATCTGGATAACCAACACGGTCTATTAGATCGTAGTTTTAACCTTGAAAAATGGATAGACCAGATCAGGAATGAAGATAAGAACGACGATGAAGATAGTTCACTGTGATCTAATAAATTAATTCCTAGGGCACTTCGATTCTGACAATGTATGAGGATTAAGAATAGAGGGAATATTAGAAAAGGATTAAAATTATGAACAAGAAACAAGCCCAACGTCTTGCAAGTCTTTTCCCCAACAATGAGCCGAAGTACGTCCGAATCTATGACAATGGTGGCGTCGATGCGTGGAACGGAACCATTGATCGTTATACGGTCGTGTTCTCAGGTAATTATACCAAAGGGAAAGGTTATCATCAGAATGTGACCATGAGTGAAGATCCCTATTGGCCCCAAGGTGTCTGCATGCACGGTGAGGACAGAAACATGATTGATGCCCCTCATGGTTGGCCCCCTGCTATTGGGAAAAAGTGTCATCTTGGGAAGCGGATCCCCTTCTCTGAACTGCCAAAGGATTGTCAGCACGTTGTTCTTCACGATTATGCTTCGATCTGGAAACTTCCTATTGAAGCCATTAATCCCCTCATGGCAAAACTTCGGGGTTCAATTATGAATGAGGATTATGAGCTGGTGAAAATCAAGTAATGGAGTTTGTTTCTATGGAGACAATGGCCATGGACAATGAGAAGAAAGTATCTAATTGCCCAGTTTGTAATGGCGAAAGGGTACTTTCTTCTCTTTACATTAATGGGGTCAGGATGATACAATGTACTATTTGCGGAAGGTTTAAAAAATATGGACAAGAGAAAAGTAATCATTCATGCGGACGGCGCTGCGAGTCCTAATCCGGGAGTTGGCGGTTGGGCTTGTATTCTTTTTGATCCCGCGAAAAATTATCGCAAAGAAATCAGTGGATTTCAAGCGGTGGCAACTAATAATCAGATGGAACTTACTTCTGTCATTGAGGCGTTCAAAGCACTGAAAATGCCTTGCGAAGTGACGTTGTATTCTGATTCTCAATACGTTGTCAATGCTTTCAATCAGGGTTGGCTAAACGGTTGGCAGTTAGACAGATGGAGAAATGCTAAAGGTCAACCTGTAAAAAATATTGATCTTTGGAAAGAATTACTTTCCGCCATTAAGCCTCATGATGTAACATGGGTATGGTGCAGAGGGCATAATGGTAATGTGGAGAATGAACGGTGTGATACCCTCGCCGTGGAAGCAATTGAAAAATATAGAAGTTTAATGGAGTAATCTTATGTCTAACAAAGTTCTCTTCTCTAAGGAATTTCCAAACATTCCCTTTTCACATTCATTGCTTCCGCAGAATAAAGAAATAATCGATACCGAAATCGCCAATGATGAAGGAATAACTACTTATATTAAGAATTTTATGGCCGAAGGTGTACTTGGCGTAGACCAACGTAAAGCTCAAGATGGTTCAACAATCGCTTCTCTTGTTGTGCTGACATCTGAACAATTGTCTAATATAGCAAAGATTCATGATTTTAAAGAAGGGAATCTTTCTGGAGATAATATGTATGGATCACCCGATATCATTCAATTGAAAGGCGATTATCCTGACATAATCAAAAAGTTAAAAAAACTTTTAATGGAAGGTCTTAATCAAGAAGATAATCAAAAAGATAATCCAGATCAAGAAGATAATCCTTTCTAATCACACTTGCTG
>Ga0074197_1002454_pt1 | contig 12892 bp, 9 predicted proteins | sample EPASupsiteSAE305_FD_64526 | JGI IMG/M metagenome (GOLD analysis project Ga0074197, IMG submission 64526) | Bioremediated contaminated groundwater microbial communities from EPA Superfund site, New Mexico - SAE3-05 reassembly with SPADES | ecosystem: Environmental > Aquatic > Deep subsurface >...
GCTGCTCAGTCTGGCCTTGGACAAAGTCAGGGCTGCCGGCATCATCGCCGAAAGTGCAGTGCTTGCCATTGTTGATGCAGTCATGGGGTTTGCTATTGATATACTGCAAACGGGAAAAAGATTGGCCCACATTACAAACCTAATAACGGAAACTTAGAGCAACTGCAAATTCCAGACGATCCCGGCCACTGATTCCATTTCATTCCGGCCACTGATTCCAGACGATCCCGGCCACAGATTCCACGCGATCCCGGCCAGTGATTCCAGCCAATCCCGGCCACGAATCGAGGAGAGTAGCGACGCATAAAACCAATTGGTAGAAGAACCTTTTTTTATGCTTTTTAAAAAGGGGGTTCCATGCCAGGGCAGAGGTTATCTATGCGTAAGATACGAGAAATATTGCGGCTGAAATACGAGTGCGGTCGTAGCAATCGTGAAATTGGCCAAAGTTGCGGCATCGGCAGCAGTACAGCCAGTGATTATCTACAACGAGCCATGATGGCGGGACTGAACTGGCCGCTATCGGCCGAGTTGACCGACGATGCTCTGGAAAAACTACTGTACCCGCCACCGACTCCACGCAACAGCGTGCGATTCATCCCTGATTTCCACGAAGTCCACAAAGAACTGCAATCACGTCAGGGGGTGACCCTTAACCTGCTCTGGCAAGAGTACAAGGAACAGCATCCAGACGGCTATCAGTACAGCTGGTTCTGTCATAATTACCGTTTTTGGTCGGCTCGGTTGGATGTGGTGATGCGGCATGAGCATCGAGCGGGCGAGAAACTGTTTGTGGACTACGCCGGCCAGACCATGGAGGTGATCGACCCGGAAACCGGTGAGATCTGCAAGGCACAGATCTTCGTGGCGGTGCTGGGGGCGAGCAACTACACCTATGCGGAAGCCACCAGGAGTCAGCAGATCGATGACTGGATAGGCTCCCATATCCGGGCGTTTTCGTTTTTTGGCGGCGTACCCGAGGCCATCGTTCCAGATAATTTGAAAAGCGGCGTAAGCAAGACCTGCCGCTACGAGCCGGACATCAATCCCACCTATCACGACCTGGCCCGCCATTACCAGACAGTGATTCTTCCTGCCCGAGTAAGAAAGCCTCGCGACAAGGCCAAAGCGGAAGCCGGGGTCCAACTGGTGCAGCGATGGATTCTGGCCCGCTTGCGCAAGCACACCTTCTTCAGTCTTACCGATCTTAACCGGGAGATCAAACGACTGCTGCAGGCACTCAACAACCACCCCTTCAAGAAGCTGCCCGGTAGTCGGCAGAGCTGCTTTGAACAACTGGATCGGCCCGCTCTGAAGCCGCTTCCTCCCACCCCCTATGAGCTTGCGCGCTGGAAAAAGGCCACCGTGCATCTCGATTACCACGTGGAAGTGGAAGGCCACTACTACTCCGTCCCCTATCGCCTGGTGAAAAAACAGGTGGAAATCCGTTACACCGCCGGCACCGTGGAGTGCCTGTATAGGGGTGAACGGGTCGCCAGTCATCTGCGTGATGATAACCAAGGACGGCATACCACGATCAAGGAGCACATGCCGCCAAGGCATCGGCACTATCAGGAATGGACGCCGGAGCGCTTTATCCGCTGGGCAACGCAGATCGGACCCGAGACCGTCCGCCTGACCGAAACTCTGTTGGTCAACCGGGCGCATCCGCAGCAGGCCTATCGCTCATTGCTGGGGATCTTGCGACTCGGCAAATCCTACGGCGAATCTCGCCTTGAAGCGGCCTGCAGCCGTGCCTTGCAGATCAATGCGCTCTCTTATCGCTCCATCGAGTCCATTTTGAAAAGCGGACTTGACCGGAAATCCCTGTCGGAAACTCACCCCAACGGCCCGTCGGTCGAGCACGACAACATCCGAGGCGCAGCATATTACTCTCCATCAATCCATTGAAAGGAGAATAAAAAATGCTGCTCCATCCAACCCTTGAGAAATTGAGCGCTCTGCGATTGACCGGTATGGTCGCCGCCTTGCACGAGCAAAGGAACATGAATGACATCGCCAATCTGGGTTTTGAAGAACGGCTGGGTTTGCTGCTTGACCGCGAACAGGCCCTCCGGGATACCAGAAGGATGCAAACCCGGCTCCGCAAGGCTAAGCTGCGGCAGGATGGCGCCATTGAGGACATTGACTTCCGCCATCCGCGAGGCCTGGATAAATCACTGGTGCTGCGACTTGCCGACTGCCGGTGGATCAAAGAACACAACAACCTGATCATCACCGGTCCCACAGGTGTAGGCAAGTCCTATCTTGCATGCGCCTTTGCCCACAAAGCCTGTAGAGAGGGATTCTACTCGCTCTATCTGCGTGCCTCCAAACTCTTTGAGGATATGAGCCTGGCCAAGGGCGACGGCCGCTACCTCAAACTGTTGACTGCTATTGCCAAGACAGACCTGCTGGTGCTCGATGATTATGGCTTGGCTCCACTCAACAGGGATCAACGCCATGATCTGCTGGAAATCCTTGAAGACCGGCACGGACTCAAATCAACCCTGGTTACCAGCCAACTGCCTCTGGAACTCTGGCATGAACAGATAGGAGATCCGACCATGGCGGACGCCATCTTGGACCGGCTGGTCCACAGCGCCCACACCATCCAACTCAAAGGAGAATCGATGAGAAAAAAGAAAGCCAACTTGACTTAAAAACGAAAAACGAGGTAACAAACAACTAACCGCGTCGCTACGCTCCGACCGCCTGGCCGGAATCACTGGAACAGGTGGCCGGGATCACGTGGAATGCTTGGCCGGCTTCGCGTGGAATCACTGGCCGGATGTCGTGGAATACCCAGTGAATACCTAAATTTAGCCCCATAGTGTCGTCGAAGGTGGACTCAGCCCTTTGGAATCGGTGGAACCGGTGGAATCTTTGGGGGGTTCGCCGCAGGCTTGAGCTTCATTTTAAATGCCACGGCCAGCGCCAGTGCCGCTACGATCAGGCCGCCAGACAGGAGCGGCCGATACGCCATCCAGGCGACTGCAACGACGATGCACGCCACCAGAGCTGCCAATAGAAACGAGATGAATCCGGTGCCGGCACCCACTATGTTGCCAAGAATCGGCAGGAGATCCGCGAATACCGAAAGCGGCCGCAAAATCAAATTGATCCCGATAAACAGCAGGATGAATCCGGCGAGCCGAAGAATCCAGGTCAGCAGGATATTGTCTTCCTGGGCTTTCTTGATCATGCCCTCGGCGGAAACAATACCCGTCTGCAGCAGTTCAATGCTGCCTCCGGTTTTTGCGAAATAGGGCTCGAAGGTGGTTTCTATCTGTTTGGCGACAATGCTGACCTCCGTAGGCTTGGCAACGGAAAATTTAACCCGCACATTGCCCACCTGCGGCGTAGCGGGATCGTTGCCGAAATAGAAGCCGCCGTCAAACGGTTTGGCCTTGTTCCTGAGGCCTGCCGGCAGCGGAGTGTCGCCGCTCACGGGCAGTGGCTCGTAGTTGTTGATCATACCCACCAGTGATGGCGACAGGGTGAATGCGCCGAGCGTTACCTTGTCCGCGACCATCTGGGTGGATTCATAGGGGAGGACGCCGGGGTTCTGGTGCCCGTTCGGATGTTTAAAGTTGCTCGAATTGATGAGCTTATCCGACCATTCCTGGTTGTAGGTGTAGGTTGTAACCGTCTTGGCGCCACCCCCCAGTTCTTTTTCGGTCTTGCTCTTTGACTTTTCGTGCCATTGGTACATCTCCACGGAACGCTTCAGTTTCAACGCGTTCGCCGAGACCCCGAAGACGGGATCCTTCAGCGAGGCCTCGCTATCGGCCCTGCCGGTCACATGAATCAACAGCCCTGCTTTGGCAGGATCAACCCGATCAGAGGCGACCGAGACGACTGCTCCGCCTCCTTCTCTCAGGGTTTTATATTCTTTGACCGATCTTCCTTCGTTCCAGAACAGCAGGGGCAAGGCGGCGACAAACATAATGAGCCCAACCAGAATCCCCTTGAAGGCCCCGCCAATGCGGCTAAACCACGATTCATGCCCTACTTCTGTGAACTGATCTTCATCTGACATGGTAATCTCCTCACTTGTATGCCGATTCGGTTTGCCCGGTTTTTCCGATCAACCAAGGCGTGATTTATAACTGCGCTTCAATAATCTGCGATTTTCCCGCTTCGATGGTAATTTGCGCTTTTCTATATCATGGACCTTTCATGTCCCGCGGCCAATAGGCATACACGACCTCGCCCTGTGGCCAATTACGAGTTTATACTGAAGAAATTTGAAATAAGATACCCAGACAAAACTGCGAAGTGGGTTTGGCGTCATCCTGGGATGCATTGTCATGCGTCGCCCTCTCCCGAGCTGATGAATGAATACCTGAAGATATCGTCACGTTGATGCCAACCGATCTTCGACCAAAACGTCCGTGCGCCTGAATTGGTGACCAGCACATCAACATGCGATTTCTTGATGCCGAGCTGACCAAGCGCTTCCACGCAATGCGAAACGAGCAGCTTGGCAATACCTTTCCCCCTGTATGGGCTGCTCACCACCAAGTGATGGAGGTAGCCGCGGCGGCCATCGTGCCCACAAAGGACGCATCCAACTATGCACCCTCGATCGGCAGCTACGAAGCTCAATCCAGGATTGCGCTCCAGGTACTGAACAATGGATTCATAGGAGTCGGCGTCGCGCACGGTTACCCCAGGCGTTTCCGAAAACAACAGGAAAACCGCCCGGTAATCCGAAACGGCCATTGCTCGAATCTCTACCATAAGGTGCCTGAACGGTCGGCAAAAGGATCAAGGCGTTTCATAGCTTTACTCTACTCTATTTAATTTTCAGCGTACGCCACGGTAAAAGGCTAATTCCCTTGCATGAGGCGCAAACAGTTCGGTTATTTTTTTCTTTTCCGAATCAGATAATAGAGGCTGGTCGGCGGCGGCCGAAAGTTCACGGACCTCCCGCGGTGACGAACAGCCGACTATGGCAAGGGTGATGCCGCAGGAAAGTGCGTAACGAACAAGCAGTTGAGCCGTTATGCCGAGTTCGGGGACGATGTAGTGACCTGCGCCGAGCACCTTCATGCCGATTACGGCAATCCCCTTCTCCTTCGCCTTTGGCAAGGTATCGGTCAGAAATCCGCCGATCACCTCTTCAACGGGGTTGACGGGCATGAGCACCGTGTCAACGGGCCATTGTTCAACGGCTCTGCTGAGAATATGCGGGTCATGGTGCCCGGTCACCCCGATGTTTTTTACGGTTCCGGCCTCTTTTGCCGAGATAAATGCCTCCAATGCACCGCCGGGGCCGGATATTCTCGCAAAATCTTCATCAGTCCGCACATCGTGAATCTGCCAGAGATCAAGGTAATCGGTCCCCAGCCGCTGCAAAGAAACAGACAAGTCGTGCAAGGCGCCATCCCGGTCCCGGGACGCTGACTTCGAGGTTTGAAAAATTGAGCTTCGTAGTTCAGGATTACTTTTCCACACCGCGCCATAATAGAGTTCACTATCGGAGTACACCCGGGCGCAGTCGCAGTACGTTATTCCCTGCCGCAGGGCCTCATGAATGACACTTTGCGCCTCTCTATCCCTGTCATAGGTGCGAAGAACGCCTTCTCCGCCCAGACCGACAACGGAAATCTCACGCCCCAACCTGCCAAGTTGTGTAGTTTTCATTCGAGTCCGATAGTTAAATTAATTAGTAATTCATGCTTGTTACACCAAGCTGACATTTGCCGGACACTGGCGATGTCACTCCTTAATCGAAGCTGACTTTTAGGCTGACCCCACTTCCCCTCATCGTCATGAATACGAACGCTGCTTCATTCAATCACAGGTGAAATATTTTAATACGAATTTTGAGAAAAAAACAAAAAAGATGCCGGCGGCAAAGTCAAGCAAGGGTAGCTGAACAGGAAGAAAAACTTCTTCTTTCTGAAAAGGTGGAAGTCAAAATCCTTCAGAGGCATGGCTGTCCCGGCTGTCCTCATTCTCTGCCACCAATGGAGAATCGACCGAATCCCGTCATGTTAATTGTGTAAATCAGGCATTGACCGTTCTCTGGATGGTGGTAATAGTCAATAGGAATCGATTCTTAACAAACGAGTAACCATGGAAATCAAGAAGCAAGAAATCGAACGGCGAATAAAACACTTCGAGACGGTTTGCCGCGACGAAGGAATCAAGTTGACGCATCAGCGCATCGAAATTTTCCGTGAAGTTGCTCAAACAGGGGATCATCCGGATGCCGAGCAGGTATTCCAGCGTGTCAGGGACCGTATCCCGACCGTCTCCCTTGACACCGTCTACCGGACGCTCTGGCTGCTGAATGATCTTGGCCTGGTAGCAACGCTTCGTTCGAGCCGTGTACGGACCCGTTTCGACGCTAACCTGGAGAGTCACCATCATTTTGTCTGCAGGCGATGCGGGTTCACTCGTGATTTCTACAGCAATGCTCTTGATAGCCTCAGCCTACCTGATTCGGTGGGCGCTCTTGGTGAGATTGAAGCAACCCACGTCGAGGTGCGCGGCGTCTGTCGAGAATGTCTTGAGAAAGAAAAGAAAAAAATCCGTTCATGAAGGCCGGAGGAATCGTCATGGCCACCATGGTGACAAACCTGTTGAGGGCTCCGGGGGCCTGATCGCAAACACATTCCGATACGCTGTATTCATGGCAGCGCTCTGAATAAATTCACACAGCAAAGGGAGGTAACAGTATGAGTGGAGACAGCAAGTGTCCGGTAACAGGCGCAGGCAACAAGCATCCTGCCGGCGGAGGCAGGTCGAACCGAGACTGGTGGCCGAACCAGTTGCGGCTGGATATGCTGCGCCAGCATTCCTCCAGATCCAATCCGATGGGCAAGGATTTCAACTACGCAAAAGAGTTCATGAGCCTGGACTTCGATGCCCTGAAGCAGGACCTCCATGCGCTGATGACCGATTCAAAAGACTGGTGGCCGGCGGATTTCGGTCACTATGGGCCTTTGTTCATCCGCATGGCCTGGCACAGCGCCGGCACCTACCGCACCGGGGACGGCCGCGGCGGCGCGGGAACCGGCAACCAGCGCTTTGCGCCCGTCAACAGTTGGCCCGACAATGTCAACCTCGACAAGGCGCGCCGACTGCTCTGGCCGATCAAGAAGAAGTATGGCCGGAAAATCTCCTGGGCCGACCTGATGATTCTCGCCGGCAACGTCGCCCTGGAATCGATGGGATTCAAGACCTTCGGTTTCGGCGGCGGGCGCGAGGATGTATGGGAACCGGAAAAAGACATCTACTGGGGAGCTGAGGACACCTGGCTTGGCGACCAGCGCTATACCGGCGACAGGGACCTGGAAAATCCTCTCGCTGCCGTGCAGATGGGGCTGATTTACGTCAATCCGGAAGGCCCGAACGGCAACCCGGACCCGATCACGGCGGCCAGGGACATTCGCGAGGTCTTCGCCCGCATGGCCATGAATGACGAGGAGACGGTCGCCCTCATCGCCGGTGGCCACAGTTTCGGCAAATGCCACGGCGCAGGCTCTGCGGCCCATGTGGGTCCCGAGCCCGAAGCCGCCGGCATCGAGGAGCAGGGTCTTGGCTGGAAGAGCAGCTTTGGCACCGGTAAAGGAGGCGACACGATCAGCAGCGGCCTGGAAGTCACCTGGACCAACACGCCGACCAAGTGGAGCAACAACTTTTTCAGGATTCTCTTCAGCTATGAATGGGAGCTGACCAAGAGCCCGGCCGGCGCCCATCAGTGGATACCGAAGAATGGCGAGGGCGCGGGCGTCATACCGGATGCCCACGACCCCGCAAAGCGTCATGCGCCCACCATGCTGACCACGGACCTCTCCCTGCGGTTCGACCCGGTGTACGAAAAAATCTCACGACGCTTCTACGAGCATCCTGAAGAATTGGCCGATGCGTTCGCCCGGGCCTGGTTCAAGCTGACCCACCGGGACATGGGCCCTCGCGCCCGCTATCTCGGACCGGAGGTTCCAGCCGAAGCGCTCATTTGGCAGGACCCGATCCCGGCGGTTGATCATGAACTGATCGATGACAAGGACATCGCCACCCTCAAGGGCAGTATCCTTGGCTCCGGGCTGTCTGTCTCCCAGCTGGTTGCAACCGCCTGGGCGTCGGCCTCCACCTTCCGTGGCTCCGACATGCGCGGTGGCGCCAACGGCGCACGCATCCGTCTGGCTCCTCAGAAGGACTGGGAGGTCAACCAGCCGGAGCAGCTGGCGAAGGTGCTGAAAACCCTCGAAGGTATCCGGAGTGCTTTCAACAAGAAGGTCTCGCTGGCTGACCTGATCGTGCTGGCGGGTTGCGCCGGGATTGAGCAAGCGGCGAAGAACGCCGGTTTTGATCTGACGGTCCCCTTCACGCCGGGCCGCATGGATGCTTCTCAGGAACAGACCGATGTGGGATCCTTCGCGGTGATGGAACCGATCGCGGATGGTTTCCGGAACTACCAAAAGGCCAAATACACCGTCTCGGCCGAGGAGCTGCTGGTGGACCGGGCGCAATTGCTGACGCTGACCCCGCCCGAGATGACGGCTCTGGTCGGCGGCATGCGCGTCTTGAACACTAACTTCGGACAGACCCCATACGGTGTCTTCACCGACCGCCCGGAGGCGCTGACCAATGACTTCTTCGTGAACCTGCTCGATATGGGTACTGCATGGAAACCGACCACCACGGACGAAGACGTCTTTGCAGGCAGCGATCGCAAGACGGGTGAACCGAAGTGGACCGCTACCCGTGTCGATCTCATCTTCGGTTCAAACTCCGAGCTCCGCGCCCTTGCGGAAGTCTATGCAAGCGAGGATGCCCGGGAGAAGTTTGTGAACGATTTTATCGCTGCGTGGAACAAGGTCATGAACCTTGACCGCTTCGACCTCGGCTGATTGGAGTAAAAAAGCCTTCGAGGGCGTCTGAAGCGCATACCGAACCACAGACCGGATGATCGGGAGGAGATCATCATCGCATATTTACGGATGTTCTGAACGTTCCAGGAAGTTGTCGGCAACAAATGCACGCGGTGTTTCAATACGATCTGAAACGCCGCGTTTTTCTTAGAAGCCCCCTGCGGACCTGGTCACGGAATGGGCCGGGAAAGACAAACACAGGCCGCAACTGAAGTGCCGATTAACGTATTCACGGAGCGCCACCAACCGGATTGGTACTTATCGGAATGTGCTTCCCTTATAAAAAATCTTTATCGCTTTTGCCCGTGTTGATGGATGCATCAGACGAGGACACCTGCCGGTCGATAGAATTCGATGGCGTTCCTCCAAAGCACCATCGCCGTCCCCTCCTCGCCTAGTGCCTCGGCAATGAGTTCTATATCCTGGGCCTCGAAGGGACGAATCGCGCGCGTCGACGGCAAGTCGGTTCCGAACATGAGAGCGTTCGGGTTGGCGGCATATATGGCCCGCAGCGCATCTGGAACTGGAAAATCGACGCGCCCGAAACCGGTGGCTTTCACCCGGACACCCCTTTCCGCGAGGCGGAGAACGGTCGGCAATCCCTCTTGTGACAGTCCGAGGTGATCGATGCTGACGGAGGGAAGGCGAAGCAACACCGCTTCCAACTCGGGAAGGTGACACGAATCAACGTGGAGTTCAACGTGCCAACCCGCGAGATCATGCACCCGCCTTGCGAACGATTCCAGATTTTCGACTGACTCCGAGCCACCGCGCTTTATATTGAAACGGATTGCTCTGATACCCAGGGCATGAAGCCGAAGTATCTCCGAATCCCGGGTTGATGCTGGAAGTTGCGTCACCCCGACGAAAGCAGAACCAAGCCGTTCAACGGTGTTGATCAAGTACTCCTGATCGAAGGCCTGGAAAGAGCCTGAGACGACCGCACCCGCGACAATACCAAGCCCCTGGGTCTGGCAAGCGTAATCTTCGACCGTGAACGGGTCAGGCAGGTATCCGTCGTTGTCGACGAGGGGAAAGCCGGGGGCAATGATGTGGAAATGTGCGTCGAATATGCGTTTGTTCACTGGCTGCTCTCGGTTTAGGACAGTCCCCATATCGAAAATATCCACCCAACCGGCTGGATTTTAGCCTGCTGAGCTTAATGATGCACCAGATTCAGAGTCATGCGTGGGCCCAGCGCAGAATTTAATGCCAAGGTGCTTTGACAGCCATGGCAAACTCAAGAAATCCTGACCGAGATTGCAATCGAGCACCGAATCCACCCAACTCTATAAAGCATTGATCGATACGATTCGTATCCATTATTTATACATTTATCCTATGTTGTTTTTCCTGCAAAACTTCACATAAATAAGGCTAAAAAAGGCGACACTGAAACCAGAACGAAACCTCTTTAACGGAACAATGCAAAATGACTAATAAAATTAAAGAGATAGCAAAGAAAAAGACAGGCGGTTTTATCCCGGGAAAAAATGTGCGGCCTGAACATTCCGACAATTGCATCCCCACTGAGACTTGTCCTCATGGCAATGACAACCTTTATCTTGACAAAGAGCCTCTTGATACCTTTTCAGATGGGGCCAGCTGTAATTGGAAAAATTGCAAGAAGAGGATGCCCGACAGTACCGATCGGCATGGACTCGTCTAATCTGACTGAAGGGATAGATTGAATCCGCAGCACAGTAAACAAAATATCCATGGATGAGACACGATTCATAGTGGCGGGAAGCTTTATTGACGGCAGCGGCGCTGAAGTGCGCAGGAATGTCTTTCTAGCCGTCAAGAACGGCATGATCACCGCCATGGGTTCCGCGTCGGATCTTCGGTGCCTTGATCGGGCCTTAATCGACGACTTTTCGCACTGCACCGTTGTGCCGCCGCTGATTGATTGCAGTGTCTCCCTGTCTCGATCGCCCTCTGTGGACATGAGGATGCGGGTTTTCTGTGAAGAGTCGGGCGTTGAGCAAAAGGCAGCCCTGTTCGGGCGGCATGTCCGCTACTGCCATGCGCATGGAGTGCTGGGTGTGGGGGACAGCGGCGATCTCACCGGCCTGATGGCGCAATATCAACCGGAGATGGCGCCGGGAAGCATCCTTGCCATTCGAACCTCTGGCAGGCTCTGCCGGAGCAAGCAGGATTTTGCGGCAGGCACTCCGCCAGGAGGTGATTTTCTCAAGATCGGTTATTCCGACGATATCGAAACCGAGAAGGCCCCATTGCCTCGGTTAAGCCATGAAGACCTCCGCTGCATCCTGCTCCGCCACAGGGGCGGAAAAAAAATAGTGGTGGCCAATGGCCGGCAAGCGGTTGCAGAGGCGCTTGCAGCGGGGTGCGATGCCATCGAACAGGGATATTTCATGGGCGAGGACAACCTCAGGAGAATGGCGACGGAGAATGTGCTGTGGATTCCGAGCGTGCTGCGGGCCAAGAATGCCCTGGACAGTTCAGGCTCCGGCGGAGATGTGTGCTGCCGCTTCTCGCAGCGTTATGTCGCGCCGGGAAAGCCGGTGCCCGGTGCGGAGATCTATTGGAAAAAGATGCTTGCCGGCCAGCTTGCGCAGCTGCGGCTGGCAAAGGCATTGGGCGTGAAAACGGCTGTGGGGACCGGTGCCGGCAGCACGGGCATCCTCCATGGCGAGGCTGTGGTCGAGGAGATGAAACTGTTCGTCAAAGCCGGCTATTCCCTGGAGGAAACCATTCGTTGCGCCACGAAACATGGAGCCAGGTTTTTCGGCTTTGAGACATTGGGGGCGCTTGCTGTCGGCCGGCACGCAACCTTTCTGATCACCAGGGGCACACCACACCAGCTGCCGAGAAAACTTTCCTACCTGGAAGGCATCTATATCGATGGCGCTCCCAGCGGCGCATACAGGAAAAATCCCGTCAAGGCGCTTAGTTAGAACGAAACAAAACAACCAAATGACATTAGGCCATCCGGTTCTCGCAAGAAAGGTCGTTGTCCGAAAGGATGCCCCTGCCGAAAGCCCGGCCCCTGGATTCCAAGAAGACCACAATATTTATGTTGTCCCGACGAAAGTCAGTAACCACCGACAAAGCAGGTGGCTTGAAAGATTGTGAAAAACTCAAAGCGGTATTCAATGCTTCCATCATTGTACATTGTATCTCTTCTATAATCTCATTTAGTAAAAAAATCGCAATTTGCCACAGTATTGGGCCATGGTTTTTATTGATATTACAGACAGAAATCGACGACCATCGAGATATTCCTGGCGATTTTCCTGTAAATCAGCATTATCAATGCGTGCCAGTTGTTTTTTTTAAAATAATGAATATTATACTTCTGAAATAGATAAATTAATATACCGACTATTTTTTGCAGATCTGCAGAAATATCTTTTTCTTTGTTTCAGAAAATAAAATATCTATCCCTCTAATCTGTCAAATCTCTCGGAACTGTCCATTTTGTTCCTTTCTGAGTTCTCTATTATGTAAAATTCACCATGTTAGGGCGCTCTGACCATTTAGTGAACAAAGGACGAAAATTTGGGTATTGGCATTCTCATTGGTTACTTCGCACAACAAGATGAAGCAAGGAGTGCACTCCGGAGTCTCAGGCAGATCGCTTTCAACCGCACCGCACTGGTGTATAAGGATTCCAGCGGTGCTGTCCATGTCCATAATCCCTCAATCCGATGCCTTGCTCTGAGGGTTACCTTAGCCTTGGCGGCCTGCCTGGGCGGAGGGTTTGCCGTTTCTTTCCTTTTCTACGGATTGAAGCTGTTTCCGGTTTGGAGCAATCTCACTGCGCTGGCCTTAATTTCAGCCACTACCGCCCTCGGCATGGCGATGGCTTATTTTTGGTTCCGACGCTGCCCACAGGGTGCCTCGCCCGGGGATATCCGTGACCATAGCCGCTGGCTGCTGCCCGGGGAGTCGATCCTCATCCTCCGGGCTCCGGTTGCGTCCTTACAGGTCCCGGTGGCCCTGCTTCGGGAAATCGGGGAGACACCGCCGGCCCT
>Ga0074197_1002456_pt1 | contig 12871 bp, 13 predicted proteins | sample EPASupsiteSAE305_FD_64526 | JGI IMG/M metagenome (GOLD analysis project Ga0074197, IMG submission 64526) | Bioremediated contaminated groundwater microbial communities from EPA Superfund site, New Mexico - SAE3-05 reassembly with SPADES | ecosystem: Environmental > Aquatic > Deep subsurface >...
GTGCGACCCAGCGGGGGGAAGGCGCGTGGTTTCTTTTTGAGTTTGAAAAACCCCGAAAGGGCACCCCCCCCGTAAATGTACAAAAAGCTTACCCCTTTTTTGCACCAAAAAAAACCATCCCGCCTCTTTGGCGGGATGTTTTGTTTTGGTTCAAATTTTTAGTATTTTTTCTTTCTCATTCCCCATTTGCTAAAACCGCGGCTGGCGGGTTTTCTCTTCGGCCGGTTATATGGATTGTAGCGATCCGGCGAATTTTCCACGTCACTATAAGAATTGGTAACATTATCGCTATCATTAAACCGCCGGCTAAATCCGCCCGGCCTGCCTCCCGGCTTGGCAAACTTACTGCCAAAGTTATTACCAGGTTTAGACCCGAAACTTGGATCCGGCCTGCTATAACTTTTTACCCGTTTTCCCTGTTCCTCGTAAGGCTTTTGCCTGTCTGCCTCTTTTTTCGGGCTATGATACATCCTTGAATTGGTGTGAGAATCTATCCTGTGCTTTACGCTGCCGACATTTCTCTCAGCGAATCTCGTCGGCCGGGCGCCGCCTCTGCCTGTTCTTCGGGCTTTTCCTTCTACATATTTTTCTAAAGTAGCCCGGGCAAAAGCTTGCTTCATGCTGGCCGGATCAAGGGCTTCCCCATTCGGCCGCGTAATATTCAAAGTCTTTTTTATTAATCTTTCAATATTCCGAATATCCCGCATCTGGCTTGGCAAGGCAAAAGAAATCGCTTTGCCGCTTTGACCCGCCCGCCCGGTTCTGCCGATTCTGTGCACATAATCTTCCGAATTTTCCGGCAGGTCATAGTTAATAACCAGTTCAATCCCTTTAACGTCAATTCCCCGAGCCGCTATATCAGTCGCCACCAATACCCGGAATTGCCCGAGCTTAAAGCCGTTTAAAGCGGCTCGGCGCTGGATAAGCGACCGGTTGGAATGGATTTCCGCGGCGCTGAATCCGGCTAGGCGGATTTTCTGGGTTAAATTTTTTACGCTATGTTTGGTCCGGCAAAACATCAGAACCGAGCCTTTGGTTTCTTCCAGTATTTTTTTTAATTGCGGGAATTTGGAATCCCGGTCAATGACGATAATTTCATGTTCCACGTTTTCCGCGGCTGTTCCGGCTGGCGCTACTTCAATCCGAATCGGCAGAGCCATGTATTCGGCGGCGATTTTCATGATCTGGTTCGGCATGGTAGCGGAAAAGAGCATGGTTTGTCTGTTCTTAGGCACGAGTTTTAAAATTTCCTTAATCTGCGGCAAAAATCCCATATCCAGCATCATGTCCGCCTCGTCCAAAACTAAAATTTTCACGTCATTCAATTTAACCGTTCCCCGTTTAGCGTGATCAGCGAGCCGTCCCGGCGTCGCGACGATAATATGCGGGTTGCGCCTTAAGGCGAATAACTGCCGGCCCATGGCTTCACCGCCGATTAAAACCGCGGTTCTGAGTCCAATTTTATTGCCGATAACCCGAAGGCTTTCATCCACCTGCAAAGCCAGTTCCCGGGTCGGTAAAACTACGAGCCCTTTGCCTTTGTTAGTAGCTAAAAGCTGCAGCATCGGAATGCCGAAGGCCAAAGTTTTCCCGGTTCCGGTTTGGGCGATGCCGACTAAATCTTTCCCTTCAAGGCTCGTCGGAATGGATTGCACCTGGATCGGCGTCGGAGTGGAATAATTTAACTGCGTTAAAATGTCTAAAAGCCTCGGCGCTATGCCAAGACCCGAGAAGCTCAAAGCTTCTGTTTGTGTTTTTATCATAGTTTGGTGAATGAGGAAATAAAAATTTATCCTCAAACAAATTATTGGCGACCCGAGTACCTTTAGTAAGTCACCAATACCACCAGCAGATGGAAATCCTAATGACAAAACAAGTCCTGAGTCCTTGCCTCGCCTCCGTTAAGGAGGCGGGTTTACCCTTATTTATAGGGCAATTTAGCCGCTGAAGCACGGCTTCTAATTAAGGCCTAACAATAGCACAAATTTATTTTTTTGTCAAGGATTTTAAGCTCCTCCTCTTAAATCTGCTATTTTTCCTTTTATCATTTCCAGCTTTTCCGTCCGGGAAAGTTTCTTTATCCTGTATTCGGCCGCCTGAGCCAGCACCCGGTTTTTAAACTTCCGGGAATAAACCAGCCTGACCGGCCGCCGGGCTCTCGTGTATTTAGCCCCTCTATTTCCGCTATTATGCTCCCCTATTCTCCGGTTAAGATCAGTCGTAATCCCGGTATACAAAGTTTTATCCGAACATTGAACAATATAGAGGTGATACATAATTAGCGGTTTAAATCCAATCGGCTACAACTAAAGTCTTAATCAGCTTTTTTGTTGGTAAAATAAACTGACACTATCGGATTAAAATTTCCCTTATTTTTAATTGCAAACGGTAAATCATCAACTGAGTTTAAACCGATCTTCTCTCCGAAATAATTTCTTAAACATATCAAAAGACGTATATTGAGATCTTTAAGTTCATCCAAAAATTTATTATCAATTTGCGAGATGCGTCCGTGAAAAACCTTATTTCTTGCTTCCGAAAAATCTCGAGCAAGCGAATTATCCATAAGAAAACAAGATCTGTTTCTTAAAGTATTTGGAATTAATAAATCACAATTGCATTCTGGACATTTTTTTAAATTATGGCCATTGTTACATTTTGGATTTATTGTAGTCGACTCTTTAGAATCTTTACCAGTTGTAAGCTCAATGCATATAGCTAAATTAATAAATTCGTACAACACTTCTTCAGACCCAATAGCCCTTTCAATAAAATGAAGTGCTATTAAATAATCAGGCTCAAGGTTCATACCATTAATTATTGTCTCATAATTATTCACTGGAGTTAGGGAATATTCAGTTTTCATATGTCCCAATGACATTTGCCTATATTTGTCCTCACCTAAGTGAAAAGTAAATACCCCCTTACTAAGCCATTCAATGGGACAAAGAGCTAAAAACGACAAAAGGCTAATTATTGAATTTCTAAAAAGTTTTAATTCTTGTTTAGGAGTATTTTCATTAATATCTACCGGATCTATTTCAGCAATTAACCTAAAATATTTTTTTTCTTTATCTTCTTCTATTATTTCTATGGAGGATATTTTCCACCTTACGCACCCATCAACTTTTAAACTCGAAGGAGAGGGACAAAGACCTAGAAAGGATTGGAACTTCATTTCAAACTTTGTTTTTTCAATTATTTTCATACATAAAATTTTTTAACATATATCATCCATTAATACCACTCCTCCACCCCTCCATGATGCGAGCAGGTTCCGCGCCTGGATTGGCTAAAGCTGTAACTGCCGTCTCGGCATTTGGCTGATGCTCCTGCTGGGATTGACGGCGCGAAAGCTGGAGAATGGACTTCGTTACCGGCGGAATTAATATAGGTATTATCATTTGATAACGGAACGCTGGCTGGAGTTTCTTTTTTTATTTCTACTTTTATTCCCTCAACTTTCTTTTTAATTTCCACCTTTTCCTGAGTGGCGGTTTGATTTTCTGTTTCCACACTTTGCTCAATCGGAGCGATTAACTTCTGTTCCACTGGAACCTGGCTTTGTGGTAAATTTGCCTCTGAACAACCGGCAATAAAAAGAACACTAAACAATAAACCGAAGTAACGCAATTTCATAGTTTTGCGTTACGACAAGCATGCAACGTAACCCTTAAATTAGTAAAAAACCGGCAAAAAGCCGGCTACGGGTGTTTTAAAAATTGCCTAAGTTTTCTTTTGGGAATCGCATATGTTTACCCATCCATATTATTCCCTATCTAGGATTTAGTCAATAATATGCACTCACCTATATTTCCGGTATTCGTTCTTACGCCCTGCATCAGTCTTACCCTTTATCTAGATTATGCTAAAATAACTGCGAGAAGAGTTTGAAAACAATTTAATATTATCACCAATAAATTTAATTTTCGCCGCCAGTCCGCCGACGAAGCCAGCTAGGACATCCCTGGCGCCGCCTATTGCCTTACTTCGGCAGAAGCTCGCCTCTAGCCCGGGCTTCTACTTTTTTTATGAGAAGATTCTTGTCCAGGTCATGAATTCGTTCTTGAGCGTCTTTGGGAAAAATCCGTTTGATGTCATCGTCGTTATACGATCCGTCCCGGGGCGCTTCATGGGAAAACTTACTTAAATCGTAATATGAGAGTTCGTTCGGGTAATTTATTTTTACTGGCAATGAAGTTCCGCTCAAAGTTTGGAGCTTGCCGTTAACTACCAAATACTCGGCGCAATAGACCCAGACGTAAATCGGGAATAAATCTTTGCCCGGCCGAAGGTTTTCCACTCCGCAAAAATTAGCGCTTCCCTCTTTAGTTTTCCAGCTGAAATATTTTTGAGTCAAAAGATAGTCAACGATGGCTTTTTCCTTTTGTTCATTTCCGAAACCGGCGGCTTCGCCCGAAGTGCCTGTATTGACTCTTGATCCGGCTTCCGGGCAGGAGGCAAATTCACAGTTGGGAGCAGTTCTTCCTACGTATGAACCGTCCGGACAAAGTCTGGCTTCTTCGGTGCAAAAAACCTGGGCGCCGGCTTTGGCGGATAATTGCCAGATTGAAAAATTAAGATAGCCGGCAAAACTTACCCAAAGGATATAGGGAATTAAAAGCCAGGCGGCCGGTTTAGAGACGCGATAAAAATTAATAATCAGGTATAGGATGGAAAACCAAAGAGCCAGAAGCTCAAAAAACGCGAATCCGGGGAGGCGCAAGCCAAAAAATAGATATGACCAAAAGATATTTAAGACATACTGGAGGACGAAAATTGAAATCAGGTTGAACTTTTGCCAATCGCCGATCCATAACCGCTCAGACCAGGGATTCCAGGCCTTTTTCCCTTTGGTTAAAATCGGGTTCTTTATTTTCCAGCCGTTTTTCCAGACCAGATAAAATGAAACTCCGATGAGAAAAAAAAGCGTGATCCAGACCGGACCAAAAACCCAGGCTGGCGGATTAAAGGCTGGTTTGGGAAGCGTCGCGTACCAGCCGGGAATGGCCGGGACAGTAAAAATTGAGCCGAGAATTCCGGCCGTTTCGGAGATGATCACGGCAATTATAAACTTCCAAACGTTATTGATGCGCATGGGTATATTATATATTAGATTGTTATTGTTTGGAAGAGAAAAACTTACATTTTCTTCGGCTGGAGCATTCCAACCCGGTTGCCTTCAGTATCCGTGAATGATACATAAAGCCCGACACCGGGAATATCATCCGGCTCTCCGGACTTGGACTGGCCGCCTAAGACCTTTCCGCCGGCTTCTTCTACCATCTTCATACTCGCCTTTATATCGTCAACCGCGATAACGACGGACGGATGCATTTCTCCCATTTCCGGAGTTTTCGGGTAAAACCCGCCATTAATTACCCCGGGTGTTTTTACCATTCCCTTTTCGTCGGTTTCGGTTGTCTGGACGACTACGTAGTCCCCCATTTCCGGACCGAGCATTTTCGCTTTCCAGCCAAAGGCTTTGGTGTAAAAATCGGCCATGCGCTTTTTATCTTCGGCCGGCATTTCAAAATGCACGACCGGATTCATTTTGTTCATATATTTGTTATTACCTAAATAACAACCATAGACGACGCAAAGCCGATTTTTTTTCTTTCCCGGATATAAACGCCTCTTAATCTTTTTTTAACCTAAGCGCGGTAAATTAAAATTCATAAGGTTAAAAATTATCAGATTCACATATTTATTATTATTTTTTACCAAAACTATGACTAAAAAAATGATGGCTGCGTCAATTATGACCATGGCCGCGATGGTAATTTCAACTTTTGGCGCCGCTAATTTCACTTCGGCCGCTAAAATTGACAAAGACTTAAAGAAAAACACAAGAGACGCGGAAGTGAAAGAACTGCAGGATAAATTAAAAGAAGAAGGCGTGTTCAGTAAAAACGTCCTTTCAACCGGCTTCTTCGGTTCTATTACCGCTAACGCGGTAAAGGAGTTCCAGAAAAAGCACGGACTTCCGGCTACCGGAACGGTTGACGCTAAAACCCGGGCGGCCTTGAATGGCGAGAAAAAAACCGAGGTAAAAGGCGTTAAAGAAACCGCCCCGGCTCCGACGGCTCCGGCCCAAACTCCGGCAACTGCCGAAGAACCGGCCCATACTGAAGGCCAGGACGACGCCAACACTAATATTGACACCAACGCGAACACCAATACCACCATTGATACTGAAACCAATGCCAAAATTAATGAGTTAATGGACATGATTAAGGTATTACAAACCCGCTTGGCGGATGCCAAAGCTAAACTAGGCGCTACTCCTGCTACACCAGCGACGCCCGCCACTCCGGCTGATGACAATCCGGCCGCGCCTGCTACTCCGGCTACGCCAGCCGATCACCCGAAAGGCACTGAAGCTGATGACGCGGCTAAGGCCGAAGGGATAGTCCATGTCGGCACACCTGAACAATTAAAAGCCGGCGTATTTATCCATGGCGGCATTTCCGGTTCCGGTTATCCGACCGGACCTCTAAACCTCACCTTACCGGCTTCAACGCTTCTTTTTGACCGGGCCGGCACCGGCAGTTTAGCGGGCGAATTAAAAGACCGCCAATATGAAGCGCCATTGGAAACCGTTCCTGAAACCTTGGGTTCCTTCCCTTTCACCTTTAACGGCGTCGCCAATACAGCCACTTCCTTAAAAGTCATTTCCAACCTGAAAGCGAAAAATGGCGTAAGCCAGCATACCGGAACGATTGACGTAGATATCCATGTTCCGAACGCGGTTGAAGGTCTCGGACACCTAACTTTAGCCTATAACGGCACGGCGACCGTAACCGGTTCAACCGTTACATCTTCCGGCACCTTTAAGTCGGCGAAATCAACCGGCCTCTTCGGCGGACTGGTTGCTTCCGGCACCTATACCATGACTATTACCGAATCCGGCCAAACCCCCAGCTCGCCGGTTACCGTCAGTATAACTACGGTCGCCCCGTAAGATTCACTCGCGAACTAAACAAAAAACCGCTTCCGTTTCAGGAGGCGGTTTTTTTTAGTTCTTAAAAACTAGGGCTCTTAACCAGTCCCTTCTAAAGATAATAAAATTAGAGCTAACAAATAGAGCTAACAAACGCCCGGCCTTAAGCCAAATCTTTTTTCTTCTCTTCAAATTCCTGCTTGTTTATCTCGCCTTTGGCATAGCGCTCTTTCAGGATCTCCAGCGGAGTATTGCCGCGCGTTGCGGGCGAACTTCCGGATTGGCCTAAAGACCATTTGATTAAATAAACAATACCGACAATTATCAGCGCCCAAAATATTATCATAAATATTGGTCCAACCCCTCCCCAAAACATTGGATTGTATCCGTTATTCCACATCATAAAAATTGTTTAATAAATTAACTAAAATAAATTACATTTCCGACCCGAGCATTTTAGTTTTCCAGCCGAAAGTTTTTTCGTAAAATAGAGCCATGCGCTTTTTATCTTCGGCCGGCATTTCAAAATGAACGACCGAATTTCCGCCCGAGGCGGATCCGCCTTTGGCGGACATATTATCATTGTTCATATTGTTGCTTATTCTCAAATTACGAAACGTCATCCTGAGCGGAGCGAAGGATCTCGCAACTAGAGCTTTTAACACGGCATTCTTCCCCCGCAAAATGCGGGGTTAGAATGAATGACGGAGTAAAAAACAGTTTCGTGATTCAATTAACAAAGACGGTTTTTACAAACCGTGATTACACTGCCCCGGCCGCCGCTCCACCGGCCGCGTAACCGGTAGTCCAGGCGACCTGAAGATTATTGCCGCCGGTCGGGCCGTCCAAATCAAGAACCTCTCCGGCAAAATAAAGGTTGTTCACAAATTTTGAACGCATGGTTTTTGGATCAACTTCATTCAAGGCCACCCCGCCGGAGGTAATATAAGCCCGGTCAAAGCCGGACAAACTCCTGATAGAAAGTTTAAACTCTTTTAAAAAACGGGAGAGCTTTTTTCTCTCGTCTTTACTAACCAAATTGGCCTTTTTTTCCGGGTCAATAGCCGCCAACTTTAATATTACTTCCGCGAGCCGCGGCGGAACAAAGTTTTGAAGTAAATTTTTTAATAACTTATTGGGTTCGTTTTTAAAGTCAGCTTGCAGTTTCCGATCCAGGGCGGAAAAATCCTCTTCCGGAAAAAAATCAATCGCGAGCGTTATTTCCCGGCTTTTTTCCCGGGCGATTAACCGGCTTAAATTTAAGATTATTGGCCCGGAAATGCCTTTATCAGTAAAAATTATATCGCCGGCTAAAGAATGAATTTTTTTATCCAGCTTGAAGGCAATAATTTTGACATTACTAAAACTCAAGCCCTGCAGGCTTTTTATGAATTTATCTTTTAAAATAATCGGAGTTAACGCCGGCAGGGGTTCAATAACCGTATGTCCCAGCTCCCTCGCCCATTTATAACCGTCGCCGGTTGATCCGGTTTGAGGATAAGCCCGGCCGCCGGTCGCGATTATATAGGCGCGGGCTTTTATTTCAGTTCCGTCGTTAAGGATTAACTTTTCAATGGCGCCGTTATTTTTAACGATCCGCTTTACTTCGGCCTCGGTTTTTACCATCACCCGGGAATCTTTTAAATAACCGAGTAAGGCGCTTAAAATGTCTTGCGACTTGTCGCTTTGCGGAAAAACTTTTCCGCCCGGCTCAATTTTCAGCCTTATTCCGCGGCGCTCAAAAAAATCCATCGCTTCCTTTGCGCCGAATTGATAGAGCGAAGAAAACAAAAATTTGCCGTTTTTTCCAAACTGGCTGAGAAACTCCCTTGGCTCATGCTTTTCGTTAGCAAGGTTGCAACGGCCATGGCCGGTAATTAAAAGCTTTACTCCCAAGTTTTTATTTTTTTCTAAAAGAAGCGTCCGGGCTTTAAGCTCCCCGGCTCGTCCGGCCGCCATCATTCCGGCCGGCCCGCCGCCGATTATCGCGATATCGTATTTCATAAGCCCATTATATCATGCCCGAAAATTATCCCAAAACCAGACGCTTGACATTGACGCTAAGAAGTAGAGACGCAAAATTTTGGTCTCTGCTTTTTTGCCTTTTTTTTAAAATTGTTCTATTATATAACAATAACAATATATTGACAAACGATAAATGATGAAATACAATATAACTATTAATAATTAAGCGAAAAACTTTTTATGAAAAAAGGTTCAACGTTATTCTTAAAGACAGTGATTCTACTTATCGGAATCGGAGCGCTCGCGGGTCTGATTCGGTTCCCCGTGACCGAGGGGAGAGCCGCGAACTTAGATCTCGTTAGCATTTACTCTGATCCGGTCATAGCGTATATGTATATAGCGTCTATCCCGTTTTTTTTCGCGCTGTATCAGGCGTTTAAATTACTCGGATACATAGAGAGAAATAAAGTATTCTCGCTAAGCTCTGTTAAAGCCTTAAGAATTATAAAATATTGCGCCATAGCTATCCCCGGCTTTATTGTGGCGGGATTAGTCTGGCTGATTATCACTCAGCATGGCAAAGATGATATGGCGGGCCCTATTGCTCTAGGTATTTTTACGGCTTTTATTTCTGTCGTAATCGCGGCGGCGGCGGCTGTTTTTGAAAAACTCCTGCAAAGCGCCATAGACATAAAATCGGAAAATGATTTAACAGTTTAAAAAAAATAATATGGCGATAATAATCAATATTGACGTGATGCTCGCGAAAAGGAAGATGAGCGTTACCGAGCTTACGGAAAAAGTCGGAATAACCATGGCCAATATTTCCATCTTAAAAAACGGAAAAGCAAGGGCGATCAGGTTTTCCACTTTAGAGGCTATTTGCAAAGCCTTAGATTGCCAGCCCGGAGACTTGTTGGAATATAAAATTAAAGAACATTAAACTTTATTAATATTTAACTCAAACACATGCTATCTATTTTTAACCGGGAAAAAGAAAAAGCCGCATTAATTATTATTAGCTTCTCAATCGCTCTGTGCTTTGTTATTTTTTTATGGGGGTTTTGGAATAATGGGCCGTACGCGCTGGGAATTAATTTTACGGTTTTCTGGTTCTTAATTCTTACCCTGTTATCAAAAATATATCCGGAAAAAAAACTCTTTTCTAAAAAAAATTGGCCCTGGCTTACTCCCATCATCCTCATCTTTCTAAGCAATGCTATTTATAATAATCCGTTCGTAAAAATTTTCGCTTTACTCTTAACGCCCTTCCTAATCCTTATCTTTTACAATTATGGACAGCTTGAAAACAGGAAAGAAAAACATTGGAGTTTAAAAATTATCTTTTCTTTTGCCGGACGGATCGGCCAGGTTTTTTTAAAACTGGGGGAATCATTTTCTTCGTATCAGAACCTCATAATAAAAAAAGGGGCGGAAAACAAATCAATCGCCGCGAGAGTAATAATCGGAATTGTTGTTTTCTTAATCTTTGCCATCGTAATCGTTATCCCGCTCTTGTCGTCGGCCGACCGGATATTTTCGGAAAAAATCAATTTTGTTTATTTCTGGCTTAAGGAAATATTTTCCCTGACCCTGATCGCTAAATTCGTAGTTTTTTCTTTTCTGTCGGTTTTTTTCCTGGCAACGGGCCTGGCCTGGAAAACCCCTTTCCAGTATGACGGAAAAGTTAAGGACAAAAAAATTGACTCCATAATCTCGGGGATCTTTATTGGCGGAGTGCTACTTCTCTATCTTATGTTTCTAGCCATCCAGGCCAGCCGGCTATGGACGAATACTCTTCCTTTGGATTTTAAAACTACGGAAGAGCTCGTAAAGAGCGGATTTTGGCAGCTTCTTGCCTTGTCGGTTATTAATGTTTTTATTTTTATAGCCAGCTTCAGGAAAACTAATGGAATTGTCCGGGGAATATTGGGCGCGTTTACGGCCGCTTCAATCCTGCTCCTCGCTTCAGCCGGCCAAAGGATGTTATTATACGTCACTAACTATGGTTTCAGCTATGAAAAATTCTACGCTTCTTACACGGTAGTTTTTTGCGCCGTCCTGTTTCTTTGGCTCATGTACAGGCTGTTTAAAAAAGAAAGGGCGGATATCGTGAAGTTTATCGCTTTTCTTTTTCTTTGGATGTTTTCCGCTATCGCTGTTTTTCCGGCCGAAGAGTTCATCTTGCGGGCGAACCTGGCTCTGGCTAAAAGAGAAGATACGCGGATAAATTTATACGAACTGAAAATGCTGTCGCCGGATGTTTATAATCTGGTAAAAGAAAAAAAAGATGCCGAGCTTAATAAGGTTAACAGAAACGCCGTTAAAAAAAATCTTAAACAAAAAGGCATGGAAACTGGATATGTTAACGATGAAAAAAATATTGATAAGGAAATAAATAATGAATGGCAAGCCTGGCTGGAAGAGAAAAACGCGATTTTAAGCGAAAAGAAATGGTACGAAAAAACTTTAACGGATTTATTGATAAAGTTATAGTTTAAATTTCTTCCCCGGATAAAAAAAATTAAGGCTGATATTGGCCTTGATTTTTACTGGCTCCGATTTTACGCCAAAGTTCGAACGGAATTCAAAAAAAGGTTTTAAGCAACCACGCCCGCCTTGACGCCGCAAGGCAGTCAGGCGGGTTTCAAGTTTTATTCCGACAATATGTTATTTTGCCTGATGCTTAATGCTTACCTTGGGAAGATCGTTGGACATGTTTGAAATTAATTCTATAGTTAGACCGTTTTCACCATCCACGGAAACAATCCGGCCGGCGCGATTAACTGGAACATTTTTACCATTTTGTTCATCTTTCGCGCTAGAACCAATGTCCCACGAAGCTTGACCGCCATTAGCCGAAGCATTCATGTTTCCGGCGTTGGTTTGAGTTGAACTTTTATAATCAGCTCCGACCCAGGTGCCAGTAATAGCGAACGAGTCTCCGGCTTTAGCGCCTAGAGGTATTCTTATTTTATACTTATAAAGACCCTGTGTTTGGTTTGCTCCCCCGGGCATGGCAATGGTTCCGCCCATAATGCTCATAACGCCGCTGGTTTTAATGTCGGTTTTTACCTCATGACCTATTTCCCAAACGCCTTCCCAACCGTAGCCTCCGGAAATGGGCTGCGTTAATTGGCCGGTGATATGCGCGCCTTCCGTGCCTTTTACGCTGATGCCGGAAACGGAAGAGTTAATCGGCAACTGTAAAGTTTCGTCTAAATAATATTCCGAACATTGCAAAGTAATGGTTTTATCCCAAGGCCCGTGCCGATAAGGTTCCTGTCCTCCCTTAGGCAAGTCGTCCGGCAATGTGCCAAATTCAAAAAACTTCTCCGCAAAATCAGTGCCGACGCAATTTTTATTTTTATCGCCGGGCATAATTTTTATTGCGTATTCCCCGGAGTGCAAAGCCAACTCAAATTTTCCATTTTTATCGGTAGCGACCTTCTTTTGTCCGGTATTATACTTTTGCTTATCAGCAACCACGCTGACTCCTTCTAGCGGTTTGTTTTTTTGGTTAACCACCGCACCCTTAATAACCGCGCTTTCATTAGTATCCCTCTGCCACTCGGCGTCCGCCTTGATGAAATAGCTAACAGTGCGTTTTTGCTGTTGGTTCCAGGACTGCTCGCGTAGCTTAGAAATACTGAATTGGCGCACAGAATGTATATTAACAAAAGGATTTCCTGCGCAATCATGAACCTCTTCCCGTTCGTCAAAAGGCCGTGAATAATCTTCCATGGTTACTCCATCTTTTATTTCAGTCAGCTCCTCGTCAACGAGAATCATAAGGCCGCAGGTATCGCCCGGGACTTCTTTAATAATGCTTTGTAAATCATTATTAAATTCCTGAACCTCTTCTGGGCTTAAATAGTAAATCAGCGGAGCGCGCACGGCTAGAATTGAAAATGAACTAAGGCTGGCGCTTACTACGTGCCGGCTAGTATCCACCGTACTGGG
>Ga0074197_1002459_pt1 | contig 12866 bp, 10 predicted proteins | sample EPASupsiteSAE305_FD_64526 | JGI IMG/M metagenome (GOLD analysis project Ga0074197, IMG submission 64526) | Bioremediated contaminated groundwater microbial communities from EPA Superfund site, New Mexico - SAE3-05 reassembly with SPADES | ecosystem: Environmental > Aquatic > Deep subsurface >...
AAAGGCTCGGCCACGGATATCCCTGAGGTTTTAACATTATATGATTAAGCGGGTCGGTAACAAGCAGTAGGCCCGATGCACCATGTTTTTTTGCGTTTTCCAGCTTCGTTGCCAAAAATGAATATTTTGATTCATTCTTCCCTCCAAAAACAGATGTCGTATCGTTTTCTCCCGGCTCGTGCCTTAGAACAAGTACAATTTTTCCCTTTACGTCCAGCCCGCTGTAGTCGTCGTAGTTATATTCCGGAGCAGTAATTCCGTAACCCGCAAAAACAATTTCTGCCTTGGCAGAACCGTTTAAAGTCATTTCAAACGGAATAAAATCGGTTTTAAGCTGATATTCTTTGCTGGTATTGTTACCTGAAATTTTGAGAAAACTGTTTTGAGTATCCAGATTTTGTGAATAAAAACCAACTGTTTGAAAATAGCTTCCATTGATTTTGCCCAGTTTAAATTTTTCAAACTGAGCAGCTATATAATCTGCAGCTAAATCGAGTTCATTGCCCGGAGCTCTCCTTCCAAGGAGAGAATCCGATGCGAGGAAATCTATGTATTCCTTTAACAATTCGTTAGTTATCCGGCGCTCCCCTTTCTCAACTTTTTGTGAGAACAGTTTTTCAGGAAACGAGAAACACAGGGTAATAATAATTACAAACAGCAGTGACCTTTTCATTTCTAAAATGCTTAATGTCTGCAAAATTATATATTTATTTGGGATTTACTCTTTTAAGCATCATAATGTGTAAATAATCCTGCAATGCTCTGCTTTGTGGGACGCAATTTTTCCCCAGGGGAAATTTGTTATATCGTTCATAATGTGCGACTTAAACCCCTAAGCCAAAAGAGACTATCTCATTCATTTTCTGCAAGTTAACAAATTTCCCCTGGGGAAAAACGGCACCCAAGGGTGGGTGGCAAGGGTGGGCGGAACAAGTGTGATGGGTGAGGAAGGGGTAAAAAGAACATTTAAAATAATTTTCCTATCTTTATGTAATTGGTAAAACCATTATCCATGGATAAACTTTCATTCACAATTGACTCTGTAATCTTTGACAACATAGTCAAAGGAAAACAAAAGGCTTTTGTAGCAAGCATCAAACCTTCTGAAATCCAGGACTACTTCTGCTATACTCTTGAGAAAAAAATCGATGTAAAATATTTTAACTGCATTGAATTTAAAACCACAACAGCAGACGGGACAGAGAAATCGGCCCGGTTCAAAATCGGATATGCCGAGATGGATTTCCTTATTCCTAATGAGTTGCTGGACAAGGCAAACGAAGACCTCACTACTCTTTACGACAGCGATCACATGCCCCCTGCCGAAATCGTATTTGAGATAAAGGAAAAACTGGATTAATCTAATTTCAAAATTGCGCCTTACTCTTTTGATTATACATGAAAACCCTTACCCTCAGCATCAAACAGATTTATTTCGACCAGATACTGGCCGGGACCAAAACCATTGAATCGAGAGAAGTGAAACCTTCAAACGCCTCAAAGTATGTCTATTTCACAGACCTCGACACCCATATAGAGTATAAAAACTGGAGCGACATCCCGGACAACGTTGGCAATATATGTGTTGAGCCGGTAATGTACGATTCCATCCGCCTACTCACCGGAGCCTATAAAGGTACACGCCCGTCCTGCACAGTAGAGGTAAAGGGTGCCGAAGTAATTTTCCTTATGGACGACAACGAAGAGCAGGTTTATTACGATGCCGACGGAATTGAATTTCCGGCACTGGTTGTGGATTATCAGCTTGGTGCAATTCTGGTCTGAAACAGATTCTCCCATTAGGTTTTTTCTTATATTTGTTCAACCTTAAAACCCCCTACAAACTATGGAGAACATTCTTTTGGATCTTTTTGCCGGGGACATTCAAATTGCAAACATCGCACAAACATGGATCGGATTAATGCTGGTTGTGGCGCTTGTTTGCTTTATCGTTTCGGAAATAACCCGAAATTACAGTCAGGTGGACAAACTCTGGAGCCTGATGCCCATTGCGTACGCAGGAATAACTCTTGCCGGATTTCCGGCATCGCCCCGTTTGTGGCTGATGACAATTCTCGTTGCTGTATGGGGATTCCGCCTGAGTTATAATTTTTCGCGAAAGGGCGGTTACAATAAAATTCCGTGGAGAGGGGAAGAGGATTACCGATGGAAAATAATGCGGGAGCAACCTGCCCTTAACGGACGGTTTCGTTTCGGGATATTTAATTTGCTGTTTATTTCCTTCTATCAGCAACTGCTTATAATGTTGTTTTCAACTCCATTGCTTGTGGCAGCCCAGTTCAACGATAAACCGTTTTCTATTTATGATGCAATCCCGGCCTTGTTTATGGCTGTTTTTATAATAACTGAAACTATTGCAGACAACCAGCTCTTCAGCTTTCAGCAGCAAAAAAAGAATCAACGTCCAAAGGAAAACCGCTTTGAAGAGTCGCTAAGGAGAGGGTTTATGTCTCAGGGATTGTTCAGCAGTGTCCGTCACCCCAACTTTGCATCCGAGCAGGCAATCTGGCTGAGTTTTTATTTCTTTAGCGTAACAGCATCGGGAGAGTGGTTAAACTGGACCGCAATTGGTGTTCTTCTGCTGATATTACTCTTCCAGGGCAGCAGCGTACTCACCGAGAACATAAGCTGCAACAAGTATCCCGAATATGCCGCATATCAGAAAGCAGTACCGCGCTTTATCCCCAACCCGTTCCACCGAAAATAGCACAGGCGGCGGCGTAGAAGGAACTACGCCGCCACCTGCAATAATTATATAATTCTACTTTAAAAAATAAATTTCTAAATCTAAATTTTCATGAAAACCCCAACCCCACTATTCATGATTATCTGCCTGCTCCTGATTTCATCACCGGCAGCATTATCACAACAGAATAAGCAAAAAAGTGCCCCTGAGTGGAAACTCATATGGCAGGACGAATTTAACGGCAAAACTCTTGACAAAACCAAATGGAACGTCCTCACGAGAGAGACAAGCAAGCACGGAGAACTTCAATATTATGTTCCGGACGAAGTATATTTAGAAAACGGTTGTCTCAGAATCCGCAGCCAGGTAAGGGATTTTGGAGACAAGCACTATACCAGCGGCCGTCTTGATACAAAAGACAAACTTGCTATCACATACGGACGATATGAAATACGCGGAAAGCTTCCGGTTGGGCAGGGACTTTGGCCCGCATACTGGCTGTATCCTCAAAATCGCGAATGGGAAATGGAGTATGTCATGAGCGAGGCAGTTGCCAACGGAAAGGAGAGTTCTATTCCCGAACTGCGCCCCTGGTATACCGAAATTGACATTATGGAATTTCTTGGACACGAGCCAAGCACACTTTACGCAACTTTCCATTTTTATAGCTTCCAGGGTGTTAAAAAATCTTCATCGGCCACATACAAAGGAAAAGTGTCTTATGGCGACGATTTTCACATTTATGCCCTTGAATGGGAAATTGATGCCATCCGCTGGTACATCGATGGTGAGCTTATTCACACCGCCAAAGTGGGAATCCCCCATAAGGACCATTTCCTGATTCTTAACACTGCCATTGGCGGCAGCTGGCCCGGCAATCCCGACTCCACAACTGTGTTCCCTCAGTTCCACGACATCGACTATGTAAGGGTATATCAGAGACCATAAATCACCAATTTGTATAAATGAATCACTTTACGGTATATTAACCAATATGCCGTAATTTCTCATTTTATTATTTCGTATCTTACGCTCGAAAACACTAAACCTATCGCCTCCAATGACCCAATGTACCACATTCCGTCTGCTTTTATTTACTGTATTTTCTTTTATTTTTGTTACCGGCCGTGCGTCTGAAGCGTTTAATCAACCCGACACTTCTGCTGTTCACGAGCTAACTATTTATGCAATTCCTTCTCAGTCGGAACTGGATTGGAAATCTCCATCCTCAATTTTGCAAACGGCACTTGAAAGTTATACTCAGTCCATTTTCAAGAGGTATTCAATTCCAATAGGTCATATTTTCATCGAGTTTTCCACCCCTCTCATAGACTCTGTTGTTCTCACATCAATAACAACAGCTCCCGGCACCGATATGGGAAGAATGGTTCTTATTGATAAAGTAGGGCTTGGAATTCTTGGCGCCACTTTTAAAGGAAGGATGGAAAGCAGCAAGGAACTTAAAAAGAAAATCAATCTTTTCGGAAGAAAAAAACAACTTGCATTTATTAAATACAGAATAAGCGAAGAGGCTGCCCTGCGGGTAAAAAAATATCTTGAGGTTTTTACGAAAAAGAAGGACGGCGGCTTTTCGCCATCGGGCCATTATGGCGGTGCTTTTTGGCCAAGATATGAATATGAAGGAGCAGGATGCAGTGCTTTTGGAATATCTGCAATGGAAATTGCAGGGTTATTCATTGACCACCCTGAGTGGAGGGTCTCTTTTAATATTCCAATGGATCTGGTGGGCGGAAGCTTCAATAATCATAAAAAAGTAAAAGCCCGCAGCATAAAGAAAAGGCACTACTGGCACGACGGAAGCGGAGTGGAAAATGTGGATTATATCCCCTTTACCATATATGACCCGAGCCTTATTTTTAACTGGATACTCAAACAGAGAGAGCTCAAGGGAGAACTGGTTCCAATGGAGAAAAACAAAATCCCGGGACTTTATTTTGACGCCCGCAAAGTAAGCATATCTCAATTCGAACCAATATTTATCAAACGGAAAAAGCCATCGGTTTTTATTGACATTTTCCGCAAGGATGCACATTTGTAAACAATAGTAAATCAAATAATATGCGAAGATTTGTATTTTTTAAATATCTGATTTTTGCATTAACCGGAGCACTCTCCGTTATATCGTCCGGCTTTACATACGGGCAGGAGAAACCATCTGTTCATGAGCTCACAATTTATGTAGTTCCTTCTCATTCTCCCCTGAACTGGGAATCTCCGTCATCTATCTACACATCTTCCTTCATTAGTTTTATCAAAGCACGGTTTTCAAAATACCCAAACTCTGTGGGGCACATGTTTATTGAGTTCTCAACGCCTCTCATTGACTCTGTAGTTCTTACAGGTATGCGTTCCACTTCAAGTATGGAAAAAGTAAGGCTGCTCAACAAGGAAAAAATAGGAATGGGAATTATGGGTGCCCCCATGGGTGGAAAAATGGAAAATAGTGCCGATTTACGAAATATGATTGACTATTTATCCGCAAAAAAGATGAAGATTGCTTTTATAAAATACACTTTAAATGAGCAATCGGCCCTTAGGGTCAGGGAATTTCTTGAAACATTTCTTGGCAAAAAAGTGGGCAAATTCAATCCGGGCAAGCACTACGGCGGAGCATTCTGGCCGCGGTACGAAAATGAGGGAGCAGGCTGTTCATCGTTTGGCCTAGCGGTTCTTGAGAGCGCCGGTGTTAATATTGATATTCCAGGGTGGAAAATGACTGTCAATATTCCTGCAAACCTTGTTGGCGGCGAGTATAACAATAACAGGAAAGTGAGGAGGTTTAAAATAGAACAGGTCAAAAAATGGCATAACGGAGAAGGCGTGGAAGGGGTTGATTATTTTGAATATAAAGTGTACGACCCGTCGCTTGTTTATGACTGGATCATCGAAAAGCGAAAAAATTATATTGGCGGCAATTCGGAAAATCAAATTAAAGGTAAAGACTACAAGCCTGAGACAATTAACAATATTCCGGGGCTCTATATAGATGTCAGCAATATTTCCATCCCGGGGAACGAACCTGTTTTCTTAAAGCGGACAAAGCAATCGGTATTTATTGACGTTTATAAAAAACGTATTTCGCAGCAATAAAATATCTTACGGCCAAAATATTTATTTCATTTTTTGAGATTTTTATATTATATTCGTAAAAATGATAAATAAAAATACCATGGCACCCGACAAGAATTTAATTTTCGAGGATGAATTAAACGAATTCTTCAGCCAATTCGAAGATCCCATCACAGCAAGAAATGCCGTAAAAGAGAGAGCCACCGCCGATCATGTATTCAGGACAAAACTGGAACAGTACATGAAGAAGAACAATTTTACCCAGTGCAAGGATATTTTGCCCGACTGGATGTTCACCGCAGAATATGCCTATCTGGAAGACCGCAATTGTTCAAGCATTATCAATCCTGAGTCCGACAACTTCGAAACCGCATAGCGCTCATTAGTAGCGCTTTTTCTTTTTTAATTCTTTTTATTTCTGTTAAGAAATTGTTAATAACATAATTATTTGTTGTTTTTAATTTTATTATCGTAGCTTTGCCCCCACAATTTTTTATGCCGCTGCCCCTTTTTTACTAACTAACAATATTTTGGGCATCTAAATTTAACGGCATTTACCAATCAAACTACATGCAATTTAAAGAATTAGAAATTATCGAGCCTATTCTTAAGGCTCTGATCAACGAGGGATATTCGATCCCTACACCAATTCAGGAAAAAGCAATACCAATTATTCTAAATAACAGGGATGTATTGGGCTGTGCGCAAACTGGAACAGGCAAAACAGCTGCTTTTACAATTCCTATCCTTCAGCATCTTTACGGCAATGTTAACCAAGGCCGTAACAAGCAAATTAAAGCACTTGTTCTAACACCAACCAGGGAACTGGCAGTACAAATCGGCGATAGCTTTTCGGCCTACGGAAGGTACACCTCACTTTCTCACACTGTTGTTTACGGCGGAGTGAGCCAAAGGGCACAAACTGATGCTCTCAGACGCGGAGTAGACATACTAATCGCAACACCGGGTCGTCTTTTGGACCTTATCAACCAGGGTTATATTAACCTCAGGAATGTTGACCATTTTGTTCTCGACGAAGCAGACAGAATGCTTGACATGGGCTTTATTGAAGACATTCACCGTATTGTTGACATTATCCCGCAAGAAAGGCAGACACTCTTTTTCTCGGCTACAATGCCCGATGAAATTGCACATTTTGCCAACAAGATTCTGAATAATCCCGTGAAGATTGAGGTAACTCCTACAGCTTCTACAGTGGATACAATTGAACAATACCTTTATTTTGCCGACAGGGAACAAAAAATTCCTTTGCTCATTGACCTTTTACAGGACGAAAGCAAAGAGAGCGTTTTAGTTTTCTCAAGGACAAAACATGGTGCCGATAAAATCGCAAAATCTCTTCTCCACGCAGGAATTGAGACAGATGCAATCCACGGAAACAAATCACAATTTGCCCGTCAGAACACACTTAACAGCTTCAAGAAACGCAAAACCCGCGTGCTCATTGCAACAGACATCGCAGCAAGGGGAATTGACATCAACAAGCTCACACACGTTATAAACTTTGACCTTCCGGAAACTCCTGAAACTTATGTACACCGTATCGGACGTACAGGCAGAGCAGGTGAATCGGGTATCGCACTCTCTTTCTGTGACAAGAAAGAAATGGCTTTTCTGAAGAACATTCAGAAACTTACCGGCAAGAAGATTGAAGTTGTGAATAAAAACATGTCGGAACTTCCGGCTTATACTCCGGTAAAAGACGATTCAGACAGAGGTTACACTGTTACTCACAATGGCAGAGGCGGAAGCTCAGATCGCAGACGCGAAGGCGGATCGGATCGCAGGAGTGAAGGTCGTGGTGGCGAAGGCCGCGGTGACAGACGCTCAGACGGAAGACGTGACGGTCGCAGCGCATCAGGCGAAAGCCGCGGATATGCAGGTCGTAGCAGCGAAGGCCGCAGCAATTCAGGCGAAAGCCGCGGATACGCAGGTCGCAGCAGCGAAGGCCGCAGCAATTCCGGTGAAAACCGCGGATACGCAGGTCGCAGCAGCGAAGGCCGCAGCAATTCCGGTGAAAACCGCGGATATGCAGGTCGTACCTCATCTTTTGAAAAACGCGGATATCCACGCAGAAGTGAAGGCCGCAGCGACGAAGGACAATTCAATGAAAGAGGCGGAAACATCAAGGTTGAACAAGTTTTGATGAACCAGAAATCTTTCAACTGGAGAGAACTAATCGAGAGCGATTTCAAAGGCGAAAACCTCAAAACAAGCGTTAACGGAAATAGCACCAGCGAACGTCCGGCACGCAAGAAATCTGATTCAGGACGCCCGGAAAGATCCTCACGCTCAGCACGCCCGGCACGTAAAACCGGCGGCAGCTTCTGGAACAGACAAAGACGCTCTGCATAAACGAGTAAACAAACAACAACCAATAAAGAAACCCGGTCGATAGGCCGGGTTTCTTATTTTTACTACCTTTATAATTATCCCAAAAAGTTATTCACATGAGCAATTTAGATTATGGTGTAATAGGAAATTGTCAGAGTGCTGCTCTTATTTCAAAAAGTGGAAGCATAGATTGGCTATGCTTTCCTAAGTTTGATTCACCCTCTGTTTTTGCAAAAATTCTGGATAACAAGAAGGGTGGGTCATTTGGATTTGAGGTAAAGGAAAATTATCAGATACATCAATCCTATTTTCGTGATACAAACATACTTAGCACAAGATTCTCTTCTCCTGAAGGTGTCTTCGAGGTGTTTGACTTTATGCCCAGATACAAAATCGGCGAGGGAGCATCTGAATATTATTTGCCCGCAGAACTCTACCGATATATAAGATATGTTAGCGGAAGTCCAAAATTTGAAATTGTATACGAGCCTGCTTTTGATTATGCCCGGGAAGTTGTAAAAAGCACGATTGACGACGGATTTATACTATCGGAGTCTTCTTCCGAAGAAGGTATTTCTGCTTATCTCTACTCGGACTTATCACTAGATTTCATACTCAATAAAAAGGAGATATCTCTTGAAAAAGATTCTTTTTTGCTTTTTTCATACAATCAAAAATTAATTAACATAGATATTGAAAGAGTATATCTTGAATACTCCAGAACAAAAGTATACTGGCTCAACTGGGTTAACCGCTCAAAGAAATACGACAGATACAACAAAGAACTCACTCGCAGTCTTTTAGTTCTTAAATTAATGTCCTTTCAGCCCTCAGGTGCTGTGCTGGCAGCGGTAACCACCAGCATCCCGGAATCAATCGGGGATGTCCGAAACTGGGACTACCGTTTTTGTTGGCTTAGGGATGCCTCAATGCTCATCGAAACTCTCATATCAATGGGGCATGAAGGGGCAGCCAAACTCTATATTGGATTCATCAAAAGGATTTTGAAGAATAAAAAAGACCGATTCCAGATAATGTATGGTATTAACGGCGAAAGAAAACTTAAAGAGGAAGAGTTGCAGCACCTTGAAGGATTTAAAGGGAGCAGCCCTGTACGTATCGGAAATGCAGCTTATAATCAGAAACAAAACGATTCTCTTGGCTACCTGATGGATGTTATTTATCAGCATTATGTTTATTTTCCGGGTACCCTTGCAGAAATTGAAGATATGTGGGAGTTAGTAAAAACAATCACAAATATTGCCTATAGCGAATGGAGCAAACCAGATCACGGGATTTGGGAGTTTCGCGACAGGAAGCAGAATTTTGTGTTTTCTAAAGTTATGTGTTGGGTTACTCTGGACCGGGCAGTTAAAATTGCCGAATATCTTAATATGCAATCTTTTGCCAAAAGCTGGCGAGTAGAGGCAAATATAATTCGCGAAGAAGTTCTTGAGAAGGGATGGAAGGAGAGTATTGGCTGTTTTTCTCAGGCATATGAGAATCTTGACTATGATGCGTCTGTTCTGTTACTCGAATCCTATGGTTTTATTGATGCGACAGACGAGAGATATATAAGTACGGTAAAAGCAATAAAAGCAAATTTGACGAAGAATGGCCTTATGTTCAGATACAAAAGCAAAGATGACTTCGGGAAACCTAAATCTGCATTCACTATCTGCTCTTTTTGGCTGATTCGGGCTCTGTTTGTGATTGGAGAGCGCGAGGAAGCGGAGATACTTTTTGGAGAGATTCTTAAATATTCCAACCATCTTGGTCTATATAGCGAAGACTTGGATTTTGAAACAAAGGCACAACTGGGAAATTTCCCTCAGGCATATTCGCATCTCGCATTGATTAATACAATTAAACTCTTTTCATCCGAGAAGAATCAGTCCAGCTTTATCCGGCCTTAATTATTCATGGGTTTTAACCGATAAGCTTATTAAGAAGCATTATTGCATCTGGTTGATTGCTCAAATTATAATTTGCCGATTCGGAAACATTTCCGATTTTTATTGAAACTGAATTTGGAGGAAGTGCATTAAACATGTCTTCATCTGTTGTGTCATCTCCAATTGCCAGAATGAAATCATAGGTAGATTTACTTAGCAGCCTTTTGACCTCCGACCCTTTTGAACAATCGGCATATTTGACTTCTATTATTTTACTCCCTCTCATAATGTGCAAATTATGACGCATACAAGGAGCCAGCAATGTATTTACCAATTGCTGTGTTCTTATAGATGCCAGCCATGGGTCAACTCTTCTGAAATGCCATACCAGCGCAGTCTGTTTCACCTCAAGCTGTGAACGGGGGGTTTTGTCTGTGACTTTCTGAAAAATTTTCATTATTTCCTCATTCCATTCCACATTATGAACATTCTCATACCATATCCCATCCTCTTTATAAAATGCTCCGTGCTCCGCAGCAAGGCCAATATTCAGTTTCCCAAACCAATCATTTAAAACAGAATGATCCCTTCCGCTGCTTATTACAACTTTGTTCTTCTTGTCTTGCGAAAACCGGCTTAGTAAATTAATCAAGTCTTCGTCTGGAAAAGCATCTTCCGGTCTGGACTTGAAACCTACAAGTGTCCCGTCATAATCAAGCAGCAAAAGTCTGTTCTTTGCTTTTTTGTATTTATCCTTAATACTTTTTATCTTAACTAAATCCAGTAGCTTATCGTTCCCCAGGTTGTTCCTTAAGTTAATTCTGGTAAGCTCTTCAATAAAATCGCCGGCCCACTTTTGAACTGTCTGCTTTGAAATAATTGCCTGCATTCTCTTTAGCCGTTTTAACTGCTCATTTACAGGCATCTCCAGAGCCTCAATAAGTGCTCCCTCTATCTCAATTACACTATTCGGATTTATGATAATTGAGTCCATCAACTCAATTGAAGCACCAGCCATCTCACTTAATATAAGAACACCGGGATTATCCCTCTTGGCTGCAACATATTCCTTTGCGACCAGATTCATGCCGTCTCTTAGAGGAGTAACCAAAGCAATATCTGCCAGATGATATAATGCCACAAGTTCTTCTAATTCGAAGCTTTTATACATATAATTAACCGGAGTCCAGTCTATCCTGGAAAATTGCCCGTTAATGCCACCAATCATTTCATCTACTTTTGCCTTTAGTTCGGAATAACTTGACACAGTATCTCGGGAAGGGACAAGAATCATGGTAAGGGAAACATTTCCATGATACTTCGGGTTGTTTTTTAAAAATAATTCAAATCCCTTAAGCCTGTTTAAAATTCCTTTACTGTAATCCAGTCTGTCTACGGAAAGGATGAGTTTTATTGTTCCGAAAAGATCTCTGTATCCCTCAACAAGTCGCTGAACTTTAGGGTCTAAAACTGCATTGTTGAATTTATTATAGTTTATGCCCATTGGAAAAGTATCAATGTGGACTCTCCTTTTGTCGAAATTGACAACATCCAAATTAAAATCAAGCTCAAGACCTCTTTCACATGCACTTATAAAGTGACGCATATAGTCGTGAGTGTGAAATCCGATAAGGTCACACCCAAGCAAACCCTTTAAAAGATCTGCCCTTTCGCGGAGAACCCGAAAAAGTTCATATGATGGGAATGGAATATGATGAAAATACCCGATGGCAATATCTTTCTTCTCTTGTCTTATCATGCTGGGAAGGAGCATCAGATGATAGTCCTGCACCCAGACGATGTCGCCTTTTCTTATTATTTTAAGAGCCTCTTTACAAAAGAGTTCGTTTACTTCTTTATAAGCTGTCCAATAACTTTCTTCGTGTTTTATCAAAGTATAGAAGTAATGACAGAGGGGCCATAATTTACTGTTGCAATAGCCGTCATAATACTCTTTAATTTGTTTCTTGCTTAAGAATACCGGGTGATATTTGTACCTTTTGAAAATATTGGTAATTAATTGCCTGTCCTGTTCATATTTAACATCAATTCCCGGCCAGCCTATCCATATTTTTTCAATATTTGAGTCCAGAGATTCCAACCCGGTAGCAACGCCTCCTTCGCTTTTGGTGAAGCTGTAGCTGTCGTTGTTTCTTTGTACTTTTATTGGCAGTCTGTTTGATATAATAATAAGTCTCATAATTCGGAAGGCAGGTGATATCTGCAATATAACAAAAAAAATACTTTTTGGGGTAGTAATCTATGGATTGTTTGTGCAGCACAGGACAAAAGTGGGAGTGTTTTTCCTATATTTGCAAAAACATAAACATCTATGGCAAAATACGGTACAATAATTTGGGTGGGCATTCTGGCGGCTGTTGCTGCTTTTCTTATAGTGCCTGATACCAACGAAATGTTTAAACAGGCAACCGGTGCACACCCCTATCTTATGGGATTCGTCAAGTTTGCACTGCTCTCAATTATGGGTGAGTTTCTTGCAAACAGGCTGGTTCACAAAAAATGGGTGAAGGTTAAAGGATTGTTGCCAAAGATGTTTGTATGGGGAGTCCTGGGTATGATGATTGTTCTCATGTTTTCCCTCTATACTCAGGGTGTTCACGGTGCAATTGCAAAGGGTCTTCTATGGGCCGGCAGCTCTGCGAACGATGGAATAAGTGCCAATGGAATACTTAGCATCGGCTCTCAAAATATCAGCATTGCAATTGGAGCGGAGCCCTCGTTCTGGAGCAGACTCCTTACTGCGTTTTATATATCCGCAATAATGAATCTCACATTCGGAGCAGTATTTATGCCAGCAC
>Ga0074197_1002460_pt1 | contig 12856 bp, 11 predicted proteins | sample EPASupsiteSAE305_FD_64526 | JGI IMG/M metagenome (GOLD analysis project Ga0074197, IMG submission 64526) | Bioremediated contaminated groundwater microbial communities from EPA Superfund site, New Mexico - SAE3-05 reassembly with SPADES | ecosystem: Environmental > Aquatic > Deep subsurface >...
GACCGGAACCGATCCCCATTGACATGAAAGTAGTAGTAGTAGGCACTCCATACCTCTATTACCTGCTGAACATCTATGATCCTGAGTTCCAGAAGATCTTCAAGATAAAGGCGGACTTTGACACAGATATGCCTAGAACAAAAGAGTCAGAAATGCAGCTTGCCCAGTTCATTGCGGGATTTGTTGAGCATGAAGGGAAGCTTAATTTTACTGTCTCCGCTGTTGGCGAAGTTATAGAATGGTCATCACGTCTGGTCGAGAACCAGAACAAACTTTGTACCCAGTTCAACAAAATAGCTGAGATACTTGTTGAGGCAACTGCATGGGCAAGAATGGACGGCAAGAAACAGGTCGGGCTGTCACACGTCAGAAAAGCACTGGAAGAAAAGACCTTCCGTTCCAACCTTCTCGAAGATAAAATTCGCGAAGCTTACAACGAAGGTGTGATAAAAATAGATACAAAAGGCTCCGTCGTCGGACAGATAAATGGTCTGACAGTAGCCCAGCTTGTAGATCATAGCTTCGGTTCACCTGTCAGGATAACAGCCAACGTATTCATGGGGCAGGAGGGCATAGTAAACATTGAGCGTGAGGTCAATATGACGGGTCCAATACACAACAAGGGCCTTCTCATACTTTCAAGCTATCTGGGCCGCAAATATGCGCAGGACTTCCCTCTTTCTATAACCGCGAGAATTGCATTTGAACAGACCTACGGGGGTGTTGAGGGAGACAGCGCCTCCTCAACGGAACTATACTGCATGCTTTCTGCACTCTCAGGTATCCCTTTGAAGCAGAGTATTGCCGTAACAGGATCTGTTGACCAGTTTGGCAATATACAGCCGATAGGCGGAGTCAATGAGAAAATCGAAGGATTTTTCAGTTACTGTAAGGTTTTTGGATTGACAGGCGAACAGGGCGTAATGATACCGCATCAGAACGAGCAGCATCTGATGCTCAGCCACGAAGTACTTGATGCGGTCAGAAAAGGCAAGTTCCATATATGGAGCGTAAAGACCATCGATGAGGGAATAGAGATACTGACAAACGTAAAGGCCGGTACTTCTGACGCGAATGGTGAATTTCAGGCAGATACGATACACGCTAAGGTAAAAACCTGCCTTGAGGCATGGATAGAGCGCTCCTTCAAACACAAAAAGAAAATGCAGGATAAAGTAGATCCGCCGGAAGACAAGAAGAAGTCAAAAGGCAAAAAGAAACGCAATAAATTTGAGGAATCCGATCAGTGAAGAAACCCCACCATGCAAAAGAGATCCTGGATGCCTTTGAAAGGCACTGGGGTAACGAGGGCAGGCCTTCTCCCGAACTGAAGCACGAAGAACCGCTTGACGGCCTTATGCTGACGTTGCTGTCACAAAACACCAACGATAAAAACCGGGACAAGGCTTTTGAAAAACTCAAAACAGAATATCCGAAGTGGAACATGGTAGCAGAGGCGCCTCTTGAAAAAATAGTCGACCTCATAAGGGTAGCCGGTCTCGGTGACACAAAAGCCACGCGTATGAAGCAGATACTTTCTATTTTGAAAGATAAATTTGGAAGGCATTCCATCAGCGATCTGCAAAAATGGAAAGCAAATGAAGCCAGGGATTTCCTGGTATCTCTTCCCGGAGTCGGAGTGAAGACGGCGGCCTGCGTTCTGGTCTTTGATCTTGATATGCCCGCTTTCCCGGTTGACACTCATGTAGCAAGGATAAGCCGCAGGCTTGGATGGGTACCGGAAAAAATGGCACCGGACAAGATACAGGAATATCTTGAAAGCACACTTCCTCCCGAACGTTTCAGGGGTGCTCATTTAAACATTATCGAGCACGGCAGAGGTATATGTTCAGCCAGAAAACCGGACTGTAAAAACTGCTACGCAGAAAAATGGTGCGAATTTTCGAAAAGTTGAATTAATATTGTCATACTTGATTATATGGTAAAACGAGCATACAGTAATTTATAAGCTGGCTTGAGTTTCATTATATATGTGAGATTCCAAGGAGGATAACATATGTCAAGATTATTCCCAGAGCCTATTACCAGCCTTCCAGAAGCTGATATGCCTTTTCCCAATTATCATGCATATCTTTCTCAAGGAGAGAATCACCAAATAATTTTTATGCAGTTTAATGAAGATATTGATTTGCCGGAACACTCTCACGAATGCCAATGGGGTATCGTGCTTGAGGGTAAGATTGATTTAACGATAAATGGTGTAAAAAATACTTTTACTAAAGGTGACAGATACTTTATTGAAAAAGGTGTAAAACACTGCGGTAAAATATATGCTGGCTACGCTGATATTACTTTTTTTAATCAAAAGGACAGATACAATACAAAACTGAAAGCGTAAAAAAGAACAGCATGCGAATATTTAAAGCAAGGAATGGAAAATCAGTCCGCTATGCTTATACATCCAGCAAGATCCGGGCAGTATTTTACTGTTTCTAAATGCCCATAATATCTCCAATATCTCGATGCATAAACACAATTTACGAAAAGCCTTGACGGATGAACATTTCTTGGTATAATAGCTTCTGTTTGCCGGGATGGCGGAATGGTAGACGCACGGGACTTAAAATCCTGCGAACGCAAGTTCGTGCGGGTTCGAATCCCGCTCTCGGCACCAGATACATATCTATTCAAATCGCGGGGTGGAGCAGTACGGCAGCTCGTCGGGCTCATAACCCGAAGGTCGCAGGTTCAAATCCTGCCCCCGCAACCATTTTAAACATTTAATTTAAGAGATAAACTCTGGTTATGACCGGATCGGCAGAAAATGCTGATCCGGTTTTTTTACTCTTTTCATTCTGCCAACATTCCTTCAGGCCCTGATTATAACGTAAGCGTCAAATATCCCTGACCTGGATAACATCCAGAATTCCGGGATATTTACACTTATAAAACAACAAACATCTGTCCTGTCAGATTTAGGTAAATTCAGTTATTGAGTCTATGTTGGTGATGAAGTAATTTTTGTAATTGACAAATTTTTTGAATATTCCGATTTTTATTTACAATTTTTTGACTAAATTTTACATTGTTGTTATAATATGAAAATATGTTAGCAATGTTACGTAAGCGTCGCTAAATGAAGGGTCGGTGTATGGATTATGAATGAAGATGTTCTCAAAGGGAAATGGCACGAGATTCAGGGAGATGTCAAAAAGACCTGGGGTAGGCTTACTGATGATGAAGTGATGGTGATAGACGGAGAAAGTGAAAAACTTGTGGGTCTTCTTCAGACAAAGTATGGCTACGCAAAAGAAAAAGCCCGGAAAGAATTAGACGATTTTATTAACAGCCACAAATAGTATTTAGAGTGTTTCAATTTAAATCATAATTAAAATACAAAACAAAAAAGGATGGTCTGATAAAATGATTATGCTGCCCAAACTCCCTTACGGAAACGATGCGCTGGAACCCCATATCAGTTCCAGAACTATGGATTTTCATTACGGCAAGCACCATAAAGCCTATGTTGAGAATCTGAACAAACTCATTGAAGGTACTGAATTTTCACAAGAAACACTTGAAAACATAATAAAAAATACTTCAGGCAGAGATGACAAAACGGCTGTTTTCAACAATGCCGCACAGGTTTGGAACCATACCTTCTACTGGAATTCGATCAAGCCTGCAGGAGGCGGTATTCCTTACGGTCCCTTGGGGGAGAAGATTAATCTGGATTTTGGAAGCTACGAGATATTCGCCAAAAAATTTAAGGATACGGCTCTAGGTCAGTTTGGAAGCGGTTGGGCCTGGCTTGTTCAAAAAGATGGCAAACTGGAAATCATCAAGACTTCCAACGCAGACACACCCATCGCCAAAGACGTTAAGCCCCTTTTAACGGTAGACGTATGGGAGCACGCATATTATCTGGATTACCAGAACAAACGCGCAGATTATCTGGATTCATTTATCAAAAACCTGATAAACTGGGATTTTGTGAACGCTAACCTGATTGCTTGAATGAAATAGCAAATCGAGGTTTCTAAGATAATCAGAAATGTAAGACTTAAAGCAACTTTCTGATGTTTTTTTGCGAGAATTTATGTGTTTCGTCTTACAAAGATAAACGTAATAAGGTTGTTTCAGTTAGTATCGGGCACAACGAGTGGACAGCGTCTACTAGAGCAGCGAGGCCAGTCGAAGGGTTGATCTCTTCAGACTGTTTCTCGCTGTATTGCTTTCTCATAATTATTTTCATCCCCTCATTTTATCTTTATTAGAGGGGATGACATTTTCCCTGACGAGTTACACCATGACAATATCGCTGATCAACAACACTGTTTTTTCTGGGTGTTGCTTTATTCAGGAAACTGAGTTAAAATCTTCTGCGTGACGCGGGAAAACGCACATAAACCGTATTTTTTGACAGGCGGGTTTAAACAGGGGCAAGAATTGTAACTAGGCCTGAAAGCTGATCGAACTTAAAAAAATGAACTATGCAGTGGGAAAATCGATTGGTAATCGTTGTTTATACATTCTGCTTACAGGCATAAATCGGGAGATCAGAACTCTTGCTCAAGAGGACTGACTAACGGGTAGCTTGATGAAGTCATGGAGCCTACGGACTATGTTAATGTTGAAAAGATTTTGATCCCGCTAACATTTTTGGCGCTGTAGCTCAGCTGGCTAGAGCATTCGGTTCATACCCGACAGGTCACCGGTTCAAATCCAGTCAGCGCCACCAATTTTAAATAAAAACCTCCGATATTGTTCGGAGGTTTTTTTAGTGGTGCGCCCGACATGTGCGCAGACTAGACGGTGAAAGACCGTAAGCGTCGTAAGGTAAGCGTCAAACCATCCGTACCTGTGAGTAATAATATTCTTCACCTAAAGTCTCTCCAGCAAGTTACCATAAGGGTGAGATTTTTTATGTTTGATCACCGAGGCAAGCAAATTTATCTCATATGCGGCTCTACGGATATGAGCAAGGGAATAGATGGTCTGTCATCTATTGTGGATCGTAAGCGTCAAACGGTGCCTGTCGTATGTATGGATTACTTTTGTGAAGTACCCCAATCATCCTTACACGCCTAGATAATTAAATATTTGACTATGGGTCCCAAAACGAGCCTCTTTTCCATTTGGAGTCCTTAATACTGAATTGATCTATACAGCAAATGCTTTCTTTGCATGATGCGGGCCATTCATCAGGATGTTGCGCATGAAGGGTACCTTATTGCGAACTAAATTCTGCACTATTAATTATTTTTAAAAACCAATCATATTTATCTTATTTTTATACAAAAAGAGAAAATCATTACACAATATTTATACGGTTATTTGTATTATCTTAAAAGAGATTAATATACAGGAGGATTTGTGATGTTTTTTAAAAAGAGCGAATACATCATAGTAACAGGTTCGGGGCGTTTTGGTTCCGCGATAGCTGATTCGCTCTCTCTCAGTGGATTTGATGTAACTGTTATAGACAAAGACGAAAAATCTTTTAGCCACCTCTCATCATCGTACGGCGGATTTCAATCAGTCGGAGACGCAGCAGACATTGATGTCCTGCGTACAGCAGGGATCGAGAGGGCAAGCATGTTGATCGCCTGTACTAACAACGATAATGTTAACAGCCTCATAGCGCAGATCGCCAGCAGGATTTTCAATGTCAAAAGAGTCTTCGCCCGTTTAGGTGAAAAGGATAAAGTAGATCTTATTCTGGGTCACAATATTGTTCCTATTTGTCCGTTCGAACTTTCTCTGGAAGATTTTTGGAAGAAAAGTGGGGTTTCAAGGGAGGAAGAACATAAATGAAAATTGTAATAGCAGGAGGGGCTACAGAATCAGAATTTCTCGCTGAAATGCTGATCCGAAAAGGCCACACAACAGTGCTTATAAATGAAGACAAAAACTTTTGCGATTTAATGGCCTCTAAATTTAAGGAGCTAATGGTAATAATAGGCGACCCAAGAAATCTGTCTGTATTATTTGAAGCTGAGATAGAAAGATTTGACATAATGATCTCTCTTTGCAGTGAAGATGCCGACAATCTTTCTATATGCCAGATGGGGAAGAAAATGCTTGGCATTGAAAAAAATTTGTGTTCTGTTACAAATCCTAAAAATGTACAAATTTTTGCAAAACTTGGCGTTGATCATGTAGTAAGTTCAGCTTACCTGATTGCAGAAATGCTGAAAAATGCAGCCGTTCTTGAAAACATGATCCAAGCCTTGCCAATAGAAGAAGGGAAAATAGTTTTAGGCGAGATCATTGTAAGTCAGGAGAGTCCTGCTGCTAACAAATATGTTAAAGAAATCAAGGAAATACCCGAAGACAGCATAATATCATGTGTTATAAGGGATTCAGGAATAATTATACCGAAGGGTAATACTATGATCCTGCCAGGAGATAAGCTGATAATGTTATCTTCGTCTAAGGCAGCAGAAGCTTCTGAGCTTGCTTTGTCCGGAAGAAAGTGACAACTTGAATTACATTGACAGAACATTTTCATTAAAAACAATACTCGGCATCATAGGTAAATTGTGGATGTTAGCTGGTTTCGTTATTTTGCTGCCTTTGTTCACGCTTTTTTTCTTTCCTGAAGAATTCAATATGGCAAACTGTTTTATAGTACCGGGAGTAATGACAATATTGATCGGTTATTTGACCAATTTGCTTTTGTCCCAAAAGAGTAGAGAACGACTCAAAAAAAATGATGAGGCAGTAATTGTATTTTTAGGTTGGCTGTCAGTAATTTTTGCAGGATCTTTGCCATTTGTCTTATCAGGAGATTATTCATTATCACAGTCGGTATTTGAGGCTGCAAGCGGTTTTAGTACCACAGGGCTTTCCGTTGTAAATGTTGATAATGCTCCAAAAATATTTCTTATGTATCGCAGTATTATGCTCTTTTTTGGTGGAATTGGGCTGATTCTTGTAGTCACAAGTATTTTGCCTGATATTTACAGTATGCGCCTATATACGGCTGAAGGACATACAGATCTTATGATGCCAAATCTGGCAAACTCTGTGCGTACTGTAATTTTGATCTATGTCGGTTACGCAACAGCCGGTACAGTGCTATATTATCTGTGTGGAATGGGATTTTTTGATTCGCTGAACCACTCAATGTCAGCGATATCGACTGGGGGTTTTTCGACTAAGTCAGCAAGCATAGGATATTATGACAATCCGAAAATAGAGCTTGTAACTGAAATACTGATGATTTTGGGTGCAACCGGATTTCTTGTCCACCTTCTGCTGTTGAAAGGAAAATTCAGGGTACTATTCAAGCATTGTGAAATCATGCTGACTATCCTTTTGATATCTTTGTGTACACCGGTTTGTGCTTTTCTTATGCTTAACGAATTTTCAGGCAATCTGTCTTTTGCCGTCAGGCAATCGTTATTCCAGGTCATTTCAGCTTTGACCACTACGGGGTTTCAAACGGTCTCTTCTTTTGAAAATACAAGCCCGCCATTGATGTTTATGTTTACTCTGCTGATGCTTATTGGTGGGGGAGCCGGATCTACTGCAGGCGGTATTAAACAGTTCAGGATCTGGATAATGATGAAACAAATATGGTGGAATATTCAGTTAAAATTCGGAGACAGGCACATAGTAAGAATTAATAAAATTGAACGTATGGGAGTCAGAGAAATAATTAGTCCCGAATATCTTAATGAGGTCAATGTTTTTGTAGTTATATATTTATTAATTTTTCTTTTAGGATCTTTTGTTTTGATGCTTTGTGGCCATAGCATTGGCAATTCTATGTTTGAATTCGCTTCTGTGCTTGGTACAGTCGGATTTTCTGCCGGTCTTGCTTCTTCCTCTGCGTCTAAGGTCGTCCTTTGGACATCAACGATTGGAATGATCTTAGGCAGATTGGAAATTTTCGTGATACTTATGGCAGCGATAAGGATAAAAAGCGGAATAAAAAAACCATTCAGGAGATGAATATGACGAGACTCAACGATGTGCAATTTAGCGAAGATCCCCATGTTAATGACTTGTTAAAGTCTTTGACAATAATAATCCTCGCCACTCTGATTTCTTCAACACTTTACGACATAGGGCTCCGTGTTGAGAATATTCTCATGATATACGCAGTTTCTATTCTAATAATAGTGACCGAAACACAAAAACTGCTTTGGGGAGTCCTGTCCGCAGTCTTATGTTTGCTATTGTTTAATTTTTTCTTTACGGAACCTCGTTACACATTGATGATGGATGATGCAAACCACTACGCTTCCCTTGCAATATTTCTTGCTGCAGCCTTTTTGGTCAGTACTCTTACCACCAAACTTAAAAACCAGGTTGAAATTTCCCGTAAAAATGAGGAAATGACAAACAAACTATATAAAATGGCAAGCGGCTATCTTAATCTTTCAGATAAAGATGAACTGGTGAGGTATAGTCAAAATTGCATAACTGGTCTTGTCTCTAAGAAATGCAGGATATATCTGGCTGAAGAAGCAAAAGAGTCTTTTGAGGAATTACGCTGGTGTTTCGGAAATTCTATCCCTTGCGGATTTCGCGAAGTTAAGTTTCGCAGTAGTGATAAAAGGTGGCTGCCAATTAAAAGCAGCCACAACACAGTAGGTGTGTTGGAAATTCAAATGGAAGGGAAGGAACTTTCAAAAGAAGAGGCCTTGTGTTTACATACCGCCATGAGCCAAACCGCACTTGCACTTGAACATAATATTATGAGACAGACAGAAGAGGAGAACCGTTTGGAGATAGAAAAAGAAAAACTCAGGAGCAATCTATTAAGAAGCGTTTCGCATGACATAAGGACGCCGCTGACATCAATAGCCGGAAGTGCCTCATTTCTCGCAGATAGCTTTGAAACGCTAGATAAAGAAAGTACGAAATCGCTCCTTTGTGATATTGAGAGAGATGCTTCATGGCTAAACGACATGGTATCAAATTTACTAAACCTCACCAGGATCCAGGACGGAAAGATTCCAATAAGAAAAAGCAATGAGGTTGTTGATGATGTTATCAATGCGGCAGTTGAACATTCCAGCAATCATTTGGGTTCACACCGTCTATCAGTTGAAAAACCCAAAGACATCATGCTTGTTCCGATGGACGGTCAATTAATAACACAGGTTCTTGTAAATCTTTTGGACAATGCACTGAAACACACTAATCCGGAAAGTTCGATAATTGTCAGAGTTAAAGGAAGAAAGAACAAAGCGGTCTTTGACGTCATTGATGATGGACCTGGCATACCGAAAGATCTGAAGGAAAACATATTTGATAATTTTGTGACAGGAAGTGCCGGCAGTGGGGATATGGCAAGGGGAACCGGACTCGGGCTTTCTATTGCAAAATCCATAGTTGAAGCTCACGGAGGCACTATAAGCGTGAAGAATCGCCCCTCTGGCGGCACGGTTTTCTCTTTTTGGCTTCCTTGTGAAGGGGTGAAAGAAAATGGTTGACATCCTTATCATTGAGGACGATAAAAGTATTCAAAACTTTCTCAAAGTTGCGCTCAGAACACATGGTTACGCATGTTCAATAGCCCCAAACGGGCTTTCAGGTATTTCAGTCTTTCTTTCTGAAAGGCCATCTCTTGTGATTTTAGATCTTGGTTTGCCGGACATAGATGGAGCAGAAGTGCTTAAACAGATACGTGACGCATCGGAAGTTCCTGTAATAATTGTTTCAGCCAGAGGAGAAGAAGGAGAAAAGGTTAAAGCACTTGACATGGGAGCAGATGATTATATTACAAAACCATTTTATATCAACGAACTTCTTGCAAGAATAAGGGTGGCATTAAGACACAAAAAAAATGAATTGGAATCAAAAAAGGTATTTGAATCTGGCCAGCTGAAAATTGATTTCGAATGCAGAGAAATTTTTGTTAACGAAGCACAGGTGCACTTGACTCCGATCGAGTATAAAATACTCTCGCTCCTCGTTGAAAATTCTGGAAAAGTGCTTACCCACAGGCACATACAAAAAGAAGTCTGGGGAACGGCAACTACTGATGATTACCAAACGCTCAGAGTTTTTATGGCAAACATAAGAAGAAAGATCGATAACGATGGGCCGGGGCGTCGACTAATAACGACAGAAGTAGGAGTTGGCTATAAATTCAGTGAAAATGCCGGATAAGAATGAATTGACAAAATAATAACCGGCACAGATAGATCAAAAAAACAGATCTTTGCTGCAAATGCTTATCTTTCCCTATGTAATAATAGAGATGCGGCATATCAGATAGTTAAAATATAATCAGGACATTGATGAAACCAATCATCCTACTGTATTTATGAAAAGACCAAAAGAAAAGAACTGGAGGTGTTTTTATGAAGGTTGGACATGTTGCTGTAATTTCTTTGTTATTGCTGGTACTTGCAGTGGGTGTAATAAATATTGCTGAAGCTTCAGAGAACAGATTGGAAGGCATGGTCACCGATCAAAACGGAGCCCCGGCAGCAGGTGTCGATGTCAATATATGGGACGGCAAAACCTTAAGACAGGCTGTTTCTAACCGGGAGGGTAAATTTTATGTTTCAGGTATTGCTCCGGGAACTTTTTTTGCAGTACGCATGACGAAATCTAATTCCGAAACAGTCCGCATGGGGGGTCTTAAGTTTCCTGAGAATGAAAACCTTTCGCTGACAGCCGAATTTGCGAAGACATCACCAGGATCAGATTACATTGTAAGGATTCCTTCCAACCCTTCGACCGGTTATTCCTGGACAGCTATAGTAAAGGGCCGGGAAGATATACTTTCTTTCAACGAAAAAATAATGGAGCAGCAGGATGAAAAAAGCGAAGCGGGAGGGCACGCGAAGGGACGTCAAGGAAACGAAATATGGAAGTTCAACGCACTTGCAGCAGGAAAATCTGATCTTCTCCTTGCTTACAGGAGATCCTGGGAAGGATCTGTCGCGCCCATTAAATACTACATCTGTTCAGTGACAGTAAGGTAGGTCAAACAACAAACCGTTTTCGCTTTTGTCTGAAGCTGATCCAGATTTTTTATGACAAATAGTGGTACCAATGATCTTAGCTCACGTCTGTCAATATTTTTGATAACACCCATGAAAAAGCCAGGGGTACTGTTGGGCTGCCTCCTGCATCTATTTATTGCCTATTGCTTCTTTTAGTACTCTAATATACTCATTTACAGCCCTTATACTAATGGGAGCATTAGGTGCATAAGCTTCAAAACCATGTATGCAGCCGGGATAAAGATGGAATTCCGCGGGAACGCCGGCTTGGACCAGTCTTTGTATGTAGTTGACGGTGTCATCGCGGAAAATGTCAAGTTCACCAACGCAGGAATATGCGGGCGGAAGTCCGGATAAATTTTTTTCTCTTGCTGCTGCCATATAAGAAGTTCTGCTTGAGGGGTCAACATGTCCCAAATAAGCGTTCCACGCAAATTTATTTGCGTCTTTGTTCCAAACTCTATGATCTAAGTTCATATTAGAAGAAGGAGTTATCATCCTGTCGTCAATCATAGGGTAAAGCGGCATCTGAAAGGCTATGGCGGGGCCTTTTCTATCTCTTGCCATCAGTGTGACAGCGGCGCAAAGGCCTCCGCCTGCACTGACGCCGATGACGGCGATACGCCTATTATCCACGCCTAAGGATGGACAGTTCTCAGAAAACCATTTCAGCCCTGTATAACAGTCTTCAACAGGGGCGGGGTATGGGTGCTCGGGCGCAAGACGATAATCTACCGCAACAACGACCGCACCGACTTCAACAGCAAACCTGAGGTTCATATCCTCGCATTCTTCCGGTACCCCCATTATAAGACCGCCGCCGTGTATCCAGAAAATTCCAGGCAGTGATCCCTTTTTTATCACAGGTTCATATATACGCAGACGCATCTTGTCGGTGTTGTCAGAATTTTGAATGTAATGGTCGTAAACACGAACTCTGAGGTCTTTAGGTAAATTTGAAGAGCCGACCAATGGATCAAATTCGGCGCGGCACACCGCCAACCCATTCCCGGTCAGCTTTATGGGGGGCATTTTTAAGTAATCTGCTCTGATGTCAGAATCAAGTCTTTCGTACAAAGTTTTTTCTGCAGCTTTTGCATCAATAGCCCAAAATCCAGGTATACAAAGCAATGCTAATATCGACATAACCATGAATTTCTTCAAACGACATAACCCCTTTGTCTGTCGTATTTAATTGTTTGATTATACAATGTTTATTTTTACTTTGTTATTGGAAACAGATACTATGCGATGCATTTGGACGTGTAATAAAAGTTGATTTGTTTTTTGCAATAAGAACCATAATAGGAAAATAACTTCAAAAAACATGCTTGGACAACACAAACGCACAAAAAAGGCTATTAGAGGTTGTCCCTCTAATAGCCGGCAGCTGTTTACTTGTATAGCTCTGGGTTAGAGGTAATACTCCATCGGGTAGGTTGGGTAGCGGATCTCTTCAAGTTCATCCACAGTAACTAGTCCGGTAGGTGCCCTCAGTACGCTCGGGATACGGTTGACTATAGTCGAGCAGGTATGTTCGACAGTCGCAGGTTTTACAACATGGAACTCGGTGTACGGTTCGCCTGTTATCTTCCAGTCGCACATATCCCCGTCGTCAGGTCCGTATACTTTGCCAATGCACTGCGTTTCAATCACTGGCCCCTGGAATGTTTCAGTCGTGACGACAGCCGCCATTCCGATGCAGTTACCCTTTGGTATTATTTTACCCATGGTGGAGGAGTTGAGGTCTTCGTCATGGAAATATGGGATGCACTTTTGTGTCTGAGACTTTACCGTCCACCCCATCTTGGAGGCAAGGGCTTCATTTGAGTTCCATACATATGAAGGTTCCAGTACCTCGGGATGTGCAATCTGTTTCTCAAATTCTTCTGGCGTAAGTCCGACGCCATGTGCTTTTG
>Ga0074197_1002463_pt1 | contig 12843 bp, 10 predicted proteins | sample EPASupsiteSAE305_FD_64526 | JGI IMG/M metagenome (GOLD analysis project Ga0074197, IMG submission 64526) | Bioremediated contaminated groundwater microbial communities from EPA Superfund site, New Mexico - SAE3-05 reassembly with SPADES | ecosystem: Environmental > Aquatic > Deep subsurface >...
AATGGTGATCGCGTCGGAGGGAGCGCCCCAGGCTGTATCCATCCTGATCTCTTCGAGAACTTCGACATCCTCGATTTCGTACAATCCCGATCCGCCTATAATACCGACAGTGGCCTTGTCCATGGTTTCACCTCTGTGCAAAACATTTCCCTACCCGCGAAACGGCAGTGCATATAATTATACATCGAATTCCACGCTTGACAAAGGCTGTGGCGGCTTCGGTACGTAATGAATGTCTCTTTTCCTCAGCGAAAAAGATTTGTGTATGTAAATTTTTATCGCTATACTTTTATCTATTTAATAATAGTGCTATAATATAACTTGAAGAAGAAAGCTTTTACTCCGCGAAGCCATTCAGATAAAGCACCTCAAAAATAGTCTTTAGTCATTTTTGAGGTCATCTATCCATGAACAGCACCCAACGGAAAAATTTTCAGCAGAGCAGAAATCTATGAAATTCTCCCGTTTGACTTGTTGCAACAGATGGTTTCGCGTTGGAGCAAAACGGAAGCTTTCTGAAAGGAGTCTTGTATGAATCCCAAAGAGGCCAGTGAAAAGATTGTCGAAATCCTTCATCTGGAAACGCAGCCTGTGGCTGTCCAGGTCTACAAGGACAGGAAGGACCTGCCGAGGCATCCGCAGAACATCAAGCAGAATTTTTGCCAATTGGTATCGGTCGCGCGCTATCAGGGACGAGGTAACAGCGGCGTTGCTGACGGTATGATTTGTGCATTCGGGGCGTCTTGTCTCGGGCTTATCAAGACACCGGAGGTGATCGAATCGGGGAAGGCCGCTCTCGGTGTTTACACGGGCACGCCCGAAGCGTCGAAAAAGTTTATGTCCAATGTGTTCAAGATCGGTGATGGGGGCAAAAAGTACGATGCAGTGATGGTAAAACCGCTCGCCGAAGTCAACGGATCCGACAAACCACAGGCGGTCCTCATGTATGTGAATCCTGCCCAGGCGATGCGTTTGATCCATTCGTGCGCTTACGACAATGGAGAGAAAGTCGCTGCTGATACCGTGGCCGAGGGAGCAATGTGCTCATGTCTGGGGTTCGCCATCGAAAAGCAGAAACCAACAGTTGGTTTTCCTTGCGCAGGCGATCGTATCTTTGGCGGCACGCAAAATCATGAGCTGGTCTTCGCGGTTCCCTACAGCATGGTGACGGATACGCTTGTCGACCATCTCGAGAAGACCGCGGCCGGCGGTTTCTCCGTTTTCCCTGTTCCACCCAATATGTACTGGACGCCTTCCATGCCCCCTTCGTACACAATTCAGCCTGAATATCTGAAGTAGTTGTTTAGAATAGACATCGGCGGCATGGCGAAGGTCCTGCATAAAGTCATGTCGCCACAGTCTTCTCCGCCTTGAGTTCCCTGAAGAAATGGAAGGTGAATGGAAGGCAGCACAGGAAGGTGCAGAGGTCCGCCAGAGGTTGCGTGATCTGGACACCCGTCAGTCCTAAGAAGCGCGGCAAAACGAGAATGAGCGGCAGGAAGAATATCCCTTGGCGCGCGGCAGCGAGGAAGGTGGCGGTCCAGGATTTTCCGATGGACTGGAAAGTCATGTTGCACATGACGCCGAGAGGAATCAGGGGCATGGCCAGACACTGGGCGCGCAGGGCCTTTGCCCCGATGGCGACCACTGCGGGATCCGTCGCTATGAACAATTTCATCAGAAAGGGAGCGGCTGCGAATCCACCGATGCTGCAGACCGTCATGATGGCCATGCAGGTCTTCAAGGTGAAAAAGAAGGCCTCCCTTACGCGCCCGAATTTCTTGGCCCCGTAATTGTATCCCAGCACCGGCTGGTAACCTTGGCCGATGCCCAGGGTAAAAGAAAAGATGAACATGAATATCTTGCCGACGATGGACATGGCAGCCACCGCAGCGTCACCATAGACGGCGGCGTTCACGTTGAGCGCGACCGTGGAAATGCTGGCAAGTCCCTGCCGACAGAAAGAGGGTAGGCCATTCTTCAGTATTTGCAGATACGTGTCCGGCGTTCTGGAAATTTTCGACAGGCCCAGTTTGCAGACGGTCTTGCCTCTGACGAAGCAGGAAAGAAGAATCAGCATGCTTATAAGCTGACTCAGTGCCGTGGCGATGGCGGCGCCCGAGATTCCCATTTTGAACACGAAGATGAACAGCGGATCGAGCCCGCAATTGAGGATGCCGCCTGTCGCGATGCCGACCATCGCGAGCCTGGCTTGGCCTTCCGCGCGGAGAATATTGTTGAGCACGAAAGAGGCAGCCATGACAGGGGCAGCGAAGAGGATGTAGCGGGCATAATCCCGGGCATAGGGAAGAATCGTATCTGTCGCGCCCAGGCTTTGCATGAGAGGATCGAGAAACAGCAGCCCCGCAGCCGCGACCAGACCCCCAAAGAAGATTGACATGTAGAAGCCGCTTGCCGCGACTTTGCTCGCCTCATCCGTCCGGTGCGCTCCCAGCAATCTCGAGATCAGGCTTCCCGACCCCATGCCGACCGTGAATCCTACGGCCTGGATGATCGCCATGAGCGAAAACACCACGCCGACCGCACCGGAGGCGCTCGTGCCGAGTTTGGAGACGAAATATGTATCTGCCATGTTGTAGATCGAGGTGATCAGCATGCTGATGATTGTCGGAACTGACAGCGAAAGAATCAGCGTGCCGATTCTCGCCTGTACCATTTTGGTATAGCGGGGGTCTTTCTGTTCCATTGGAGGCATGATGGCGAGGCGGTGTCATAGTGTCAAGCGCAGAGAAGCCGCCGCCAGTCGCCTCACGTTCATGGCGGACGGCAGTCGGTCCGGACTGCCGATATGGTCGTTATTGGGATTCCTCGTAATATTGCGCGAGCTTCAATTTCTGTATGAGAATATCAAAGTCGATCTTCTGTGCTTCGATTTTCAGGATGGCAAGGTCAATCTGCGCCATGACATAGTCTTCCTCTGAAATGAATCCTCCGTTATAGAGTTTTTCTTGCCTCGCCATATCGTCATCAGAGTCCGCCAGATCGATGTCCTTGATTTTTTTGTCCAGATCGAGAGATTCGAGCGTATCGTTGATTTGTCGAAGGCCATCTTTCAGTCCTTTTTGGGCCTCCTCAAGCTTGATGCTGTAGATCTTGGGATACTCCTCGCGCTTGAGCGCACTCAGAGCATTCTCATTCTTGTTTACCAGATCGTAGGACAGTTTAAACGACAGTGCCCAATCCACCTTGCTTGTATCGACATTGTAATACACAGAGGCAGCGATGGTTGGATTTGGAAGGTAGGGTAAAATGGAAAAGCTTTTTCGCTTTTCAGCAGCGGCCAGAGAGAGTTCAAGGGAGCGTATTGTCATGGAGCTTTTCGGCTCCTCTCCATTAATCGAGGCCAACCATCCTGATTGCAGGCGCGTGATATCTTCGTATAAAGCGTCAGCGTTGTTCTTGACATCGTCCTTGATGTCGGCCAGAGCGCTCGTGGCGGTAAGTATAGACTTCTGAGCCTCAAGAATGCTCTTGTCCAGTTCTCTCTGGGTAGTGGTATCGACGGTCGCCTTTCGCACTTTTTCGAGAATCTCTAGGTTTTCTTTGCTCGACTCGAGCAAGCGCCGATAGTAGATCGTATCGAGCACATCCGTCGCAAGCTCTATACGTATGTCGTTTTTGATTGCTTGCAGAGAAGCCTGGGCCGAAATCAGCGCCGCCTCGGCATCCAGCTGATTTGCCGCGGTCTCTGGGAAAAGCGTACGGCTCACACTCAGTGCCGGATTTCCCATGCTGACCTCACCGGTCGAGGCGATATTCACGGGCGCCTTGAAGGAGAGATCGGCCCCTCCGAGGAGTTTTTCGAAGGTGATGGAGGGAATCAGCGTACCGGACGTCGCACCGTCGCTGCCGACGACGAGGCCGGACTCATAGGTGTCGTCGCTGCCTGATGTGCCGGTGCTGATGGACACGGTGGGAATGTAAGGTTTTGTATAGTCGGCATAGTCAGCCTCGGCAGATTTTAGGGTGAGCTTTGATTCCAGATAGGTCGCCGAATTATTGAGGCGGGCCGTGTATATTTCGTCCCAGCCCTCGGCGAAGACTCCCGATGCCGCAAAGAGAAGAGCAAGCATAAAGGCATGTTGTCGCATGTTTAAAGTCCTAGAGGGGTTTCTCCCATCGCGCTCAGATAGGAGGCGACCGCTTCAATATAGTTCTTTTGGGCGGTCAACAGGTTTTGCCGTGCGGAGAGGACATCGATCGCCTTCTCGTTCTTGCTGCCGAGAGAGATGGTCCCGTTTTCGAACTGGCGCTGTGCCTCTTTGTATAAGGTCTCTTTGAGGGCGTATTCATCCTTTCGTATCTGGAGGAGGGCCGCGTTGTTCTTGATGGAGGAAAGCGTGCTCTCGTAGGACCTCTTGGCATTGTTCTCGGCATTTGTCACAGCGACTTCGGCCTTGACATTCTCTGTCTCCTGAATGCGCCGGTCATAGACTGAGGTGTTTGTCGCGAGAGCTGCGGTCGTGAGGTCTGCGATCTTCTTCGAAAGATTGGCTTGTTCAAGTGTCATATCTCTGGCGACCCACTCTTCGGACGTCGCACTCGGTTCGAAAGAAGGAATTTCCGGGAGGAGGTCCCAGCTCCATTCCAGCCCCGTGGCAAGGCGTACATGATCCTTTGCGTCCTGCAGCGTATACTCAGATAACTGCTTGTCGCTTACGGCCGTATCGTACGCAATACTGATTTCCTTGAAGACATCTTCGGAAATCAGGCCGTTCTGATACCGGACATCCGCATATTTTTTATCTTCTTTTGCATTTTCAAGGCTGAGGGCAGCCGACTGGTCGTCGAGATCGGCGGTCGCCGCATCGAACACCGCATCGATCACTTTGTCATAGAAGCTCAGAACCAGACTCTGATAATCCGCCAGGGATGTCACATAGGTGTATTGTGCATTGACTCTGTCCAGCTCGACCTTGGCCTCGATCTCGCCCTTTGTTTTTTTGAGATTGGCAATTTCGAGGTCGAGTTTGTACACCGCGTAGTCCTGATTTGACTTGGTCGCCGCGGTGAACAGCTCCTCAAGCGTTCCTGCGGCTACAGGCACAGTGGAACAGACAAGGGAAAGCGCACACAGCGCCAGGAAAAAGCTGCCTCTGGACCTCATAATTAACTCCTTTTGAAATTAATAGTTAATAACATTCTATCGCTCTGTCGCGAAAGAAATTACTTCATACTGAAATATCTTGATCCCTTCCCGTGGAAAGATTTTCTTGACTTGCTCGACCCCTTCGGCGATCAGGGACGCCTCCTGGCTACTCCCGTAGAGCAGGTAGAGGACATTCAGTTCTGGCCAGATCGCGGTTCCCTGATGGATACCGCTTCTACCTTTCCCCCTCACGTCTTCGATGAGGGAATAGCACAGATCCGGGATCCTTTTCTCCATTTCCTCAAGGATTTCTTCCTCGACGGAGCGGTTTGCATAGATTTCAGTTCGCACCATCATTCGTCTCCTTATCTTCGGCGGCCTTCATTGCAGCCGCCTCTTTCAACAAATTTCTTGTCTCTCTTTCTTTTTTGACATTTTTCCGCTCGCGTCGGCTATTGAACAAGTTGTAGAGGACAGGTGTGAGAAAGAGGGTCATGATTGAGCTGACCAACAACCCGCCGAACATGGTTTTTGCGATCGGTTGTATGGTTTCGGTTCCCTCCCCGGGGAAGAGGGCAAGAGGCATGATGCCGAGAAGCGTTGTCTGTGTTGACATCAGGATGGGTCTCAGCCTGTGGCGGCCTGCCTCGCTGCACGCCTCGAACAGGCCGTACCCCCGCGCCCGAAGTGTATTTGTATAGTCGACGAGCACAATGCCGTTGTTGACCACGACGCCGGCAAGAGCCACGATCCCGATCATGGAGAAGAGGGAAAAGGAATCATTCGTGAGCTTGTATATCCAGACGACCCCGATTAACATGAGGGGAATCGACAAGAAGATAATAAAGGGGTCGACGAAGGATTCAAACTGGCTCGCCATGACACCATAGACGAGGAAAATGGCGACTGCAATGATGAGGATGAATACAGGCAGGTAGGTGCCGACGTCCATACTTTCACCGCCGAGCGATACCGTGACGCCATCGCGGGGAACATATTTTTCATCCAGCACCTTCTGTACTTGCTGGGCCATCTCTGTCGAGGTCACCTTTGAGGATGCGGGGAGGTCGCCCTCCACATGGATGATCCTCTCTTTGTTTTCTCGTTTGATCTGCTGTGGGGCCGTACTGTTTGAGATTGTGACGAAGCTGGAGATGGGGATTTTGTCTCCTGCGGAAGTTATGAGGAAGAGGGACTTTATGTCGGAGAGCGTGCGCCTGTCCTCCTCTCGGAGCCTCACCACGACATCTATCATGTCTCCTGCCGAATTGTAGGTAGCGGCGGTAACTCCATAGACCGCATTACGTACCTCTTGTGCAACCTGAGAAACTGAAAAGCCGTACATCGCCGCCTTCTCCCTGTCGATTTTGATGAGAAGCTCAGGCGATCCCTCTTCGAGAGATATGCTGAAGTTTTCTACCTCTGGCAGCTCGGTGGCGAGGATGCGCTTGATCTCCTGAGCCGCGGCGAGGGAGGCGTCCTGATCCTTGGACCGTATCTCCACGTCCACCGCCGAACTCGACGAGAACTGTCGTCCCGCCGTGTAGGAAAAGCTTGCGCCGGGAATCGACTCGAGGTAGGGTGTCAGCTTCGTTTTTATGGAAGTTGGCGTATCGGTTTGGTCTTTTGGTTCGGGGAGCATGATCTGAAGCGAACCCTCATTGGTGTAATTCCCGCTGAAAGGGCCGCCGCTGCCGCCGACTGTCAGTATGAGACTCTTGAATCCTTTTACGTCTTGTTGGACGTTGGCCTGCAAATCCTCGAGCACTTCCTGGGTATGCGCTGTCGTTGTTCCTAGAGGAAAAGTGAGATTCACTGTCAGGCTGTCGTCGGTGTTCGAGCGGGGAAAAAGATTCAATCCGAAAGAACTAAGATAGAGAAGAGACACGACGAGAATAACCGCCACAAGCGCAACGATGAGCAGCCTGTTTCTCAGGCAGAATTCGAGGGCTTTCTTGTAGACTTGCTCCTGGGCAGAGAAGAACTGCTCCAGCTTGTCATCTATCTTTTTCAAAAAGGGATTTTTAACCGGCTTCTGTGTGCGAGTTTCGAGATGCATGACCGGCCCGCTGAGCACAGGGACAATGGTCACCGCAACGATGAGCGAAGCGGCAAGCGAGAAGCAGACGGTGAACACCAGATCATTGAAAAGTTGTCCCATCATGCCAAGCTTGTTTCGAAACAGGATGATGGGAATGAACACGCAGAGTGTCGTAAGGGTCGAAGCGGTGATCGCCGTGATCATTTCTTGACTTCCGAGGAGCGCAGCGATTCGCGACTTCGTTCCCCTTTCGCGGTAGCGGTATATGTTGTCAAGGATGACAATGGATGCATCGACGACCATGCCAAGCCCCATGATGAGGCCGGTGAGGCTTATGGTGTTGAGTGTAAGTCCTGAAAAGTACATGCATAAGAGCGTGATGAGGATCGAGATCGGTATGGAAATCGCGATAATGAAGGTAGCCTTGAGATTCCGCAGATACAAAAACAGGATGAGCACCGCCAGCAGAATGCCCTGCCAGGCCGAATTATATACTTCCTTCAGCGTTGAATCGACGAGAGTAGTGTCGTCCGACAATACTTCCACGGTTACTCCCGCGGGCAAAGATTTGTTGATGCTCTTGAGCACGGAATGGACCTGGCGGGATATCTGTACGGCATTGCTGCCGCTTTCCTTCACTATCTGAACGTTGATTCCCCGCTGGCCGTCAATATAAACAAGTCTGTCCGGATCGTCCTCACCTTCTTTTATGTCAGCGAGATCCTGGAGGCGGATCACTCGGTTGTTTCCTGAATCGTCCGACGCCACAGTCTTTATTGCCAAGTTTTTTACCTCATCGATGGACGACAGGTTTTCATGTGTGCGGATCTGATATTCCATAGTGCCTCTGACGATGTTCCCCCCCGACAGCAGAACATTCTGTGAGGCAAGAGCCGAGGCCACGTCAGTGACTGTCAGCCCGTAGGCAGCGAGTCTGTTTTGAGATACCTCCACCGAGATGATCTCGTCGCTTCCACCAACCACACTCGCCGAAGCGACACCTTTGATCCGTTCGAGCTGGGGCTGGATGGTATCTTCTCCTATTTGCTGGAGCTCTTTCAGAGGACGATCGCCTTTGATGGCAAGAGAAATGATAGGCATCGACGACATGTTAAAACGCCTCACGTTGGGCGTTTCGGCATCGTCCGGCAGACTATCCAGCACCCCATTGATGTCGGATTCGATTTCGGATTGGGCCTTGTCCAAATCGACATCGTAGCCGAACTCAAGGTTTATAGTGCTGGAACCTTGCGCTGAAGTGGAAGACATTTTCTCCAGACCTTCAACTGATGAAAGCGCATTCTCGAGCACCTTGGTGACATTTTGTTCGACGTCTTCAGGGCCTGCTCCCGAATAGGTAGTGCTGACCGAGAGCATAGGCATATCGGTTTCCGGATTCAGCGAAACAGGAATCTGAGACACAAATATCGCCGCCACACCGCAGATGAGAATAAATACCATCACTATTGTGACTGGGTGATCGATAGACTTGCGGACTACACTCATTGTGAGACTCCAGCTTCCGTTTCAGAATTGCCATCGATGATCTTGATTTTGCTGCCATTGGTGACCGAATTCTTTCCCTCTGTAACAACTTGTTCGCCTACACTGAGTCCCTTTTTAACTTCGAAGAACTCTTCTCCTTCAAGCCCGAGCGCCACACTTCTCTTTTCGACGCTGCCGTCGGATTTAACGACAAAAACATAATCTTCATTAGTATCGGTAGTTATTGAAGACCTCGGTACCACGACCACCTTGCCCCTGTGTTCAGTCACAAGCGTGACCGTCGCGGACATACCGACGAGAACCTTTGAGTCAGGCCTGTCGAGCGTAAGATTGATTTTGAGTGTACGGCTTGTAGTGTCCAGCACAGGATTCATCTCTGAAATTCTTGCGGTGTAGACAATGCCGGGTATGGCATCGAAGCTTACCTCAGCCGAAGATCCGATTTTGAGGTTGGCAAGGAATCTTTCGGGAACCGCGGTGCTGACCTTAAGTCGAGAAATGTCCCCCACTGTGGCGATGACCGTGCTGGTCGTGATGGTGTCTCCTTCATGGACGGGGAGGGAGAGTACTGTTCCAGCGACGGTCGATTCAACCGGATTTGGCATGTATTTCTCGCCGACTTTAGAGGGATCGACGAAAGCGATCGTTGTTCCGATGGAGACCCTGTCTCCGACAGAAACCTCTCTTGTAAGGAGTTTTCCGCCAATATTTGGGTAGATTTTAATCTCGTTGTTGGAAACCACATCACCCTGGAGCTTTGTATAATTGCTGATAGAGCCGAGGGCAATCGTGCTTGCGCGCACTGCAACGGTGCGTGTTTCTTCACCTCCTGTTTGAAGCAACTGTCCTGACAGAACGCTTGGTGAGGAGGGAAGCTCCTTTGCCGATGGGGATGAGCTTTTTGTAAAAGAAATACCCAGTGCCTTCAGGATGATTACGGCCGCTATGACGACGATTACTATGGTGATGACAATCTGTGGCACATGTTGAGAGACCGCTTTCTTCATACATCCAGACTCCTTCTGCGTTGCGAGGCAATACTGTTTTTTCGGTGTACCGTGCTCCCGAAATTATGAAAAAAGATAGTGTTGTGGGCACAGATGCAAACAGTCCCATATGTCATAAAAAAATATGACTATCGTCATATCCGGGATGACCAGCGGCACTTTGCAGAGACAAGGTGCTGAAGTATAGTTGAATTATGGCCAGCCTTCCGTCGAAGCCGCACAGAGAACGGGATGTCAGTCGGATCATCCTCATGACGCTTTTCTTTCTTTTTCATTTCATGCTGATAACACAGCCAATCTCTTTCAGGAGGGGCCCTGAGGGAGAGAGTCCAGCCGATTTCTCGCTTATGTCTGCACTCAATATCGCCATCATCGGATTCTGGTTTATCCTCGAGGTTTTCGAATTTCTGGCATGGAACTACAAGTGGAAAAACTTAAAGTATGGCGTGACGATCACTGCGGTGCGCTGCATTCCCGTCCTCGCGCTGGTTGCTTTTTTCCCCAGGCTCATACCAGGCATGATGGGGTTTATGGCCCCGCTTCTGACGTTTTATCTTTCTCTTGTTTTCAGTCAAGTGTGGAGTTATGTGGTAGTAGCTATTTTTGGGCTGATACAGCTGCTCTTGTTCTTCACCGCTGGTTTGTCCGCAACCCCTCCAAAATCCGACAGGTCATATGGAGTCGTGATACTTCTCTACCAACTCATGAGCATGATGCTCATGTTTCTCTTCGCGCAGTTCTGGAAGGAGGACAAGAAAAACCGCGAGCGGCAGGCCGCGCTCACGGCGGAAATTCAGGCCAGCCAAGAGGAGCTTAAGCGCTATGCGTCCAAAGTGTCTCACGTCGTGGCCCTTGAGGAGAGAACAAGAATAGCGCGCGATATTCACGACAATCTGGGCCATACTCTCACGGCCATCTCCATCCAGCTCAATAAGGCGGAGGCCTTCTTCAGAAAAGACCCCGAAGTGTCAATACAGGCGATTGTCGATGCCCGTTCGAGCATGCACGAGGCTATGCTCGACATCCGTTCGACGCTCGATACGCTCAATGCACAGGTCGAGGGTTTCGATCTTCTCTCGCAAGTGCAGAAACCGCTTGAGAGCCTCAGGCAGACTGGAATATCGGTCCTCTCAGACATCAAAGGGAGCACCGAAGGCTACAACATATCTGTCCTTCTCGCTTTGTACCGCTTTGTCCAGGAGGGAGTAACGAACATACTCAAGCATGCCGAAGCTCACGAAGTAAACCTGGAAATCCGGCTGGATGGCGATCAGGCATTTGCCGAACTTCGCGACGATGGCAGAGGATTCGATCCGCGCGCCATGAAGAACCGGAAGAATGACGCTTCGGGCTACGGCCTCACCGGCCTTACAGACAGGATCACTCTCGTGAGAGGGACATTCTCTGTGGAATCGGCCCCCGGCCAAGGGACAATTCTGAAAGCTTGTATGCCGAAAGACCCTGTGGCCCTCATCGGAAAGGAGAACACCGATGGCTCCGATCGGTAAAAAAATCAAAGTCCTTGTGGCCGACGACCAGCGACTTGTCCGGGATGGCATCGCCTCACTCCTGGGGCTTGACGAGGAAATACTCGTCGTAGGAACAGCGGAAAATGGAAAAGAGGCCGTAGCCCTTGCCCGCCAATGCCGGCCGGATGTTTGCCTCCTGGATATTCGCATGCCGATCATGGATGGCATTTCGGCTCTTGAGCATATCCGCGCTGAAGGGACATCCCAGTATATCGTGATGCTCACCACCTTCGACGACAGGGAATACATTGTGCGCTCCATCCGCTCTGGTGCCGTTGGATATCTCCTCAAAGATCTGCCCAGCGAAGATCTCGTGAGGGCAATTAAGCAAGTCGTCAAAGGCGTTTTTCTGGCAAATGGAGAAGTCATGAATAAGCTTCTTGGCTCTCTCCAGTCGCTGCAGGATGAAGAGAAGGAGCTTTCATCCGATGCAATGGCTCTGGAACAGTGCAGCTATCTTACCGAACGCGAGCGGCACGTCCTCGCCCTCGTGGGGGAAGGGTTGACAAATTCGGAGATCGCCGAGACCCTTTCGCTGAGCGAAGGCACAGTCAAGAATTACATATCAAATATCCTGACAACACTTGGCTTCAGGGACAGAATCCAGGCAGCCCTCTTCGCTGCCAGAAATGGATTGGTCCGAAAGTAAAGATAAAGGATGCAATACTTCCTTCCGGAACTTCTGCAAAAAAAGAAAAAGGCCTCCGGCTGAGGAGCCGAAGGCCTTTCCAATCGTATGCCATGTCCTTTTTTATACTGATATGAGTTTTTCGTCGTCCTTGATTATCTTCGTCAATCCCTCGCCCCAATATTTCACTTCTATCCCCATCCTCTCCAACGATTCTGTCACCCCCAGCGAATCGGCGCAGGCCTTACATGCTGAAAGCTTGACACCGACCCATGGAAATTATTCTGTCAAGTCGAGCCTCAGCAGGGAAAAGGTCGCTTGTTCCCATTTTTTCGTCTTGAGCAAGGTAAAGCCATTGCTGAGATAAAACGCTGTGGGACCGGAACAATTGTCAGGCGAATCGTCTCGGGCGTATGTTTCAGCGGCTCTATAGCCCTTTTCTTGTATGTCACCTGTCACCCGTTGAAGTAGCATTTTCCCCAGCCCCTGTCTTTGGTATTCCGCTCGAATGTACAGACATGAGATCAGGGCCGCATCCTGGCTTGGAGGAGCTATGGACTGAGCATAGCCGCCAACATTTGGGAGCAGGGCGGGGGGAGCATATTGGGCATACCCCACGGTCTCTCCTTCCGCGTAGAGGATCAGCCCGCAGCGGCCAAATATTTCCTGTGTTTTCTTGAACCAAGCCTTTTTGATGCCCAGAGCCTCCTTCCCTGACAAGCTCCGCCTGGCGTGTTCATTGCCGCCGAACTGCTCAGGGGCCTCCCAATAGATGCATCTATTACACGGAGAAAAGAGGTCGGCGAAGGATGTGAAATTGATATCGCTGATTTCCACTTTCATACATAGAGCTCTATTGTACTCTGAATCTCAACACGGTTTTCAGCTCGTTCTTTTCAACCCTGCCGGGATCGCTTAGATAAATCTCTTTATGTTGACGATTTATCCTTTCCAGATGCAAACTTTTTGCATACTCTTCCATCATTCTAAAGCTGGCCGGTTCGGCGTCGTAGCCGCCTATA
>Ga0074197_1002465_pt1 | contig 12833 bp, 23 predicted proteins | sample EPASupsiteSAE305_FD_64526 | JGI IMG/M metagenome (GOLD analysis project Ga0074197, IMG submission 64526) | Bioremediated contaminated groundwater microbial communities from EPA Superfund site, New Mexico - SAE3-05 reassembly with SPADES | ecosystem: Environmental > Aquatic > Deep subsurface >...
CGGGACAGGGAGCGGGTTTCAGCGCGGCGGGCTCCAAAATCGCGCACCGCTAAGAAATGAGCAAAAACGAGCGGCGCCCGGTAAGTTTTGCGCGGGAATTGTCGGGAAGTAACCGGGGAGTGGTCAGAACCGGCGGCCGGCCCATACAACGCGCCCAACGATGCACACTTCCGAGCCCTCTAAGTCGGCCCGTGTGAGCTGCCATGGGGCGAAGGCTGCGTTATCGCTGGAGATATTCAGTATGCCGCCCGGCATCGCCTGAACACGCTTAACCAGGAGCATCCCATCCATGCGCAGGATGTAGATGCCCTCACGGTCTGGCCGGGTGGCGCTGTGATCGATCAGGATCACGTCGCCAGAGCGGAGCGTCGGCTCCATGGAATCCCCTGAAACCCTTATCAGGCGCAGGTCTTCAGGCCTGGTGCCCAACTCAAAGCGTATCCAATCCTCTTTGAACATCAGGGCATCGTCAGGGGCCTCATGCTCCACCACGGCACCATGGCCAGCTGCTGCGCGGACGCCGTTGTAGAGCGGGACCGCTACATAACCTTCATTCGGCGGAGGAGCGCCTCGCTCCTCATTCCCCTCGGCCCGCAGCATTTCTCCGTCTCCGGTGAGTAGCCAGTTCACGTTTATTCCCAGACTGGCCAACCCTGTCAGAGCATCTCCCCCCGGAACACTCCTGCCATCTTCATATCCCTGATACCCCCGAGCGGACACGCCAGATTTTGCTGCAATCTCCCTTTGGGAAAGCCCAAGGGCAGCCCGTGCAGCCTTTAGCCTGTCAGAGATCATCATCGCGCACCACTTTCGGAGATCAAGATGTGCACAGAAGCTGTGCACGTCACATGGCGCACAACTTCCGCAAAACCCGCTCTACAAGATGATTTCAGCGGTACGTGCATAGAAAAATGACCTCTCCAAAGCTGTGCACAGAAAAATACTGCGTCAACTGCGTTGACAGCAGAACAATAGTTCTGTGTAATGCCATCCATCGCACAACCACAACGCGGTGCAAAACATGGCAACGAACTGCAATAAAAATACCAGTCAAGACTGGCACCCTGCTGACATCAAAGCCGCCCTTCACAAGGCGGGTAAAACCCTTACGAGCATCGCTGCCGAACATGGACTAACCAGCAGTTCAACGTTTTCGGCCGCGCTTGTGCGTAGCTATCCCCTCAATGAGAAACGGATCGCCGACGCCCTGGGACTGCACCCTAAGGAAATCTGGCCGAGCCGGTACAACGAAGACGGAACCCGGAAGCCCCAAGGATTCCAAGTTTTGCAGCAAAAGAAGTGTACCCGAGCCGTTACCAGGCGCAATGGCAATGCACGTAAGGCTGCGTGAACATGCCACGCCGGCCTGCTGACAACCTGACCATGGACCTATTCGAGGTGCCAACGCCGGTTTTCCCCCGGCCCGGAGCCCTTCTTATCGGTCAGCAGCTGCGGAGCCTGATCTCCGATCTGCTCAAGGCCTCGCCTCTTAACCGCTACGAAGTGGCGGCAAGGATGTCCGAGTTAGTCGGCCACGAAATCACCAAGAACCAACTGGACTCCTGGACTGCCGAGAGCCGCGACGGCTGGCGATTTCCCCTGGAATACATGCCGGCTCTGGAAGTCGTCCTGGAAACCCATGCCATTACCGCCTGGTTGGCTGACCTGCGAGGCGCCCGCCTTTCCGTAGGCCGGGAAGCCTTGGAAGCCCAACTCGGCAAGGTTAGCCGGATGAAGGACGAGCTTGCCCAGCAGGAAAAGACCCTCAAGAGACTGTTGGGGGAAAGCGCATGAACGCCCCCACACCTATAACTCAGACGTTCGCTGTGGCTGACATTGCCCACGCCATGGGCCTGCACAGAACCAACGTTCTCCGGCGCGCAGAGAAAGAGGGCTGGCCCTTTGAGGAAAGAACGGGGCGCGGCGGGACCAAGCGCCTCTATCCCCTGAATCAGCTCCCCGCCGACGTGCGCAAGGCCGTCCAGAGCAAGGTCATGGACAAGGTTCTCCAGGATGCCGGCTCCTTTTTGCCGGCCACTGCCGGGGGAGTCCTCCCCCTTGCTTCCCCGGCGGTGCCTTTTTCTTTACTGACCGATACCCAGCGCCTGGAACGGGACGCCCGCAACGGTGTTCGCCTGGCCATCGAGCGCCTGCAGGGCGAATCCAGGTGCAGCCTGGAGGCGGCCATCGTTACCCTGCTGACCAATGCCGGCTCCGGACGTCTGGACTCCACCCTGGATGCCATGCTGCGGCTGGCCAAGGACAAGCGGGGCCGCAAGAGCGAAAGCCCCTATCCCTCCGCCCGCACCCTGCAGCGCTGGCTGGCCGCCCAAGACCTCACCCCCAAGGTGCCGGTCAAGGACATGTCCGTGCCCGAGTGGGCGCCGGCCTTCCTCTCCTACTACCAGCGCCCCCAGAAGCCATCCGTGGCCGAGGCCTACAAGGACTTCTGCAAGGAAGTGAAGCGGGACGATCTGCCCAGCATCCACCAGGTGCGCCGCTTCCTCGACAAGATGGGTGCCGTCACCCGGGAACGGGGCCGCATGGGTGACCGTGAGCTGAAGAACATCCAGCCCTTCGTGCGCCGGGCCTTCGACAAGCTGCTGCCCAACGATGTCTGGACGGCGGACGGCCATTGCTTCGACGCCGAAGTGCAGCACCCCTACCACGGCCGCCCCTTCCGGCCGGAAGTCACCTCAATTGCCGACGTCGGCACCCGCCGCATTGTCGGGTACTCCATCGGCCTGGCAGAAGGCGCTCTGGTGGTGGTGGAAGCCCTGGCCGACGCCGGCCGCAGTAACGGTCTGCCGGCCATCTTCTACGTCGATAACGGTTCCGGTTACGACAACGACCTGATCAAGGACGAAGGCGTAGGCCTCAAGGGGCGCCTGGGCTTCCAGGTCTGCCACTCCCTGCCCTACAACTCCCAGGCCCGGGGCGTCATTGAGCGCCTGCACAAGACCGTCTGGGTGAGTGCGGCCCAGAAGCTCGAAAGCTACATGGGCGCCAAGATGGACCGTGAAGCCAAGCTGGCCATCTTCAAGATCACCCGCAAGGCCATCAAGAACGGCGGCGCCATACCCCTGATCGGCTGGGCCGACTTCATCGCCTTCTGCAACGAGCGCATCGCCGAGTACAACGACCGCCCCCACCGCAGCCTGCCCAAGATCACAGACGCTGCCGGCAAGCGGCGGCACATGAGCCCCAACGAAATGCTGGCCCAGCACCGGGCGGCAGGCTGGGAGCCTCTGATGCTGACCGGAGACGAAGCCGAGACGCTGTACCGCCCTCGGGTGGCTCGGGTCGCACAGCGCGGCGAGGTCGCCTTCGGCGGCTACCGTTACTTCTCCCGCGACCTCACCGAGTTCCACGGCGACACCGTGCAAGTGGCCTACGACATCCACAACGCCCAGTGGGTCTGGGTCTATGACGAAGACGGCCGCCTGATCTGCAAGGCCGAGTGGAACGCCAACAGCGCCGACTACTTCCCCATGTCCCAGGTCGAGCAGGCCCGGGAGCGCCGGGCCGACGCCCGCCTGCAGCGCCTGGATGCCAAGCGGGAAGAGATCGAACTGGAGCGCCGTGGTCGCCCCGCCCTGGAGCAGGCCGAGAGCATCGTTATCCCCGGCCTGGGCACCATCGACCGGGCGGCCATCGAGAGCGTGTCCGTGCGGATCGAAGAGCCCGTCTCGGCCCTGCCGCCCGACCTGGCCGCCTTCGTTGCCCGCCGTAACGCCACCCAGCCGGCAACCGTTACCGAACCCGCCCAGGAACAGCCCATCGAGCCCGCGCCGGAGCCGGCCGTGGCCCAGCTGCGCAAGTGCCGCACCCAGTTCCCGCCGGAAACCAACTACCGCGAATGGAAAAACCTGGAAGCCGCAGTCCTGGAAGGCAAGGCCATTGAAGACGCCGCCGATGCCCGGTGGTTCGTCACCTACCCGCAGACCGCCCAGTTCCGGGCCATGCAGAAAAGATTTGAGCCGGAGCGCGCCAACGCTTCGGCTCAAGGAGTGCCGGCCCGGTGAGGCCGGAATTTGAAACTACTAGAGGAGCCGCAATGGTAACCCAACAAACTCTCGCCGCACCAGGGATCGCCCAGATCGCCAACCTGGACATCACCGCCGTGGCCCTGCAGCGCCTGGTAGAGCGCGGCCCTGGCCTGCCCGGCCTGGCTGTCCTCCACGGCCCGGCCGGCTGGGCAAAGTCCCTTTCTTGCAACCGTCTGGCCCAGGTGCACCGGGGCTACTTCGTGCAAATCCGTAGCGCCTGGAGCCGGAAGACCCTGCTGGAGAAGATTCTCACGGAAATGGGCATCAAGCCCCACGGCACCATCCCCAACATGCTCGACCAGGTTTGCGACCAGCTGGCCGGAGCCGGTGACCGTCCCCTGATCCTTGACGAGTTCGACCATGCCACCCGCAACGAAAGCATGCTGGAGCTGGTCCGCGACATGCACGACGGCGGCCAGGCCGCCATCCTCCTGGTCGGTGAGGAGCAACTGCCCACCAAGCTGAAGAAGTGGGAGCGCTTCCACTCCCGCGTCCTCGCCTGGGTGCCGGCCCAGCCCGTCTCCCTGGGCGATGCCAAGCAGCTGGCCCCGATCTACGCCCCTGGTCTCCAGATCGCCGATGACCTCCTGGCGCGCCTCGTAACGTCCTCCCAGGGCTCCGTGCGCCGGGTGGTGGTGAATCTGCGCAGCATCGCCGAAGAGGCCGCTGTGGGCGGCTGGGGCGCGGTGGATGCGGCCCTCTGGGGGGACCGCCCGATCTACACCGGCGAAATCCAGAAGCGGAGGGTGTGATGCCTGGGACGATTTATTCGCAGGAAAAGATGTTCGTGCGCGTTGCCTGCGGCACTGCCTCTGGGCAGGGCGGCACCAAGTACGACCTGGACACGACCCTAGACGGTCAGCCGCTAATTCGTAGCTCAAAGACCGGAAAGACCTTTTCCTTGAGCTGGAATGAGCTGCTCAACATGGCGGTGGACGCTGGCATCGACGAACAAGACGAGGCCCCCCATGCCCCGTAAGCCAGCCCACCTCGAAATGATCGGAGGCAAGAGCCCCCGGCAGCGTATCTGGGAAGCCATCCGCGCCCGCCGGGATCGGGAGTTCTGCCAGACCGAGCTGGCCGGAGCCGCCAAGGTCTCCCAGCAAGTGGTGTGGGAATACTGCTCCGTCCTGGTCAAGGCCGGCTACCTGAAGGTGGTCCGGGAAGAGAAGGCCAACAAGGGCATCGTCAGCACCAAGTGGCTGCGCCTGGTGAAGGACAACGGGGTGGAAGCACCCCGGCTGACCAAGGACGGCAAGCCGACCGTCCGTGGCGCCATCAACGAGAACCTGTGGCGGGCCATGCGCAACCAGGCCCAGATGGGCGGCGACTTCAACAGTATTGAGATCGCCTTCATGGCCACCACGCCCACCGTCAAGGTGAGCGCTGATACCGCCAAGTCCTACATCACCGCCCTGCTGCAGGCCGCCTACCTGGAAGAAACCGTGCCCGCCCGCAATGGGGCCGGGGGCTCCAAGGCCCGGTACCAGCTGCGCCGCAAAAACCCCAAGACCGGCAAGGAGCCCGGCCCCCGGCCGCCCATCGTCCAGCACCTGACCAGCGTCTACGACCCGAACATCGGCGCCGTTGTCTGGCGCGAAGAACCCGATCTGGAGGCACTCAATGAGCAATGAAGCAACCGCCGTCGCCCCGGCGGCCACCGACGAACCGCTGTGGAAGACGGTCCTCAAGGCGGAGATCAAGGCGGCCGGCAAGGGCGGCGTCACCAAGGTGGCCATCCGCCTAGGCGTAGGCCGCTCCTACGTCAGCCAGGCCCTGCATGACCTGAAGAAGGGTGGCATGCCCCAGAGCTTTACCGACCGGGTAATCCAACGCTTCCACCGCGTTACCTGCCCGGCCCGCTGCGACCTGGAGGTGGAGCGCCGGGAGTGCTACCGGGGCAACGAAAAGGCCCCCACCCACAACCCCCTGGACCTGCGGGTCTGGAAGGTATGCCAGACCTGCCCCAACCGACCCGAGAAGGGAGAGCAGCAATGAACCGCGCACAGCAAGGCATCGCCATCAACGTCTTCCCGTTCCCCGGGGTGACTGTCATCAATCCCGGTCCCGAAGGAGCGGACATGCCCGAGGCCAAAGTCTTCACCCCCGTGTTCCTGGTCCGCCTGGCCGCCATCAATGCCGCTGAGCGGGAGATTCGGGGCCTAGGTTACCAGGTCGTCTGGAGCAAGATCGCCGGCCCTGCTCCCCAGATTCACATCAAGCGGGGCGACCAAAGCATGACCCCCATGCTGGATCGCCTCACGGACAAGGTAATCACCGATTGCACCGAAGGTGGCTACAAGACGGTGCGCGGCACCTTCATGGGCTGCCAGGTCAGCTGGCTGGAGCCGCTATGAAACCCGGAACCCCCGTGCGCGTTATAGGCCACCTGCCGAGCCGCCCCCATATCGCCGGCTACCTGGACCGGACTGGAACGATCCAGGAGCCAGGCGCCATCACCTTGCTGCCTGGCTTCGTCGCTGTCGCCTTGAACTACCGGGACGGCACCCCCCAGACCAAGCGCCCGATGTTGATCCTTTTCCACCAGGACGAGCTGGAAGTCCTGGCCCCCCAAACCGTTACCGAGTGAGGAATCTATGACCACCCCTATTGAACAGATCGAGAAGGCAACTCGGGACTTTGCCAAGGCCCGGGAAGCCCTGTCCGGCATCGTGTCCGACATGACCACGGCCATCGAGACCATCAAGCGCAGCAACATCAAGCGCCTGAAAAAGGCAGTCGCCGAGGCCGCAGATACGGAGAGCGTCCTGCGCGGCCTGGTGGATCAGCACCCCGAGTGCTTCGAGCGTCCCCGCACCCGGACCCTCAACGGCATCAAGTGCGGCTACCAGAAGGCCAAGGGAAAGATCGATTACACCGACGCCGAGCGGGTGATTGTCTTGATCCGCCGGCACTTCCCCGAACAGGCCGACGTGCTGATCTCCACCAAGGAAACCCCGGTGAAGGAAGCCCTGGCCGGGCTGGCAGCTGCCGACCTCAAGCGCCTGGGCGTCACCGTGGTGGAAGCCGGCGACCAGATCGTCATTAAGGCTGCCGACTCCGAGGTGGACAAGATGGTGGATGCCCTCCTGAAGGGCGCCACGGAAGAAGCAGAGAGCTGACATGAAAAAGGTCCGTGAATTCCTCGCCATGGCCGGCCTTTCTTTCGCCATGGGCGCATTCATGTGCGTCGGCTTCAAGGCGATGGACTGGATCATCCCCAGCCCGCCGAAGACCGTCACCTTCAAAGTCACCAGGAGCTGACATGTCAGAAACCCTGCCTACTCTTGCTGCCCAGGCCGAGCTAGCCCAGGCCGTGGCCATGGTCGGCCGCTTCCTGCCCGTAGGCACCTCCGTGATTTTCTACCGCCCCGAGGGTGAAAGCCGGGTGGCGGTGGATGTCACCGGGCCTGATGGCGCCACCGACACCCACTGGGCCGACCAGGTCGGCCACTGATTTTTCCCGTAGCAACCAACCGCAAGGAGCAACACATGAAGCAATCCGACCTGATCGCCCAGATCGCCCTGGGGAGCGCTCAGAGCAAAACAGCCGTGGAGGCCATGCTGAAGACCATGGCCGATGCCGTTACCACCGCCCTGAACAACGACGACGAGGTAACGCTTCCCGGCCTGGGCAAGTTCTCGGTGAAGCACAAGGACGCCCGCACAGGCCGCAACCCGAAGACCGGGGGTGCCGTGGATATCCCGGCCAAGCGCTCTCCCCACTTTGGCGTCTCCAAGACCCTGAAGGACGCCCTCAACAAGTAACCCGAGTCCCCTGACTCGGCGGCCTCGGTGACGGGGCCGCCCGGCCTAACGGCTTCCAGGAGGTCAACATGAATATCTCTAAACGCTGGCAATTACAGCCGCTTCGATACTTCAGAATCAAAAATCCCCGCATGAGCACTGGGCAGGGAAATTGCCGCGGACTGGCAACTAAAAACGGCAGCCTCCAGCAGCTTAGACGCGTCGCTAAGAGCCGCGGAAATCAATGGGACTGCCTCTTTACTCCGCTTGACAGGCAAAAAACTGGATCCTCCCAAAGTCACTTCATTTTGCACCAGAACGTTAAGGGCGTAGTAGAGATAGCCGTAAGCACTAGCAATATGGGCTGCCGTGTTGTTATCCAGTCCAATCAGCTTATCTATTTCTGTATCCCAGGCTGCTTTTTCCTTCAGCAGTCGTTCAATTTTCTTTTGGATGTCTGTAATTTTGGAATATTCGATGTCCTTCGGATTAACTTCTTCAAAGTAATCGGAGCAACTTCTAACCTCTTTTGCATACGTGGAAAGGGGAAGAAAAATTCGGGAAGCAACAACAATTGCTTGATCCCTCGCTTGTCTTTTCAAGCGACGCTCTTCATTTCCGGAAATATAGAGAGCAACTACAGCGGCAAACATCGTCCCGAGACCACTGACCATTTCCCAACCGGGCTGCCAATCACCGTTGTTTGGAAGATTGGCAAACAGGATTCCAAGGAAAAAAGCACCGATCACCATGATCGTCGGCCAGGATTCGTAACGAAATATGCGCATATGACCTCCAGGTATTTTGGAGATCGTAGCATGTCATTTGCGCCTTACTCCGCCACCGGGGAGGCCTAGCCATGGCCATGCTCCCCGCCGACCAGCTCAAGCGCCGCATCATCGCCATCCGCACCCGCCGCCACCAGGTGGCCGAGCTGCTGGACGATGCCGCCTACCGTGCCCTCCTGCAGCGCACCGCTGGTGTTACCAGCACCACCCAGATCAAACGCCTCGCCCAGGCTGACGCCGTGCTGCGTGAGTTCGACCGCCTGGGCCTGGGCCAGCCCGCCAAGCGCCGGCCGGTGCAGGCCGACAAAAAGCCCGCGAACGAGTGGGCCTTCGTCTTCAGCCTGCCGGTGGAGACCCAGGCCCTGGCCAAGAAAATCTACCGCTGCGCCCAGAAGATCGGCGCCCTGCAGGAGCCCAAGGTCCGCATCATGCCCAAGGCCTGGGTGGAGGGGATCATCGCCCAGTCCAAGGGCTACAAGCTGAACGGCCAGGTGTGCAAGGTGGTGGCTCCCCTGGAAACCTGCGGCCCGGTGCACATGCACGTGCTGATTCAGATTCTGGAGAGCTGGGCGAAGAAGCTGGAGGAAGCCAAGCATGCATGACTTCATTGTTTTCTTCGCCGGCGCCATGTGCGGTGCTGCCGTGGCGCTCTGGGCAGCCTTCCACTACGCCTTGAATCTCCCAGCCAGAAAGGTTGACTTCCAGGTAACGCCGGAGGCCATAGGCACCCTCAACGAACGCCTGGTGTATGCCTGGCTGGAACATCGCGGCCTGATGTGGCAACCCAAGGGGCTGGAGCAAAGCCAGATATTCAAAGGAGCGAAGAAGTGACGCCTGAAGACCTCCAGGAAATCCGCCACCTTCCATCCTTCCCCAGGATCGCCGAGGAGCTGATCCAGGTTGCCGGCCTGGAAGCCACCGCCCGCCTCATCTCGGCTTGGCCCGGGCAGGAGTATCCCTGCCCTAAGGTGTTCGGCCGTTACAGCGCCAAGGGGCAGCGCCGCTACGACATGCTGCAGGAGATCGTGGGCGACCATGCTGCCCGCCGGATCGTGATGCACTGGGGGGGCGGGATTCTGGATGTTCCTTCCTGCAAGGACGCACTGTGGGCCAAGACCCACGACAAAATCCGCAGCCACTATGACCGCCTGGTCAGCAGCGCCGGAGGCTACAGCCACCGGGAGGCCGTCTTCGAGCTGGGCCTGACGTACAACCTAGCCAGCCGCACCATCGAGCGCGTCATTTCCCAACCGTCCAACCCGGATGGCTCCCCGATGCCGCCGCCAGACGACAGCCAGATGCCCTTGTTCTGACCACGCCCATCCATGACAATGGCGATAAAGGAGAAACGTATGGCTAACGTAACGTGCAAACATTGCGGCCACACCCGGTCCCCGGCCGAAGAGGAAACGGCACCGGCCTGGGCCTGCCCTGCATGCGGCCGCAAGTATTACGAGCAGGACACCCCTCGTGGCTTGATGTACCCATCCACCTGGAAGAGCGAATGGAGCCGGACCACGAAGGAGGTGAAATTGACCCTCATCGTTTCCCTCATCGTTGCCGCCGGAGTTCTGCTCTACGGTGTCGCCCCTGGTCAGAAGGCCGCCGTCACCAATAGCCGCCTTGATGGTTCCGTTGCCCAGGTAACGGCCTACCTCAAGCAAAACCTCCGCGACCCCGAGTCATACCGTCCGGACTCCTGGGGCAAGGTGAGTCGGGATGGGGACAACTACCAGGTTACCCATCGATACCGTGCGAAAAACGGTTTCGGGGGTTATGTCCTGGAAGAAAAGACATTTGTCCTTGATGCCTCCGGTAACGTGCTAGGCGTAAAGTAACTCCTCCGCCCCTCCCCTGAGCCCCGCCTTGTGCGGGGCTTTTCATTTGGCTGCCGACAGCCATCCCCCTGCTGTTCCATACCCGCGCCCGTAGCATTGGCCCATGGCCTGCCGGGACTGCATCCACTACGAGAAATCCGGCGACGAACGTCGCCGGGGGCTTGATGGATACGGTTACTGCAAGGCTTCTCCATCCCTGGAGGGCCGCGCCCGGTTCTTTTCCGACGACGGTCCATGTTGGCTAAGGCCTGTTCGGTACGAGGAAAAGCGAAATGGATAACGGCGGGAATAGCATCGGGCGCATCAGTATTGCCGCCCTGTTTTTTTCCGCGCTGGGAATGGGTGCCCTCTTCGGTTTCGAGGGGTGGGTAAGCGTTGCGGCGCCGCCCGTTCCTGGTGATGTAGCTACCTATGCTGCTGGTAACACCACGCGGCCGGACGGAAAACCCGTCAAGACCGGCGACAAAATCACCCCGCCTGAAGGGATTGCTCTAGTGGTCAGGGACGTGACCCTGAAAGAGAAGACCCTCAAGTCCTGCATGCCGGGAAAGCTGTATCAACATGAATACGATGCCTACACGCTTCTGGCCTACAACGTCGGTGCCAATCGCGTTTGCAACTCTTCTATTCCCGGGAAAGTGGCCCGTGAGCAGTACGAGGCGGCCTGTAAAACCATCCTGGATTTCAAGAAGGTTCAAGGGCGTGACTGCAGTGCACCGGAGAACAAGCGATTCTGTGGCGGTGTCTGGACCCGTCGCGTTGCGGAATACCGCATGTGCATGGGGGGCGCGTGAAACGGGGCGCACTCATCGCCTGTGGCATCGGTGCCCTGGCCATTCTCTTCCTCACCTTCGCCGCCGGCTGGGCGGTGAATGGTTGGCGCCTGGGCCAGGAGATTGAGCAGATCAAGCTGGGCCACCAGGCAGACATGACCAAGTTCGCCGTGGCTGCGACTGATCGCCTCAAGGCAGCCCTGACCAGGGGAGACAAGCTGCAGCTGCAGCTGGCCGAGGAAGAACAGCACCGTCTTGAAATCACCCGGGAGAAAGACCGTGAAATCCGCAATCTCACGACTGGCCGCCGTTGCCTGGACGCTGCTGCTGTGCGCCTGCTCAACGCTGCCGACAGCAGCGCTTCTGGAAACCTGCCCGAAGCCTCCGGCGGGGCTGTACGCCCCGATGCCGGATTTGCCACCGATACCGATGTCGGGCTCTGGATCAACCAATGCCGCCAGTCCTACGACACCTGCCGGGGTCACCTCCGGGCAATAGGCAAGTTCTACGAGGGTGCAGATGACTGACGTATTCGACCAGGCCAGCGACCTGGAGCAGGCCGAGCGTGAATCTGCCTGGGAAGCCCACCACCAGATGATGACGGCCCAGGAAGCGATGCCATCTGCAGAGTGCTGCGCCGTATGCCACGGCACGATCCCTCAGGAACGCCGGCAAGCCGCCCCCGGCTGCCAAACCTGCGTCCCCTGCCAAGAAGAACTAGACCACGCCCTGAAAGGACACTGATGGACCCCTACAAGCTGCTCTTCCTGATCCAGATGGCCAACATGCTGGCCAACTTCGGCATCGGCGCCTGGCTGTACCTGGAGAAGCGCAACGACAAGACCAACGAGCGCATCACCGAGTTGGCCGGGAAGGTTACCCAGATGGACATGGACGTGGCGGCCCTCAAGTCTTCCACCCAATCCGCACCGTCCCACAACGACCTAGCCAAGGTGTACGAGTCCATCAACGACCTGGCCGCCACCGTCAACCAGCTGGTGGGGGAGAACCGGGGCCAGAGTGAATCGCTCCGGATGATCCTCAACCGGATTGCCGAAAAGGGGATGCAATGAGCCTCGCCGCCCAACTCGCCGAGAAGAACCGCCGCCGGGCAATTCTGGCTCTGCTGTTCTTCGCTCCCGGTCAGACCCTTACCGCCCGCAAGCTGCGGGACGATCTGGAAGCCGTCCATGGCCAGGTGGTTACCGTGGATAAGGTCCGCGCCGATCTGCTGTGGCTGGCCGATGTGGATATGGTGAAGGCGGCCGGGGACGTTGCGACCGTTACCGAGCGCGGCAAGGAAGTGGTCCAGGATCGTGCCGTGATGCCGGGAGAAGCCTAATGGCCCACGGTGAAGAAAAGGTCCGGGCCGTCCGGGCTTCTTTCATTTTCGACCAGCTGGGCCTGGAAGTCGCTGCCATGAAGCATGGCGTCCCTGATGCCACGGCCAAGCGCTGGAAGCGGGAGGCCAAGGCGGCCGGCGACGACTGGGACAAGGCCCGCAGCGCCCAAATGATCGCGGGTGGCGGCATCGAGGACGTGGTGCGCCAGACCCTGGCCGTGGTGGTGCAGCAGGTCCAGGCCACGGTGGAGGCCCTCCAGAACGCCCCCGACATGCCCCCGGCCGACAAGGCGCAG
>Ga0074197_1002468_pt1 | contig 12807 bp, 17 predicted proteins | sample EPASupsiteSAE305_FD_64526 | JGI IMG/M metagenome (GOLD analysis project Ga0074197, IMG submission 64526) | Bioremediated contaminated groundwater microbial communities from EPA Superfund site, New Mexico - SAE3-05 reassembly with SPADES | ecosystem: Environmental > Aquatic > Deep subsurface >...
CAAAAGGCAAAACACTATCGACGAATTGCCACTCGCTATGAGCGTTTGGCCAGAAACTACGCTGCAATGCTTACTCTAGTCTCAACCGTTATATGGATGGCGTGATTGAGAACACACCCTAGAACAGTGTGAAAAACATCCTCAGTTTCTTCATTTTTGTACAACAAAGCTTCGGACATGGCTGTTATTGCATCTTTTAATTTAGATAATTTGTTGTTGTAATTTTCAACCCAACCGTCAGTTGCCCCCAGAGATAATGTTCCGCCTCCGTTTTCAGGCTCCATGGAAAGTGCTCTGGAAAAATCTCTACGGATATCGTTTCTAACGCGAAGGCTTATTGAACGCTTGTCCCAAGCACATCGATCTGAGTGACCGTAGACTTCCATGTAATTTAGAAATCTTCGGTTGTTCAGATCAGCAGGAAAAACACCTATGTTCCTGATTACATGTGGTGCCCCAACGTCAGAAATCTCAGTTGGTAAATGCGTATCCAGAATTGGGCCAAACGCGCCAAAAGTAAGCGTTGATAGGAGTTCTTGTACACTACTTGCAACCTTGTGAAACCTTACTTCTATTTCGTAATCATCATATTTCTTGGAGAATGACGTACTTATTTCATCAATCCTGCCCTTCCATATTTTGTTTGCTAATTTCTTTTTGGAAACAATTCTATAAATTCCTATTGGTTTGCCCAGAATCCCGGACTTTTTTAAGGCTTCCGTTATTTCTTGAGGTGTGACTGATGGCTCATAATCAACTTTTGGTGCTGGACCGCCAGCAACATACCATTGATATTCTGGTTCTACCCCGTCTTGGTTGATGATTACGCCGTTTGTCGCTAAATATACGTCAAATTTTGATTTTGATAAGTAAGGTGAGATCGGCAGATCTGGGTAACCTGGTCCTATAGGTGGGGCAGCGATAAATTTCTTGAACTCGTCTCGATATTTCGTCAGGTACTCTTGAAAGTACTTCTCAAGCTCATCAAGCTCTATCTGCATTTTTTATTTTCCTCTTCCATCTAACTCATTATTGACCGGTTCACGCGCGCACGCGCGTGAACCGGTCATCCCCCCGAATGGAGCAATTATTCCGCAATTCAGCCCATCAAAGTAGACGAGGTGCCATCTTCAGTCGTTCAACCGCTGCCAAGTTTTCTGCGCAGACCAACCGGAACGATTCAGAAATTCTTGTATCAGCCTGCACACGCCCCCAGAACAGACAGGCACCATCAAACGCCGCAACCCATTCCTGGGGAGCGCCGGGCACTGCAGCAGGCGGCGTAAAATTACGGGCTGGGGCTGCGCCATCCATAGGGCGGTACAGCATTGGCAGCAGATCATAGGCCGGTGCAAGGGAGAATCGTTTGCTGCCTTCGGTCATAATCAGGGATACATTGCCAAAATGCTGATCATTGTTGGCAATCAGGCTACTGAAGACCGACAACCAGCGCAGTGACGAGGCATCCTGTGCTGAGAGCCTGCCATCGCCTTCCATCCGGTTGGCTGCGTTAACCCAACTGTCCTGATAGCCATAAAATTCATTATCCACCGCCCGCAACGAGATAATCGGCAGACGACCGTGCAGTCCGGTCCGGTCAAAGCGAAGCACCTCCAGAAACAGACGTCCATCAGCCTCCAGAACCGTGCTTTGTGCAGCAGCAATGCCTGCCTGTTGCGTAATCTGCAGCGCATGGTGTTCGCACACAAGCAGGTCTGCCCAGCGCCTGCCCTCTTCACTGCCCATTGGTGGAGAAAACTTGACCAGCACGTTCTGCACCATATTATCCTGTTCAATGGTGGCGGTAAACTTAGGCTGTTCGCCCCCTGCTGATGATCCAACAGGCTGCCCCTCCATCGCCTCCCGGGCCAGCCGGGGATAGGATTCTGACCTGGCTTCTGCAGTAATGGCACGCCCCGTTGCCTGCACCATGCGAAAATAGCGTTCAAGGGATTCCTGCCCCACCACCAGATTACCCATGGTGTCTTCACCACGGCGAACAAGCGCTATCAGCGCATGATCTTCCTGCCAATCATTGCTACGCGGCGGCAGCCCCAGCTCTTGATGGCAGTTGCGCACAAAGGCTCTGCCCACAAACCCCTCCGGGTGCAAGTCTGCCAGAAACCAGGGCAGGCTCTTAAAGAGCTGTTCCCGACCATCAACCGGTTGCCAGAGAAAGTCAGTCTGGGCTACGCTGGACAGCGTCCCAAGCAGCCGGGCATTACCCTCGCCATCGATGGCATAGACCGGAAAGTTGCCCCCCAGACCACGCAGATCACGCAACCTGCTGTACCGCCGTGCGCGTGCCTTGCCGATCACCAGCACACGGTCACCCAGCTGAGCAAGCAGGCGTGAGATAACCGGCTGGCTGAAGCCAAAACGCTGCTGTATCTCTGGCGAGGAGTAGATGCCGGTTGCCAGAAAGGCCAGCAGTCGCTCCTGATTGTCCATGGTGTTGGTTTGCATACTTAAAATCCTGTATATGAATAGATACTGAATAGATAATCTATAGATAGTCTATAGAAATATTGTTGTTTAATCAATAAGCTAAGTGCTTAGGTAAAATTTATTGTGAATAGATAGTTATGATGATGCAGGAAGGTAGTTTTGATGGTCAGCTAGTGGCGGTATCAGCCCCTGATCAGGTTGCGCTGCCGGAAGATCGCCTCTACCCTGGCGCTGTCTTCCACGGTAAAACCGATCTTGATCCACTGGGTAGTCAGGTCAGCAATGAAGATTTTATCACGCCTGGGCCGGTTATAATCTGCCGGAAACCAGGTCTTGATATTGCCGGTGCCGTGCAGCCGCCATTTGCCGTTCCAGATGGTCGGCTGACAAACCGTAATACTGGCGATATCTGCCATACGGACCGTCTTGGGGGTATGCCGCGGGAAATAGTAATCAGCAAAGACAATCTCGTCAGCGGTTATGGTAATCAGGCTGTCGTGGTAGGTTGGGTTGTTGGTCATGGGACACCATTAGCTTGATATGAACGGATCTGCATGCAGATGCAAACCGCGAAAGCCAACATACGGAACATGATTTTTGAAACGTACCAGCAGAAAAGTCGGGACAGGCTCCTAGGAGTCTGTCGAACTTAGGAAATCGTAGCGAAAATTTGACTGGGCGAGGGCAGATTTTGTCGTTTTTGAAGGTCAATAGTTGTTCTATTGATCGAAAAAACGGCGAAATATGAACCGTCCAGGCAAATTTGCAGCAGATTTATCCTAAGTCCGACAGGCTCCTAGACCCCGTAATGGGCAAAGGCCTTGATTACCTTGCCATCCGGCCCGAAAAGAAACACCTCGGCAGCCAGCCTGTCCAGTGCGCCGCGATAGTAGAGGGTAATGCTGTTAACCCCGGCAAGTACGGTAATCAGCTCAAACTGTAGATCAGGCAGCAGCTGCAAGGCCTGACTCCAGTAGGCACCCACGGCCTGCTTGCCCTGTAACATACCGGATGGTTCCCCCACAATCTGGGCGATCACCGGCGAGTGCATCTCAAAATCATCAGCATAGTGGGCAAGTACCTGCTCCAGATCGTGGTTGTTCCAGGCTTCGATCCATTCATTGGCAAAGCTGTGTGCAAAGGCCTGATCAATCATTGCTGCCCTCCGTAGTGTTACAGAATTCCCTTCAGCTTCAACGCCTCCATCACCACCTGCTGACGATAGGCTCCCTCTGCTGGTTTGGTTATAGCCATGTTTAGAGCAAAAAACCAGACATCAGTGCCGGTTTCAAGGTAGCCCACGTACCAGCCGATTTGCGGTGTGGCTTTTTCTCCGTAACCTGCCCAGCCGGTCTTGGCGTAGAGGCGGTAGCCGGGCTTTTCCTCCACCAGCATGATCCTGCGCAATGCATCATAGGATGCAGCCTTACACGGCAGTTCACGCTTGTAGAGCTTTTTCAAAAACGTAATCTGCTGTTGTGCGCTGATCCGTAGATCACCTGATAGCCAGAAGGTTGTCAGCCCCGGCTGCGGCAGGGCATTGCCGTAGTCGATCTTTTTCAGCCATGCCTGATAGCGTGCTGTGCCGATCCGTTGTGCCAGCTCCTGATAACACCAGACGCAGGAACTCTTGAAGGCACTGGCCAGAGTCTGATCCCGGTTCCAGGCTGCAAGCCCCCTGTCTGTGCCATCCCATTTCAGTAGTTCCTTTTCAGTTATCACCCCTTCATCAAGGGCGATCAAGGTGTTGGGAATCTTGAATGTGGAGGCGGGCAGCAGCGGTTTGTTGGCGCTGGCCTCATCATAAACGTAGCTGCGGGAGCTATCGCGGTTTGTCAGCACCAAAGTACCCTGTACGGCGCGCGCACTGAATAGTTTGGCAAGACCAGCATCGTCGCAAAAGGCCGGGCTGGTAGAGAATAGCAGCACAACGGTTACAAAAAATATTGTCACACGGATCATGGCAAGCCTCGCAGACAGTGGAATTCAGTGTCTGTGCTACCTGCTATTTTTACATCCATGATGCCTTGGTGTCCAACCGTTTGCCATCCTCAAGGGTGGCCTGACTCAGGCTGCCAGCCTCAGCCTGAATACAAATGAAGTACAGGTCTTCATCCCCGGCCTTCCAGCCCCGTTCACCATCCGGTGCCACCCTGACCAGACTGCCTTCCTGCACCGGAAATTCATCGCCATCAACATAAAACATACCGCTGCCCCGCAGCACGATGTACAGCTCTTCATTCTTCTTGTGGCTATGTATGAACGGCATCGCCTTGCCTGCAGGAAGCCGGTTAAGGGAGACCTCACAACCGGTCAGCCCCAATTCTTTTCCGATGAAGTATTTGCCGTGAAAGCCCATGAAATCCTTGTTGAGCAGTTCTTCAAACGGCCCGATATGTTCTGCGCTGTAGTTGGTTTTTTGTGTGGTCATGATGTTATGCTTCCTTTCTCACGGATCGGGTTGCTGTTACTCACAGACAGCTGCTACGACTGCCACTGGCCATAATGCACAAACTCGCTGAGCGGCTTGCGGGGCGGTCCAGCTTTGGCCTCAACGGCCGGGTAGCCCAGCGGAAACAGACTGACAATCCTGATATGGGCCGGGATTCCCAGCAGGCTTTTGACCTGTTCCTCATCAAACACCCCCACAAAGACCGTGCCCAGTCCCAGGTCGTGGGCCGCCAGCATCAGGTTCTGGGTGGCAATCCCCAGATCAGCCATGTAGTACTGCTCACCGCGCAGATCGCCGGACTGCTGCGGATCAGCACAGGCCACCAGCACGATCGGCGCCTGGGCCAGCCCTTTTTGGGCCGGGTTGCTCTTGTAGCCGTAGGTAGCAAAGAACGATTCCACAAAGGACAGCTCGCTGATCCTGCTGCGCACTGCCTGATCCTGCACCACCACCAGGCTCCAGCACTGCCTGTTTGACCAGGAGGGGGCCTGTTGCACCGCCTCCAGCACTGCCTGCAGTTTTTCCGGCTCAACCGGCTGATCAGTAAACTTGCGGATACTTCTGCGGGTCTTGATCGCTTCCAGGGTCTCCATAAACGGCCTCCTTCTCTGTTGTTTGATGTGATACGTACGTTTTAATCTACCTGATCGTTACGGCAACGTCACCACCACCCGGCCCCGCATGTTGCCCTGCAGGATGGTCTGTATCTGCCCTTCCAGTTCTTCAAGGGTAACCTCATGGGCGATTGCTGCCAGATGTTCCAACCGCCAGGCCCCGGCAAGCCGTTCCCAGACCTGCAGGCGTGGTTCCATTGGGCAGTTGACCGAATCAATCCCGATCAGGCTGACCCCGCGCAAAATAAAGGGATAGATGTTCATGGCCAGATCGGTCGCCCCCACCAGTCCGCAGCAGGTAACAGCACCGCCATAGCGGGTTGATTTAAGTGCCGCCACCAGCATCTGGCCACCGACCACATCCACCACACCGGCCCAGCGTTCTTTCAGCATGGGGCGCTCCACCCCTTCGGTAAGCTGTTCGCGGGTGATCACCTCTGCTGCGCCCAGTGTTAGCAGGAACGGTTCATCGCTACTCTTGCCGGTGGCTGCCACCACCCGGTAGCCAGCCTTGGCAAGGATGGCTACCGCAATACTGCCGACCCCGCCGGTGGCCCCGGTGACCAGAACCTCTCCATCACCGGGTTTGACACCGGCCTGCTCCAGCTTCAACACCGATAGTGCTGCCGTGAATCCTGCAGTGCCGATCACCATGCTCTCCCGCAGATCAAGACCGGCAGGCAATGCTACGGCCCATTCAGCGGGAATACGGATATAACCGCCCCACCCGCCGTCGGTCTCCATTCCCAGATCATAACCGGTGATCAACACCTGCTGGCCCGGAGAGAATCTGCCGCTTGGGCAGCTGACAACCTCACCGGCTGCATCAATTCCCGGTGTATGGGGAAACTGGCGGGTCACGCCGGGATGGCCGGTGGCTGACAGGGCATCCTTGTAATTGAGCGAAGAGTAACGAATCCGCACCAGCAGGTCGCCCGGTGGCAACTCTTCAATCGTCCGCTCCTGAATAGTCCGTGTGAACTGCTTATCTTCGCCTTTTGTCACCACCAGGGCCCTGAATGTCGTGTGCGAATCCATAGCGTCTCCTTTGTGCCGTGTTAATAAATTAGACCGGTCGTCTAGCCAGCAGCTAAATTTTTAGCGTAACGTCACTTTAAACAGCACTTCGATAAAATCCTGCAACGGTTGCGGCGATTTCATCACCTTGGCCCGCAGAATCGCTCCCTCCCAGCCGGACAAAATAAACGAGGCCATTGCATCAGCATTAACACGGCTGTCCAGTTCTTGTGCAGTCTGCGCCTCCTGCAGACAGGCTGCAAACAACTGCTTCCAGGCAGCAAAAATCTCATCCAGGCGGGCACGGAACCGCTCGTTCTGATCAGCCATCTCCTGTCCCAGATTGCCGATCAGGCAACCACTACTGCAGTGGTTCTGGGTAAGCTGTGCCAGCGTCCGCTCCAGCAGCGCCCTGATTCTACCCAGCGGTGTGCAGGCCTCATCGGTCAGCAAGGCCGTAATCCGCGGACCGTAGAAGGCGGCAAACTGGTCGATTACCGCCAAACCAAACTCTTCCTTGCTCTTGAAGTAGTGATAGAACGAGCCTTTGGGTACTCCGGCCTCCTTCAGCACCATATCAATACCGGTGGCATTGTAGCCATGCCTGGAGATCAGTTCTGTACCTATTTTAATGATGTCACTGCGGGTGTCTTTCTTTTCCATGGAGGGGAAAATAGACTGATCGGTCTATTTTATCAAGCACTTTTTTATGTTCTGTGGTATAGGGTGGCCAGAAGCCGCGTGTATGTCATTCATCAGTGAGGTCTGTATGCGTGAACGACTGAGTAATGAAATCATCCGTTTTGTTCAAGAAGAGCCCGGCAACCGCTTTCCCGGCAGTGATCAACTCTATTTTGATGATCCGCTGATCGGTGTTGTGTCAGCCGATGATCCGCTGTTCCAGCAGTACAAGCAGATCATTGGACCGTTTCACTGTACGCCCCGTGAATTTCTGCCCAATGCCGCCAGCGTGATCAGCTGGGTGCTGCCGATTACCCGCACCACACGGGAGAGTAACCGCAAACAGATAACCAAACCGTCGCTGGAGTGGGCCCAGACCCGCAGTTTTGGCGATGACTTCATCATGGAGCTGCGTCGCCATCTGGTGGCCTGGTTGCAGCAGCAAGGGTATGCTGCGGTTGCCCCGCTGCTGGAGCCGGGGTATCAGCGGTTTGTTGATACCCCGGTTGGTCTGGCCTCCAGCTGGTCAGAGCGGCATGTTGCCTATGCCGCAGGGCTAGGCACCTTCAGCCTGAACGACGGCCTGATAACCCCCCGTGGCATTGCCCACCGCCTGGGCAGCGTGGTGACTGATCTGGCGCTGGAACCAACCATTACGGACCGCCCCCACTACCAGCATAACTGCCTGCACTACCGTAACGACAGCTGCAAGGCCTGCATCACCCGCTGCCCGGCAGACGCCATCAGCATTGCCGGGCATGACAAAAAGCGTTGCGACGCCTATCTGTACACCGCGCTCACGCTGGAGCTTGCCGGTCCCTACGGCACCCCCATTCCCGGCTGCGGACTTTGTCAGACCAAGGTGCCTTGTGAGCAGCAGATTCCACGATAGCCTCACCATCTATTCAGCCGACCTTCTCTCCTGCCGATAAGCGTACTGTGTCGAGCAACTGGAGGTCAGCTGCATGGAACTCTCATCCCTGCTTAAACAGTACAATGTACCGCTTACCAACACTGAGCGGGCGTTCTTCAGTGGCCTGAAATCCGGTGGCACCTCCCGCAGTGATGAGTATTATGAACAGCAGATCAAGCGGCTGGCAGAGACACGGGAAGCCCTGAAGCAGTTGCCGGACAAGAAGGGTTCTGATCGTCAGAGCAGATCTGAAAAAGCCAAAATGCTGAAAGAACGGCTGAAGATGCTGAAGCAGATGATCCCGTTTATGAGCGCCTCAGCAGCAAAATCCCTTAAGGCAGAACTGAAGCAGATCGCAGCGCAGATCGCTTCGCTTAGCGACAGCAGCGGAAGCGGCGGCCTCTCCAGTTCAGGTAGTACTGTTGAAGCTGCTGCCACCTCAAGCAACACCGCTGACACCGCCACTGATGCGGCAACGCAGGCTTCAACAGCCACGGCGGAAGTAGCTGCTGAAGCTGCAGCGGAAAACAGCGACACTGAACAGCAGTCTGAAACAGACGGAAAGTCAGCCGAAGCAACGGATAAGGATGCTACTACTACGGAAAACAGCGCCCTTGAGCAGGCCAATCAAAGCAAGAGTGAGAGCGCTGCTGATCGTGCGGAAAAAGAGGAGCTGGAAAAGCTGAAGCAGCTCTACCAGGCAGTAAAAAACATGCTTGAGCGGAAGCTGCAGAAGCCGAATGATCCAGCCACCCAGGCTGCGTTGCAGATGCAGGCGTATCAAGCTGCGGCAGAGGTGATCAGAGAAAATGGTGTCAGTATCAAGGGATAATTAGTAATTCTGGATACCAGTTAATTATCCAGCCAGTACGTGCCCATTCCCTCTAAACTCCCTGCGGTAGCGGGCCGGTGAGGTTTTCAGCATCTTGTTGAACTGCTGCCGCAGGGTGGCCTCTGAACCAAAACCGGCTTCCTGGGCAACCAGATCTATTGATTTGGCAGTTGTTTCCAACAGACGCTGGGCCAGGGCCAGACGCTGATTCAGCAGCCAATCGCTCACGGTGGTGCCGGTAACCTGTCGGAAACGGCGGGTAAAGGTGCGACGACTCATCATAAATTGTTCTGCAAGGCTATCCAGTGAATGGGGCCGGGCAAGGTGACGCTGCACCCATTCCAGATTCTGTCCAAAGCGGTCCTCTCCTGCAGTTTTATTAACCGGCAGCTCTATGAACTGGGCCTGCCCACCCTGACGATGGGGCGGCACCACCATCCGCCGGGCCACATGGGCGGCCAGCTCGGCACCATGCAAACGGCGCAACAGATGCAGGCAGCAATCGATCCCCGCAGCCACCCCGGCTGAAGTTATTACATCCCCGTCATCCACATACAGCACATCCGGCTTCAATGTTATCTGCGGATAGCGCTGTGCCAGATCCTCTGTCCAGCCCCAGTGGGTGGTGGCCGGACGCCCATCCAGCAGTCCGGCTGCAGCCAGCACGTAGGTTCCCAAACATAACCCCACCACCAACGCACCACGTTTATGGGCCTTGCGCAGGCTGTTTAACAACGGTGTCGGCGGCATTTCTGTTGGATCGCGCCAGCTGGGCACAATCACGATATCAGCCTGCTCCAGATCCCGCAGGGTGTGCCGGGTCTGTATGGCAAACCCAGCACTGCTCTGCAACGTCCGCTTTTCAGCAGAGCAGACCAGCAGCTTGAACTGCGGCGCATCCGGCCAGGCCGGATCATCCCTGAACACGGTGCAGGGCATGGCAAGCAGGAAGGGGCTGATTCGATCAAAGGCGATCACGGCAATGGTTTCGGCCTGCATAAAGGCTCCCGACTAAATATGGCCCGATTATAGCAAATTGTGTCAATCAGGCCACTGGTTTTTTAAAGGGACGTGCCGGATACTGACACCAGCATTACTAACTCTGAAACGAAGGGACCACCGTATGAAAACGATATTTCGCAGGGCCTTGATCGTGATTGACGTGCAGAACGACTACATCGGCGGCAAGCTGCCAATCACCTGGCCGCCGGTGGAGCAATCACTGGCCAACATCGGCCGGGCCATGGATGCGGCCAGGGCAGCCAGTATTCCGGTGGTGGCGGTGCAGAACATCCTGCCGGAAGGGGCGCCGTTCATGGCCAAGGGCACACCCGGCGCAGAGCTGCATCCAACAGTGACCTCACGGGGATGGGACCATTATGTTTTGAAGAATATGCCCAGCGCCTTCTGCAAGACCGACCTTGAGGCTTGGCTGCAGGAGCAGCAGATTACCACGCTGACCATTGCCGGGTACATGACCCATAACTGCGACCTTTCCACTGCCATTGCTGCCATGCACCGGGGTTTTCAGGTGGAGTTCCTGTCCGATGCAAGCGGGTCGCTGGCCTATGCAAACAAGGCTGGCAGCGCCACTGCCGAAGAGATCCACCGGGTGATGACCGTGGTGCTGCAGGCTCGCTTTGCTGCCGTGATGACCACTGAAGAGTGGCTTCAGAGTATTGCCAGCGGAGCAGAACCAGAGCGGGACACCATCTTTGCCTCTAACCAACGTGCCATAAAAGGAGTCTGATCATGCCCTATCTCAACATCAAGGTTTCAGGAGAACCATCGCAGGCGATCTGTGAAGCCGTTGCAGGGACGCTTACCAATCTTACTGCAGAGCTGTTGGCGAAGAAGCCGGAATTGACTGCCGTGGTTGTGGAATCAACTCCGGCAGGACGCTGGTTTATTGACGGTGCCTCACTTGCCAGCAAAGAAAACAGCAGCTTTTATCTTGAAATCAAGATCACCTGTGGTACCAATACGAAACAGCAAAAAGCAGCATATATTCGTGCTGTTTTTTCTGCAATGGAAGGGCTGTTGGGAGAACTGGACGAAGCCAGCTATATCGTCATCCATGAGGTCAACGCTGATGCGTGGGGCTATCATGGGATGACGCAGGAATACCGCTTTATCAAGGCCTCAAACCTATAACAAATGTTCTCACTTCTACGGAAAAAGGATGCATCATGGACGCCATCGCTACCATCTACACGCCCTATACGACCACACAGGACTGCCCGATCCAGCCCCGGTACGCCTCCGGCGCCGCAGGCCGGGTGGAGCTGTTGCCGCAGTATGCCGAGGGGTTGAAAGATATCGAGACCTTCTCCCATATCTACCTGCTCTACCTGTTTGACCGCTCAGGTGAGATCATACTGGCCCGGCCCACCTTTCTGGATGAGACTCCGCACGGCATTTACGCTTCCCGGCATCCCTGCCGTCCAAACAACATCGGGCTTTCGATTGTCAGGCTTATCAGCAGAGAAGGTGCAACGCTTATAGTTGAAGGCGTTGATATGCTGAATGAGACACCACTTCTGGACATCAAGCCGTACATTCCCCAATACGATGCCATTCCTGATGCAAACCCGGGCTGGACCGCCCAGGTTCCGTGGCGTCAAAAACCGGAAGGCCGGGAATAGCCGGGTTCTAATTCTTTGCCCCCCCTCTTAAGTTAAGAGGGGGCTGGGGGGAGTTATGAACAGCAAGGGACTAACCCCTCCTGTCCTCCCCTTAAATAAGGGGAGGGACGTGCTAAGGAATGGGTTTAGCGGAAGACTGACGCTAATCAGGTTCAAAAAAGACTGTTACTCATGCGGAACTCCTGATTACCAGCCTACTTTGAACAACAGGCAGCCATGCGCCGCATAAGTTCTTCACCGTCAACCTCTTCAATCCTGGTTGCCAGCCACCAGAGGTTACCGAACCGGTCACGCACACCGCCCTGACGGTCACCCCAAAATTGATCCGCCGGTTCCATGACTGATGCAGCCCCTGCCGCCAGTGCCTGCTGGTAGACCGTGTCGGCATCGGTTACATAAAGGTAGAATGCGCCTGGTATTGGTGCTTCGGCGCCTTTCGGTTCGCCCAGCATGATAATGGAATCGCCGATCCATACCTCGGCATGGCCGACTTTGCCATCCGGCCGTAGAAACCGTTCTTTTTCCCGCGCTTCAAATGCCTGTTTCAGAAACTCGATCAGCTCTGTGGCCCCTTGAACAGTCAGATAGGGGGTTACGGTGTGGTAGCCTGCGGGTACTGTTTTTGCGGTCATTTCAGTTCTCCTCTACGTATGGTATATGATGAAGCTCTGTTTCAATCACACTATCTGCATATCCTGACAGCCTCTGTCAGGAGTATTTGTCAGACTTTGCAGCACACACTCGGGAGGTTTGGAGTTTTATGGACTACGAGGCATTGGAAGGTCTGTTGCTGGGCAAAAAAGGGGCGGTGCTGGAGTATCCCTTTGGCCCTGATACAGCGGTATTCAAGGTGGGCGGCAAGATGTTTGCCCTGGTTGCCTGGCAGGAAGAACCGCTGCGGATTACCCTGAAATCTGATCCGGGAGAGGCGGATGAACTGCGCCGCATCTTCAGCGCCATCCAACCGGGCTACTACATGAACAAGAACCACTGGAACACGGTGACACTGGATGGATCGGTGCCGCAGGAGCTGCTGCTGACCATGGTTGAGGCATCCTACCGGCTGGTGGTAAAGGGATTGCGCAAGGCAGAGCGGGAGGCGCTGGCTTAAGGTCAGCTGGCCATACTAGTGCCATGTAACGCTTATTATTTAGCGGCTAACCCCTCTAAATCTCCCCTTACCTAAGGAGAGACTTACAAGCTTC
>Ga0074197_1002469_pt1 | contig 12806 bp, 10 predicted proteins | sample EPASupsiteSAE305_FD_64526 | JGI IMG/M metagenome (GOLD analysis project Ga0074197, IMG submission 64526) | Bioremediated contaminated groundwater microbial communities from EPA Superfund site, New Mexico - SAE3-05 reassembly with SPADES | ecosystem: Environmental > Aquatic > Deep subsurface >...
AACTTATGGCTTGGCTTATCTGGTATAATACCATGAGACCGCATTGGAGCCTTAATCTTATATCACCGGTAGATTATTTACTTAAAAATACCTTCTTGTCCAAAATGAGCTGGACTGATACAATCTATTGCTTATTTTTTTCACTCCCTATAGAATAGGGATACGAAGGCGCTAAAAAACTTTATCCACCCTATCCACAGCTTATCAACAGGTTGTGAACTTTTCATTTTTTTTTCTTTACACTATAATTCATTTTATCAGCTTTGGCGTTCCCAAATTCCTGCGCCGCGGATCTCAGCGAGTTTTTTAAATCAACGGCTTTTTCAATAAAATTCATAATTTAAAACAGTTTCCTATGGAAAAGGAGCAAATTTGGCAAGTGGTTCTTGGAGAAATTGAACTTACTTTGTCGCGGGCGAATTTTACCACCTGGTTTAAAAACACATCCATTTCCGACATCCAGGAAGACCGGATAATTATCAGCGTGCCTAATAATTTTACGAAAACCTGGCTGGAAAAAAAATACCACAAAGAAATTTCCCTGGCTCTGGAACGGATTATTAATAAAAAAATCAGGGAAATCATTTATAAAATTGAAACTCTAAAAAGAGATAATAGCGGCAGTCGGCCAGCCGGATCAGCTAATAATAACTATGATTCTTTTGATCCCCAGCCGCAAAATCGCTTTGGCCTTAATAACCGCTACACTTTTGAAAATTTCATTGTTGGAAAAGGCAACGAGCTGGCTCACGCGGCTTGCCAGGCGGTAGCGGCCAACCCCGGCCGGGCTTACAATCCATTATTCATCTATGGCGGCGTCGGCCTTGGAAAAACCCATCTCATCCAGGCGGTCGGGCATGAACTCGCGAAAAAAACCAGCAAGATCCTTTTTGTTACCAGCGAAAAATTTACCAATGATTATGTCCAGGCGGTGCGGAACGGCCGAGCCAAGGAATTTAAAGACACTTACCGAAATGTTGATTTGTTCCTGGTGGACGATATTCAGTTTATCAGCGGTAAGGAAAGCACTCAGGAAGAATTCTTTCACACCTTTAACGAACTCCATCAGTCTAATAAACAGGTCGTGGTCGCTTCTGACCGGCCGCCAAAATCCATTCCTAACCTGGAAAAGCGCCTTTTGTCGCGTTTTGAATGGGGTATGATTGCTGATGTGTCCCAGCCTGACCTAGAAACCCGCGTCGCTATCCTTGACGCCAAATGTCGGGAGCGGAATTTCCTTATTCCGATAGATCTTCTAAGTTATGTGGCTGAAAACGTTGTTTCCAATATCAGGGAGCTGGAAGGCGTATTAAACCGCTTAATCGCTTACCACGAATTCAACAACACCAAACCCACTCAGGACAGCTTAAAACAGGTTTTAAGCGGTATTGTCGCGTCCTCAGTCCGCCCAACGTCCTCAAAAAGAATTATTGAGGCAGTTTCCGGTTTTTACGAAGCGCCTATTAATGATATAACCGGAAAAAGCCGGAAAAAAGAACTGGTTAAGCCAAGACAAATAATCATGTACCTTTTGCGTACCGAACTAAACATTTCTTACCCAACTATTGGCAATGAACTTGGAGGAAGAGATCATACTACCGCTATGCACGCTTTTGTAAAAGTTAGTAAAGAAGTGATAGAGAACGCCCGTGTTAAACAGGAAATTGACGCGATTAAACAATTAATTAGCTGTGGATAAGCTGTGCGCCAAAAAGGTAAAAGATTTTGACTTATCCCCACATTTTTTACCCCAAGCCGCTTTTTAGCCTTATGCACTTTTAATCAACAGCGTCCATCCATAAGCTATGCACAGTTTATCAGTAGATGAATCCAACTAATATTAAAGTTTAATTAAGATTTTTCCAACTTGTCCACAGCCCTTATTATTATTACTATAATATATATAATATATATCTTTACTTTTTAACAAGCCGCATCTTAAGGGATAACTTCTTTGCCGATAACATGCCGGTTAGTGATTATGAAAATTTCCATACTCCAAAAAAATTTCAAACAAGGCCTTGGGCTAGCAGGAAGTATTACTGGCAAGCAGGTTAATTTGCCAATCCTGAACAATATACTGATTCGGGCGGAAAATGGCATAATTAATTTAGTCTCTACGAATTTGGAAATCGGCATTACACACGTTATTAGGGGAAAAATAGAAAAAGAAGGCGGTTATACGGTAGATTCAAAAATACTTGCTAATTATGTCGGGCTTTTGCCAAACGAAAAAGTGGAGATAGAGCGAAAAGACGCGCAAATTATTATTCGTTGCGGAAAATATAATACAAAGATAAATGGTCAGCCAATTGATGACTTTCCACTTATCCCGGTTATTGGTCGTGAAACTTTTTACGCGATAAAAAATACTGATGATTTTAAAAACGCCCTTTCCCAGATAATTTTTTCTGTTTCAACTAGCGAATCGCGACTAGAACTTTCTGGGGCGCTTTTTTCTTTTTCCGGGGATAAGCTGGTTCTCGCGGCTACTGACAGTTACCGGCTGGCGGAAAAAAGAATAATTGTAAAAACCAATGCCAAGGACGGCGCCGAACGGAAAGTTATTGTCCCGGCCAGGACTATTCAGGAAATGATAAGAATTCTTTCCGGGCTTGGGGAAAGTGAGATGATGGAAGAGGAAAAAGAAATTAAATGTTTTTTTTCAGAAAACCAAATACTGTTTAAAATCGGCGGAACCGAGTTGGTTTCCCGGCTGATTGACGGACAGTTTCCTGATTACGCGCAGATTATTCCGGAAAAACCAAGGACAACGATTATTGTTAATCGCCAGGAGTTTTTAAGAGCGGTAAAAGCTTCGTCAATATTTACCCGAAGCGACGTGAATGATATTAACCTGGATATTCCTGAAGGCAAATCAAAACTGGTAATATCATCATCTTCGGATTTTGTCGGCGAGAACGTGGTAGAAGTTGAGGCGGCGGCCAAGGGCGCGGATAATTGCCTGGTTTTAAACTACCGCTACCTGATTGATGGCCTGAATAACATTAAAGATGAAACTGTGATAATGGAAATCGTGGATAATAATTCGCCCTGCATAATCAGGCCGGAAAGCGATCCGGATTATTTATACATTATCATGCCGATTAAAAGATAAAAAATAACATTCAAAATTATGGGAGTTGATAACAAAAACGTCTGGCATTCAACCGATAATGCCAAGGATTTGGGAAAACCAGTTAGTCAAATTGAGTTGGGTAGTCAGGCTGATGGGGTTTTGGTTGCTTATATTAAGCAGCATGAGGCTGAAATAGATCAAGAATTAAACACTATGGGCGAAGTGCTTGATCTGGACGTCGTTGATGACCATGAAATGCTTTTTAGTGTTTTAACAAAAATGATTAATGAAAAAGACCTAAAAAAAAGAAGCAAGATTGCTCGGGAAGAGTTGAAGCAACTATTATAACAACCAACACAATTAAAAACACCGCCAAGCGCCTTGGCGGTGTTTTGCGTCTAGAAAGCTATTTCAAATTTTTGGTTAAATATTTTTCCAGTTCGCTGATTTTTATCCGCTCCTGAGTCATGCTGTCGCGGTCGCGGACGGTTACGGATTGGTCTTTTAAGCTGTCATAATCAATGGTTACGCAGTAAGGGGTGCCGATTTCGTCCTGCCGGCGGTAGCGCTTGCCAATAGAGCCGGTTTCATCATATTCAGAGACAAAAGTTTCTTTTAAGCCGTCAAATATTTCTTTGGCGGATTTTACAAGCTCTTCTTTTTTCATTAAAGGGAAAATGGCGACCTTGATTGGGGCGATTTTTTTCGGAAATTTCATTACTACCCGAGTTTCGCCTTCAACTTCTTCTTCTCTATAAGCCGCGTCTAAGGCCGCGAGCACGCTCCGATCCACTCCGAAAGTGGGTTCTAAAACGTGCGGGACATAACGGGTGTTGGCTTCGGCGTCAAAATATTCCAGCTTCTCGCCGGAAAATTTAGCGTGCTGGGTTAGGTCAAAATCGCTCCGGTGCGCGAGGCCGTATAATTCCTTAACGCCAAAAGGAAAATTATACATGGTATCAATGGTTTTCTTTGAGTAATGGGAAAGTTTTTCTTTTGGGTGTTCGTAGCGCGAAACATTATTTTTCGCGAGCCCTAATTCCATAGCGAATTCTTCCTGCAGTTTTAGCCAGTTTTCAAACAGCGGCTCCCAGTCGGTTTCCGGGTGAATGAAATATTCAATTTCCATTTGTTCAAACTCCCTTAAACGGAAGATGAAATTACCGGCGACAATTTCATTCCTAAAGGCTTTGCCGATCTGGGCGATGCCAAAAGGAATTTTTACCCGCATGGAATCAAGAATGTTTTTAAATTCAACAAAAATAGCGCCGGCGGTTTCCGGCCTAAGATAAACCGGGGCGTAATTGCCTTTGTCATCGGTAATGCCGTTCATTTCGGTTTTAAACATCATGTTGAATTTCCTCGTCTCGGTCCAGTCAGAAGCCCCGCAATTCGGGCATTTTATTTTTTCGTCTTTTAATATTTTATCCATAGCCGGTAAATCACCCTCAAGGTCTTTACCAGTAGCGTCCTCAACGATATGGTCGGCTCGGTAGCGCTTCTTACACTTCCTGCAGTCCACCATTGCGTCATTAAAGCCGCCGACGTGTCCTGAGGCCTCCCAGAGCCTTGGGTGCAGAAGTATCGGTCCGTCAATGCCGACGATATCCGGCCGATCCTGAATGAATTTTTTCCACCAGAGTTTTTTAATGTTATTTTTCAGCTCGGTTCCGTAAGGACCGTAAGAATAGGCGTTGGCGAATCCGCCGTAAATTTCGCAGGCCGAAAAAATAAATCCCCTTCTTTTGCAGAGCGATACGATTTTTTGCATTTGATCCTGGTTGTTTTCTTTTGGCATATTTTTATCTGGCATAAATTACAAATCCGGCGCAAATTTACAAATCAGATGATTGTTTGTAAGTTTGTCAGATTCTTGTAATCCGCAGTATTAATAAAAAAACCTCGTTTTAACAATCTAAAATAGTAGATTGCTAGAACGAGGTTTCAGTCTCGCGGTTCCATCTAGCTTTCCCAAGTACCCGGGACGCCTTGATTATCCCGGCCATACCCCGCGCGAGGCGGAGAGCGAAAGGGAGCCAATCCCCCTTCTTTCAGGATTATGGTATAATATTATATATATTTAACTCGTTTGTCAACACTAACGTATTGGTTAAAAGAAGATACTATTTAAATTTTAGCCAAAGATTAACTGGTAAGCTATTTTTATTTTCTTGACAAATTCACCTTAATAGTATATAATTAAGTGAGTTGACTCACCAAAAAAACATGATTTTATGCAAATAATTCAAAGAAAAATACAGGATTCAGTGGAAAAATCGCTTTTTAAGGGAAAAGTGGTAGTTATTTTAGGCGCCCGGCAAGTGGGAAAAACTACTTTAGTTAAAGAAGTTCAGAAAAAATATCCGGACAATTCTATTTATTTAAACTGTGATGAACCGGATATCCGAAGCGCCTTTTCTAATAAAACTTCCACTGAAATGAAAGCGTATCTAGGAAATAAAAAACTTGTCATTTTAGATGAAGCGCAAAGAGTTAAAAATATTGGCTTAACTTTAAAGCTAATGGCGGATAATTTTCCTGAAACGCAAATAATTGCCACAGGATCATCCTCTTTTGATTTATCCAATGAAATTATTGAACCGCTAACCGGAAGAAAATATGAGTTTTATCTTTACCCTTTTTCTCTTTCCGAGCTAAGAGCGGTTTATACGACAATAGAAATAAACCGTCTTTTAGAACAAAGGATGGTTTTAGGGATGTATCCGGAAATTATCGGAGACGGGAAAGAAGCTGAAATTAAGCTAAAAAATTTAGTTAAGAGCTATCTCTATAAAGACATTCTTCAATTCCAAAACATTAAGCACGCCGAGGCGATTGAAAAATTGCTTCAGGCGCTGGCGCTACAGATCGGCAATGAGGTTTCTTACAATGAGCTGGCTCAAACGGCGGGCGTGGATAAAAATACCGTAGCCAGTTATATCCAAGTTTTAGAAAAAGCTTTTGTGGTTTTTCGGCTCCGGCCTTTTAGCCGGAATTTGAGAAACGAATTAAAGAAAATGAGAAAAATTTATTTTTTTGATACCGGCGCGCGCAACGCTCTCATAAATAATTTTAATCCTCTTAATCTCCGGCAGGACACGGGCGCTTTATGGGAAAATTTTATGATTAGCGAGAGATATAAGCGCAATCAAAATAATAGTCTGGATAAGAATATTTATTTTTGGCGGACCAGGGAGGGGAAAGAAATTGATTATCTTGAAGAGGCCAAAGGGAAATTATCAGGCTTTGAAATTAAATGGAACGAAAACAAATTTAAAAAGCCGCAAATATTTTTAGATACTTATCCGGGAAGCGAGCTTACTTTAATAAACAAGAATAATTATTGGGATTTTATCGGAGAGTAAAGGCTTTTAATCATTTAGTCAAATTAGTTCGGATATGAGGAGTTATGCAAAATGTATAGTGCATTAAACGGGACGAAAGTTTGATTTTTTTAACGATTTTAAAGGGGAAACAAGGAATCTCCTCCGCTCCGCTACGAAGAAAATATAAATTTGTAGATTTTGGGGGTTAATTATTTTGAGCACATCGATATTTTATGACAAAATCAAGAAAGAAAAGAAGCGTGATAGTCGTAAGAACTATCTCTGTTAAAGATAGCCCCAGCTATTATAAAGAACTTAAAACTAAGCTTTTTGAAAAATTAAATAAAGAGCTAAGAGCGTATTTAGACATTACGACAAATATACATAGAATAATCGATAGTGAACTACAAAAAGCTAAAAGCTTAGAATCTGATCAACTTTCTAATTACGCTAATTTGGTAAAATCACATGCATTGATTGATAGAAGCGCATTGATTGAATGTGTGATAATTTTAGATTCAAGCATTAATCAAGCATTGTATAATTTTCAGCTTCAGTCCAATTCAGAATCAGAGAAATTAATTAGCGATTCCAAGATTGAGGAAAAAATAAATGAATGCTTAAAAAACATTTCGCTTACACCTGAATTTGAAAATAAACGCACAATCATCAAGTATTTTAGAGAATTAAGAAATCAATTTGCACATAGTCCAATGGGGATGTTTTTTATAAAGGCTGAAAAAGAAAGCTTTGAATCATTTCTCAAAAAAATTGAAGGCATTGAAATTAATAAATCTTGGTGGGTATCGGAAAACGGCACCGCGGGTGTTGCAATTCCATTCAAAATAACATCAAACTTATTTTTAGAAAACTTTTTTAAAGAATCATTAGTTTTCTTCGTAATGTTGGTGGAGTTATTGTTTCCGAAGGATAGAGATAAATTATAAGATTTATAAAAAATAATAAGGAGTTTTGAAAAAACGGGATTCACCCCCTGCCTCTCTTTTTTAAAAAACTGCTATAATTGTAACAAAGATGTCAAATTAGATACCTTTAAACAATAAAATTTTATGAGCAACGGAGGCAAAACAACCAAAATCGCGATCTTCCAAAAGAAAGAAATTCGTAAAACCATTCACAGGGGCGAATGGTGGTTTTCGGTAATTGATATTATCGAAGTATTAACCGGAACTGACAGACCAAGAAAGTATTGGAGCGATTTGAAGAAAAAACTGATAAAAGAAGGATTTTTTGAAGTGTCCGAAAAAATCGGACAGTTGAAATTAGTCGCTCCTGACGGAAAAATAAGAGAAACAGACTGCGCTAATACAGAAACTATTTTTCGTATCATCCAAGCTATTCCCTCACCCAATGCCGAGCCGTTCAAACGCTGGCTGGCCAAAGTCGGTTATGAGCGAATCCAGGAAATTGAAGACCCTGAAATAGCGACAAAAAGAACCAGAGCTCTTTATAAAGCCAAAGGTTATTCTGACGCGTGGATTGAAAAACGAATGCGTGGAATTGAGGTGCGTGAAACCTTAACAAACGAATGGAAGAATCGTGGCGTGAAAGAAAATCCTGAATATGCAATCCTAACCGCAGAAATTTCCAAAGCCACTTTCGGTATGACGCCAAGCCAATACCAAAGATTCAAAGGTTTAAAGAGAGAAAATTTGCGGGATCACATGAATGACCTGGAGCTAATATTTACAATGCTAGGCGAAGCTTCAACAACTGAGATTGCCAATAATAAAAACACTCAAGGATTTCATAGCAATAAATTAGCAGCAATAGAAGGCGGAAGCGTAGCTGGCAAGGCAAGAAAGGATTTGGAGCAGAAAAGTGGTAAAAAGATTTCCACCAAAGATAACTTTTTGCAGACACTTGAAAACAAAAAGCGACTGAAATAACTCTCAAAATACACTAAGGAGTTTTTGATTTTGGGCATTCACCCCTAACCCCTCTGCCCAAAATTCAAAACGGAAAAAGAAATTTTAAAATTTTTTAAAACAATTCCGACCGCAGTCGGAAAAAAGAAAAGGAATACATCAGCTAACAACGAGTATCCGGTTCTAGCTTTTCTGAAAGCCTCCACCCGAATTCGCCTTCGTCTCGCTCTAGCGAACTTCGGATACTCGTAACGTTAAACAAAATTGTCACCGTTATCTTTAAATAATTTGGGCAGTTTTTAGCTCAATTGCATGACACAACAGGAGCTTCTAAAGCATTTGGCAGATATTATCACGGCCACAAAAAGAAACCATCCTTTAAGAGTTGGGATTGACGGCGTTGACGCATCCGGCAAAACAACTTTAGCGGATTCGCTCGCTGATTATCTAAGATCGTTAAACCTTAATGTTATTAGAGCTTCTATAGACGGTTTTCATAATCCCAAAGTTATCCGTTATGAAAAAGGCCGAAATTCACCCGAAGGCTATTATAGGGATTCATTTAATAATAAAGCCATAATTGATAATCTGCTCGCTCCTTTGGGAGAAAATGGCGATTTAAAATATAAAAAAGCGGTTTTTGATTTTAAAACGGATTCAGAAGTTGTTTTGCCTTTAGAAACGGCTAAACCAGATTCAATATTAATTATGGATGGCGTCTTTTTATTCCGTCCTGAACTGGTCAGTTTCTGGGATTTAAAAATTTTCTTGGAAGCCGATTTCAAAATCACCGTTTATACAGCTAAGAAACGGGATGGATACTTGCTTGGATCGGAAAATGAAATTCTTGAAAAATATGAACAACGGTATGTGCCCGGCCAGAAACTATATTTTGAAGAAGCTAAACCGCGAGAAAAAGCTGATATAATAATAGACAATAGTGATTTTGAAAATCCGATAACACAAGATTTAAAAACGGATCATTATTAGTGGCGCGACTGCTTTGGTCGCGCGATATTCGGGAATAAAAATTAATTGAACTATTATGCCAACCCTTGAAGAATTGCAAAAAGAAATAGACGAAATTAAAAAGCGCAACCGGCGGGTTGAGGCAGATAAGGCCTGGGAGACGAGCTGGATGAGGAAGGTCGTAATTTCCGCGCTTACCTACATCGTTATCGTAACTTTCTTTTATTTTGCCGGCCTGCCTAAGCCCCTCGTAAACGCGATCGTTCCCGCCCTAGCTTTTATTTTATCCACGCTCAGCGTTCCGCTTTTTAAGGAGTGGTGGCTAAAAATAAACTCCCCAAAATAGAATATATTTTGGGGAATATACTCCCCGAACTGCCTAATTTTACATCTCCTCCAAAGTCTCAATGCCTAATAGATAGAGTCCGTTTTTTATGACCTGATTGACGGCTTTAAGTAGGGTTAGGCGGGCTTCTCTTATTTTTGCGTCGGCTTTTAAAACCGGCGCGTCGTGGTAATAATCATTAACCGCCTGCGCGAGCTCAAATAAATATTTAGCGATTTCGGCCGGGTCGTAATTAGCGCCGGCTTTTTCTATGATCTCCGGGTATTTAGCCAGTTTTAAAATTATCTGATGCTCTTTCGGGTGGGAGAGATTTTCTAAATCGGCTTTGGTTTTTTTGCCCGGCAGATCTTTCGCTTTCCGGAAAATACTTTCTATTCTGGCGTAAGTGTATTGGATGTAGGGGCCGCTCGCGCCGGAAAGGCTGATGGATTCGTTAATGTCAAAAACGATTTCCTTGTTGATGCTGGATTTTAGAATGGAATATTTTACAGCTCCGAGACTCACTTTTCTTATTACCTCTTCCTTGTCGCCCGCGTTTTTATTCTCTTTGGTGATAACGGCTATTTTTTTCGCCACCTCGTCTAAAAGCCATTCGCCTAAAACTACATTCCCGAGGCGGGAACTCATTTTTCCGTCTTTTAACCGGACCCAGCCGTAAGGCAGATGGATTTCCACGCCCTTTAGTTTAGGAAAAATTTCTTCAATCGCTTTAATTATGACTTTAAAATATTCGTTTTGCTCGGTCGCGACGATGTGAATTATTTTTTCCGGCTTATATTCCTTAAATTGCAGTTCGGCGAGGCCCGCGTCTTTGCCTTCGTAAGTCGGAAAGCCTTCGGAGTTTATGAAAACCCGGCTATGGAGGCCGTATTTTTCGCCGGGGAAAATTATCGCCCCGTTGCTCTTTTCAAAGATGCCTTTTTTAAGATTTTCTAGGACAATTTTTTTTCCGCTTAAGAAAACTTCGGATTCAAAATACAGCCGGTCAAACTTAGTTCCGAGCCGCTTATAGATATTATTAAAATATTCAAGGCTCCAATCCCTGGTTTTTTCGTAGGTTGCTTTAATAGTTTCGTCTTTGGAATAAATCTGCTTATTGATTTTGATAATTTCGCTTTTTACTTCCGCGCTTGCTTCGTAATTTTCACTGCCCAAAGCGTAAGCCCGGCCTAAAAACTTTACTTTTTCTTCTATGGGTTTTCCCGTAGCGGCCTCATATTCAGCCGTCAGCTTATTAATGCCCCAAAGGCATTTGGCGATATGGAGCCCGACGTCGCCCTGATAATTCGCCCGGATTACCTTAAAGCCGTTTGCGGCCATAATTCGCGCCATTGCCTCGCCGGTAATGATGTTTCTTAAATGGCCGATATGGAAAGCTTTGTGGGTGTTCGGGTGGGCGTATTCCAGCATGATTTTTTTTCCTTTGCCGTTTTGATTCTCGCCGTATTTGTTTTTTTCTTTGGCAATTTCTTTTATGCCGGGTTTAGCCAGCTCGGAAACGTTTAAGGTAAAATTAAGATAGGGACCGGCGGCTTTAACTCCGCTTATAATATTGTCTCCTTTGATTTTTTCCGCCAGTTCTTTCGCGGTTTCGGCCGGGTTTTTTTTAGATTCTTTGACCAGCGAAAAGCAGGCCAGGCTTAAGTCGCCGAAACCGGAGTTTTGAGGATAAGTAAAATCAGCCGGTTTAATAAAAACGTCTTTTATTTCCGCGTTAACCAGCTTAGCAAGATGGATTTTTACTTTATTTAAGGGATTCATGTTTATTGAATAATAATTTTTACAAACTGCCTTTTGCCGCGCTGAATGATCGTATTATTTTTCAGCTCCAAGCTGAGATTTACGTCTTTGACCGCTTCCCCGTTGATTTTTATGCCACCCTGCTCAATTAAGCGTCGAGCTTCGCCTTTGCTCGCGGTTAAATTCGTTTTGACAAGCAAGTCAATTATGTTCCATGTTCCATGTTCCATGTTCCATGTCTCAATTTCGTCTGGCAGTTCTTTTTTCTGAACAGTTTTTATAAAATGCTTTTCGGCTTTTTTCGCCTTCCCTTCCCCGTGGATGGTTTTAGTAATTTCCAGAGCCAGTTTCATTTTTAAATCGCGCGGATTAACGCTCCCGTCTTTTAATTGTCCTTGAATTTTTTTAACTTCTTCAAAAGAAGTTTTAGCGGCGAGCTCAAAAGCGGCGCCAATTACGCCGTCCGGCCAGCTCATTACCTGGCCGTAAACGTTTTCCGGGGTTTCGCTCATGAATATCGCGTTGCCTTCGGTTTTGCCCATTTTAACTCCGCCCGGATCAGCGAGCAATTTTGTCGTTAAAACATATTTTTCCTTATTTTTCATGGCTCGCAGGAGATCCCGTCCGCAGAGCATATTAAACATCTGGTCATTCCCGCCGATTTCCAAGTCAACGTCCATAGCGACCGAATCATAGCCCTGGGCGATTGGATAAAGAAATTCGTGGAAATGGATCGGCTTTTCCTCTTTCATTCTAACTTGGAACATATCGCGCTGGATCATCTGTTGAACCGTAAAATTGGAGGTGATTTCAATTAAATCCTTAAAAGTAATTTTGTCTGACCATTTGGAATTATACATCACTTTGGCCGGATTTTCTCCCTTGAAATTCAGGTAGGCCGCGGCCTGCTTTTTATAATTTTTAGCGTTAGCGCGCACCTCAACACGGGTAAGTTTTTTTCGGGTGGCTTTTTTATCGGTCGGGTCGCCGATCATGCCGGTAAAGTCGCCGATTAAAAAAATGACTTCATGACCGAGCTCCTGGAACTGCCTTAATTTATTCAACTGAATGGCGTTGCCGATATGGAGAGCCGGAGCGCTCGGGTCAAAGCCGCAATAAAGCCGGATTCTTTGGCCGGACATAAGGACTTTTTCCAAGGCCTCATAAGACGGGAAAATTTTTTCCACTCCCCGGGTTAATACCTCCTTAATTTTTTCCTGGTTAGTTATGGTTGCCATAAAGATAAGATTTTGCCTTAGATTATCAATAATTATGGGTTTATTTTAGCGGAAAAATTATTAATGCGCAATCCCGGCCAGCTCGCGCCGAAAGGCTGAATAAGTTCAGGCACATATTGGACTCCGAAGGAGGCCAATAAAATGAAAACAGACTATGGTTTTGGGGGTTTAAAGGGTTTTCGGAGGTGGTATGATTACGCGTATAAGCATACGCATATG
>Ga0074197_1002470_pt1 | contig 12796 bp, 16 predicted proteins | sample EPASupsiteSAE305_FD_64526 | JGI IMG/M metagenome (GOLD analysis project Ga0074197, IMG submission 64526) | Bioremediated contaminated groundwater microbial communities from EPA Superfund site, New Mexico - SAE3-05 reassembly with SPADES | ecosystem: Environmental > Aquatic > Deep subsurface >...
TGCTGATTCACCGGACAGAGGATATAAAACTACTTTACCTGTGTATGACAACTTGTTTTGGTAAAGCTTGTCACTAATTGCTTTTTCTATGCCACAAGCAGTTTCTCCAAGAGACATTCTCAACAAAAACCCAATCACAGTTCCTACAAACAAAACGAATAGAAATATAATTACATATGCATAATTAAATCTCCCCTTTGAAATACTAGACATCCCGTTTCAGTATAAAATGGGGGGGTGTTGTTTGCAAGAGTTGGCGGGAAAAGAAGCCATTTGGGTATGTAATTAGCCATATAAAGGTAATGAAATTATCAGTAATCGCTCATCCAAATGCAAAAAATCCAAGAATAGAAAAGGATTTATTGGGAACTACCCATGTTTATGTAAATGCTCCCCCACTGGAAGGAAAGGCTAATAAAGCCGTTGTTGAAGCTCTGGCAAAACATTTTGGGGTAAACCGAGGAAAAGTGATTCTTATACGGGGCGAGAAATCAAAGAATAAGGTGTTTGAAATAGGCTGAAATCTCTTTAACAAATTACGAACCACCAGATGGATTGATTTCCGAATCTACTTCTTTTAACTTTTTAATTTCAATATCCAGTTCACCCAATCTTTTTATTTCAATATTTAATTCATTATCCAGTAATTCGGCAACACTGGTATATGACAAGCCGTCATCTTCTGTAGATTCTAGCAATTTTTCCGGTACTTCCGGTTCGGCCCACTGGAACGGTTTTTCTTGTTCACACATATTAGTTCTCCTGTAATTTTATTTAGCAGCCTATTATACCAATTTTTCCTATCCAGTAGGTATAATTAAATAAGAGGTTTTTTCTCTCTTATCTCATTAACAACCTCTGTGGGTGTTGCTACCTTAATTTGCTCTAAAAAGCGTCCTAACCACAAGTCCCCTTCGTCTTCTTTCTTCATCTGAACAAAAGAGTAAACCGGGACACCTTTCCCAAAAGCAAACCCGATCTCAAGGTTTGTAGATTTTCCTGTATATCCTTCAAAATTTGCTACATATAGGAAGTCCGAGTGCCCAACTGACCTCAGAAAATTATCTTCTATGCCTTTAATGGACATCCCAAGCTCATTGGGAAGAGGTCTAAACTCCGGATGGGGAAGCTGATGTAATCTAAATAAAGGCATGGCTATCCAACCTTTTTCGGGGGATAGAATTACTGCACCTAAATCATGAAATTCATCAATCAATCTGTCTATTTCGGGTTTGAATTTGAAACTCCCCGAGATACATCCTTTTATCTCGTTTTCCTTTCTCATTGGGCAAGTCTAAATCAAGGTGACAAGAAAGGCAACAAATAGGACAAATCCGAAGAAATACATGAAACTATCACAAGCCCCCCTTAATTAATAAGTTCAGGAAAGATTATGATCTATTCTACAAGGAATTTGAGTTTTCTCAAAATGTTATAATCCAAAAAATGAAAGAAATATTATTTGGGACAACTAACGAAGCAAAAATAAAACAGGTAAAAGGCGCCTTATCCCCCGCTGGGATTAACGTCGAAGGAATTCAAAATAAAGAAGCGCTTCCAGATGTTATAGAAGATGGAAAAACCGCAGTCGAAAATGCGCGAAAAAAAGCGCTTGCCTATGCAAAAGCCTTAAACAGAACTGTTTTTTCTATGGATAACGCTCTTTACCTGGAAGGTCTGGCCGATAATGAGCAGCCTGGACTAAATGTAAGAAGGCCGGGTGGAATTAATGGAAGAATAACAGACGAAGAAATGGTTGCCTATTATTCAAAATTGATTGGCAGTATTGGTAAAAAGATAAACGGATACTGGGAATATGGGTTCTGCGTTGCAACTCCAAGTGGAAAATATCAGGAAACTACAATTAAAGCCCCCAGGATTTATGTGAACAAACCCAGCCCAATGATCCAAACCGGATACCCCCTGGAGTCTCTTCAGATAGAACCCGAGTCTGGAAAGTATATGTCTGAATTAACACAGGCAGAGCAAGATGTTTTTTGGCAAAAAGTAATAGGAAAGCCTCTTCTCGATTTTATTCGATCAGTCGATTTGTAGACTTCAAAATACGGAGACGTGCCACGGTAAACTTACCGAAATACTCCCCAGCTTAGAGATTGGATTTTATTTAATCTTAGTCAAATCTCCATTGATAATTACTGGACCAAACCCGATAATCTCATCCTTCAATGTTGACTCAGGAATTGGATTATAAAGAAAAATCTTTTTATCCAAATCAAACGTTTTAAACATTTCAAGGAACACCGATCCGCCAATATAGTTTTTTTGTCCATTTTTCTCAAAATTCAAAACAAGTATCGCATCATTAGCTTTAATAATTTTCCCGTCAGTTCTAATCATCCTGGCTTTCCATTTTTGGTACTCACTGAAACTAAATTTGCGCGTATCAACTTCAGTTACAGAACTCCCATATCCATTTGGGGGAGTTACCTTGTGCCCCATCTTTTCAAGTTCAGATTTAATGTCTTTTACCCTATCGTAAAACTGGCTACTTGCTGTAATGAATATTTTCATATTTGAAGTATATCAAAAGTTCGAAGTACAACTCTGGGCATACAAAAATTGAGGCTAAAAAAACTAAGCTCCATTTGATGGACTATGTTAGAACCTTTTTTGTTCATTGTTGACAATATTTTAATAAAAGTATAAATTCATCTGACACTAATTATGACTGCAGAGAGAGTTGAGGTAAGAAAAGAAGAATTAACAGGAAGAGAAGTGTTGGCTGAAGTCTATCAAGAGTTACTCCAAAGACATTCCTACACAAAAATTCAGTTTGAGAAACCTATTTATTGTGAAATAGCCGACGATGGTGATTCACAAAGTTGGGGTAGCGACAGAGTTGGATACACAATGTTTGAAGAAGCTTCAATTATTGACATACGAGATCAAAAATGGGTTGTGGCAGTTGCTAAACAAACAAAAGGATATGCTGCAAGCGATATGGCAGGAGAATTGAAAGCTTTTAAAATAAACTCTCAAGAAAATGTAAGTTCAGAGTCAGTTGCAAAGCAAATTGCTCAGAGAAGTTACTACAGAGACACGGTTTTCGCTGCTACTGCTTATGGAAATTTATTAACAATTGATCATTCCAGAGTATCGGTGTCAGCTTCAGAAAAAGTGAGGGGTGAAATAGACGACTTGGTTGCGAGAAAAACACAAATGGATAACACAAAATTAAATCTTGGCATTCTTCCTCCACCAGTAAAATCACCCATAACGTATCATTCCGAATCTGTAGAAGTATTACTAACCGGAATCACAGATACACTATCCTCTTCTTAAATTTATCAACTCCGTATTCCTAGTTTCACAGTAACCACTGCTTTGTCCAATGTCATCAAGGCTTTTCAAAACCCTATAGCAAGCGAGAGAAAGGCTGAAACAAATCAACGTTTCACCTAGATAAATGTTTTCTCTAAAAGAATAAAGCCAGGTTTTTCTTCCTCAACAAGAACTTGCACCCTTAAAATCGTTTTATAGCGAAATTCTTCTTGCTTGAGTTTCCGGGAAGAAACTTCTACAAGTAATTCAACTATATTTTTGGTATATTTTGCATCTCTAATTTTCTTTCTACCAATCTCGTTAATATGTCCAACGGGTATCACAATTTCTTCATCCTCACTTGGAAATATAACTGTTTCTTGATCAACTATTGTGGGATATTTTTCATCACCAATTGTTAGTAATGCTTTAGTTATTTTTGAATACACCGGATATTGACCTTTATTTGATAAAACAGTTAAAAAAATCCAATTTCCTTGATTAATCTCCGTTTTCAACTTTACGTCAAGATATGGTCTAGTTTTTTCACTATATTCTCTGTAGGCAATTGCAACTCCAATTAAAGCAATAAGAGCTGATATAGCAGCAATCCATTCGGGAATGGCTCCAATGTTATATATAATTGTTTGGGCTGGCATATTTATTTCCAATAATCTGGTTAGATTAAGAAAATTGAGCTCCGGCGGCAGGATTCGAACCTGCGACCATCTCCTTAACAGGGAGCCGCGATACCGCTTCGCCACGCCGGAATGTATAGCGGGCTTATTATACCAAATTACTCATTTCACTGGAAGCTCAACCATTCCACTGTGATATTCCCTGTGACAGTTAGAACAAAGCAAAATACATTTATCCAATTCCCTTTTTATTGTCTCCCAGTCATGTAAATATGCGTCTGTGGAAAAATTAAACTTTTTATTTCCAATATGGTGCAAGTCAAGGGCACCTACGCAACGGTTGTATCCGCAAACCGTACATTTTCCACCTTTATACTCTATTGCAAATTGCTTTATGCGTCTTCTTCTTTTTGTGGTTGCAAAACTTAAATATTCCGCCCTGTCTTTATAAGTTCTTGTCTCCTTTTTTCGGGTTTTATTTGCCATAATTCAGAATAAACCTTTTATTTGTATCAAGTCAAGAAAAGTGGTGTATAATCGTTTCATGGCCACGGATTGGATTAAGAAACAGGTCGACGAACTCAAGGAGCAAAACCTCTACAACAACATCCTGACAATAGAAAGTGCAATCGGGCCCGAAATCCAAATTGAGGGTAAAAAACTTCTTAATTTCTGTTCAAATAACTACTTAGGACTTGCCAATAATCCTGAAATGAAAAAGGCTGCGATTGAGGCCATTGAAAAATACGGTATTGGGCCGGGAGCCGTGAGAACAATTGCAGGTACGATGACTTTGCACAGGGAACTTGAAGAAAAACTTGCTAAGTTTAAAAAAGCCGAGGCTGTAATTACTTTTCAAACAGGCTTTGTTGCCAACTTGGCAGTGATCCCTGCTTTGGTCGGAGAAAACGATCTCATCTTCTCGGATGAGCTTAATCATGCAAGTATTATCGATGGCTGTCGTCTCAGTAAGGCTCAAGTTATCAGGTTTGCCCACGCAGATGCCAAAGATCTTGAAGCAAAATTAAAAGCCGCTCCAAAAGATGTTAAGAAGCTTGTCATTACCGATGGGGTCTTCAGTATGGATGGCGATATTGCTCCACTCGATAAAATCTATGAAGTCACCTCTAAGTACAATGCCATGCTCATGGTAGATGATGCACATGGTGAAGGAGTTTTGGGGAATTCAGGACGTGGAATTGTTGATCACTTTGGACTTCATGGAAAAGTGGATGTTGAAGTTGGAACAATGAGTAAAGCATTCGGTGTTATGGGTGGCCTTGCCGCCGGTAAAAAAGAGGTTATTGAATGGTTGAGTCAAAGGGGTAGACCATTTCTTTTTTCAAGCGCCATGACTATTCCTGATGTTGCCGCTTGCATTGCAGCCGTGGGCCTTTTGGAAAAATCAGAAAGCCTGGTTAAAAAACTTTGGGAGAATGCAGATTACTTAAGGATAGGACTTAAAAAACTTGGTTTTGACACGGGAACCTCCATCTCCCCCATTATTCCCATTATGCTTGGAGAAAATAAATTAGCGCAAGACATGAGCCGTGAACTTTTTGCCGAGGGGCTTTTTGCAAAGGCGATCGTCTATCCCACGGTTCCCCAAGGTAAAGCAAGAATTAGGGTTATGAATTCTGCCGGACACTCCAAGGAACAGCTCGATCAAGCCCTTAAAATCTTCGAAAAGGTAGGCAAAAAAATGAACGTAATATGAGGAAAATTTTAGTCACCGGGGCATTCGGACTTGTGGGATCAGATCTGGTTCCTGCTCTCCAAAAAAGGTTCGGCAAAGAAAATATTTTTGCCTTGGGCAACAAAACAATCCCGGAAGGTTTTGACGGGAATTTGGTTAAAGGGGATGTTACCGATTTGGCTTCAATGGAAACAATTATCAAAGATAACGGGATTACAGATGTTTACCATCTTGCCGGAATTTTATCTGTTGGAAGCGAAAAAGATCCGGATTTGGCCTGGAAAGTCAATTTCGGAGGACTTAAAAATATTCTGGACTTGGCAAAAGTTTACAAATTCAAAGTTTTCTGGCCAAGTTCAATTGCGGCGTTTGGCCAGACAACTCCGAAAGTTGATACACCTCAACACACCAGTCTTGAACCAACCACTATATACGGTATTGCCAAGGTTGCGGGAGAGCTCATGTGTCAATATTACTGGAAACGCTACGGCGTGGATGCAAGGAGCCTTAGATACCCGGGGTTAACAGGCTACAAAGCTCCCCCTGGAGACGGAACCACTGAATATTCCGTACATATTTTTTATGGACTTTTGAATGAAGGAAAATATAGCTGCTTCTTAAAACAAGATGCCAGACTTCCCATGATGTACATCGATGATGCCATAAAAGGAACAATCGATTTGATGGAGGCTCCACCCGAGAATATTAGCGTAAGAACCAGCTACAATTTTGGGGCAATTAACTTTACACCTGAAGAATTAGTCACTGAGATTAAAAAGCTCTATCCGGACTTTGTCTGTACATACGATCCCGATCCTGTTAAACAAGCCATTGCAGAATCCTGGCCACAATCAATTGATGATTCTGCGGCCAAAAATGATTGGGGTTGGAAACCACAAATTGATCTGACCAAAATGACCGAAGTAATGATTGAGGGCCTCAAGAAAAAACTCGGTAAATAGTTATTAATCCAAATAATCCTGAAGTTTCTTACGTCTTGAAGGATGTTTTAGTTTTCTTAATGCTTTTGCTTCAATTTGTCTGATACGCTCACGGGTAACACCAAAAACTTTTCCGACTTCTTCTAAAGTCATTGCTTTACTGCCCTCAAGTCCAAATCTGAGTTTCAACACCTTTGCTTCCCTTTCGGAAAGAGTTCCTAAAACTTCTTCCAGATGATCCTTCAAAAGTTGTTTACTGGCTTGGTCGACAGGAGAAAGGGTTGTTTCGTCAGGTATAAAATCTCCCAGGAAACTTTCCTGATCTTCCCCTACAGGAGCTTCCAATGAGGTGGTTTCTTGGGCAATTTTAAATATCTCTCTGATTCTATTCCCATCCATCTCAAGTTCCTCTCCGATTTCCTCTGGGGTAGGTTCCCTGCCCAACTCCTGCATAAGTCTCCTGCTTGTCCTGTAAATTTTATTGATTGTTTCAACCATGTGGACAGGAATTCTGATCGTCCTTGCCTGATCGGCAATTGCACGGGTTATTGCCTGTCTTATCCACCAGGTTGCGTAAGTTGAAAATTTATAGCCTTTTCTCCAATCGTATTTTTCAACGGCACGTATAAGTCCCTGGTTTCCTTCCTGAATAAGGTCAAGTAGAGAAAGACCTCGTCCAATATATTTCTTGGCGATGGAAACCACCAACCTCAAATTGCTTTCCGTCAATTTATCCTTAGCTCTCTTGTCTGCCTTTTCATATCTTTTGGCAAGTTCAACCTCATCCTCAGCCAAAAGAAGTGGGACGCGTCCTATCTCCCTTAAATATTGTCTGACGGGGTCTGTCGATTCGATCCCCTCAAGTTTTGTAAGAAGCTCTATTTCGCGATCCAGTTTTTCTTTGGCTTTCTCATCGGACTCCATTTCCCCGGGACTTACCGATTCAAAAACATCAATCCCCTCCGCAAGGAGTTTTTCATAAAGATCATCAAGTTCCTCTACTCTTTCTTCAGCATCAGGAAAAACCTCCATTATTTCTTCCTGAGTAAGAAATCCTTGATCACGGCCTTTTTTAATTAAATCGAGTACTGGTTTTCGTATCATATAGGAACAGAGGAATTTTAATCCTCATTTAGAATTATACCGCTTCCACCTTCCTTTTCGTAAGTGGAGCGCATTTTGACGAGTTTATTGAATTTATTTTGAGCTTCAAGAAGCTTATTCTTATCGCCTTTTTCTTCCATCTCACGTATCTGAGACTGTAAAATTTCCAATTTTTCTTTTACAGCTAGTATTTTAAGCTCTTTTTTAACTAATTCCAACTCCTTTTTTAATTCTTCCGGTTTTTCGCTCAAATCACGTTCTTCCAAAAGAACCATTTTCGAAAAACCGCCAAACAGTTCTCTAGGTAAATTCTTTCCAAATTCGGAGATTTTAAATGCCGTACCGTCGGAGAACTTTTTATATTCCTCGATTAATTTTACATTGAGAGGTAATTTTATAAGCACTGAAATTTCTTTTGAAGCAAGGGTTTTTGGATCATCAAAAAATGCCAGTTTCAAAAAGTTTTCCTCTAAAACTTCTCTTTTTGTTCTACCTTCCGTCTTCTCCTCGGTGCCGGAGGGAGCTCCTGTGGAAATTCTCTGGCCTTTGGCTATTTCTTCAGAAACTGCGTCCAAAGGAACACCGAGCTTTCTGGCAACAACATTGGCATAGTGTGCCTGAACAATTTTATCGCTTATTTCAGAGAGAATCGGTGTAATTTCTTTAGAAATTTTTGATTTTCCCGAACCCGTTTCGGCATTATTACGCGCGAAAACCGAGTCTATTAGAAAATCCCAAATAACTTTTGCTCCTATCAAATCTTTTTTATAACTCTCAATATTTCCCCGGGCCGCTTCATCCGGATCTTTATAGCCTCCACTTATTTCCGCCACTTTTATTTCGACTCCTATATCGCTTGCCACTTTTATTCCACGTCTCGTGGCAGCATCCCCCGCCATGTCGCTATCTAGCGCCAAAATAAACCTTTGCGCAAAACGGGACAAAAGTTTTACCTGTTCCTCCGTAAGAGCTGAGCCTTTTATGGCTACAACATTTTTGATTCCCGCCTGCCATGAAGAGATCAGATCCAACTCTCCTTCAACTACAATTGCGGTTTTTTTCTTTTTGATTAATCCGCGGGTTAGATTTAATCCGTAAAGAACATTGCTTTTATGATAAAGCGGAGTTTCTGGGGAGTTTATATATTTGCCGGTTTCGCGTTTATCCCAAGGTAAAACCCTACCCGAAAACCCAATTGGGTTGCCTCTGTGATCAAATAAAGGAAATACAACCCGTCCATTAAATCTGTCATATAAGTTTGATCCCCGTACAATTCCTATTCCCGCCCGTTCGATCTCACTTGGGGTAAATTTTTTCTTATCAACCAGAAATTTTTTCAGAGAATACGAGCTTTCGGGAGAGTATCCAAGATTGAATTCCTGAATTGTTTCCTTTTTTAACCCTCTTTGGTTCATCAAGTAATCCAGTGCTTTTTTTCCAACAGGATGCTCAAGAAGCAAATAATTATAAAAACGAAGTGCTTGGGTATTAACCTCAATTAACCTTTCCTTTTCGGATGATTCTCCCCCTTGGAACTTTTGAAGTTTAACCCCGGTCCTATCCGCTAAATATTTCAGGGCTTCAGGAAACTCCATCCCTTCATATTGTTCCAGAAAGGAAAAAACATCACCTTTGGCATTACAGCCAAAACACTTAAAAATCTGAAGTTCCGGTGAAACCATAAAAGAAGGTGTTTTTTCGCCGTGGAAAGGACAATTTGCCTTATAATTCCTGCCTGCTTTTTTAAGCTCAATTCTTTCTCCAATTATGGCAACTATGTCCGTTCTTCCTTTTACCTCTTCAATTTGATTTTCCGGCATCCTATTCCGATTATAACATCAATACCCGAATAAAAGATGAAGCTATACTTTCGTAAGCGGAGGAGACAGGACTCGAACCTGCGAGGGATTGCTCCCATGCGCTTTCCAAGCGCACGCCGTAGCCGCTGGGCCACTCCTCCATTCAACCCAATATTATAACAAATATGCCTTTTTTAGGACTTCTTTTTCTCCGGAAAATGAAAGATTTTTACAGGCATCTTCAAATGGAAGCCAAGAAACTTCTGAGGTTTCAAAGTCAAACCCATCAAGTAAATCTTTCACCCACTCCATTAGATAAAATGTAACAAATTTTAAAATTTTTCCTCTTGTGGGATGTGCATAAACAAACTTAATCGTTCCGATTTTATCGATAATTTTAGCGTCAATGCCCGTTTCCTCCCTAACCTCCCTGATGGCAGTCTCCTGAAGTGTTTTTTCATCCGCTTTTACTCTTCCCGACGCCATTGGACCCGGAATCCCATTTCCTGAATCATCAAGCCACCCTTTAGGAAGCATCCAATAACTTTTCGGAAAAAGATCGTTTGCTGTGGTTTTTCTTATCAGCCAGAGGGTCTTTCCGTTATCTTTTTTGAAAACCACCCCGCCGGAAGAGAACTCACGGGTTATCAATATAGTTTTACTTTGTGTGTTACTTCCCACTCTTTTAAAACTTCTTTTGCATTTTTGAACATTTCTTTTTCCTTCTTTGAAACAAGTTTTTTCAAAATATCCGGAGATTCCATCCATTTAAATTCATTAAAACCTATCATTTCACTCGGTCCTCCTTTTTGAAGCATCAAATAGTAATAATATTTTTGAGAAACGGTATTACCATTAATAACAGTGTTGCCGACAAATCTTCCCGCTTCTTCCAAAACTCTGGCTGTAATTCCGCCCTGTTCCCCCGTTAACCTGATAACAGCACGCACAGAAGATTCCCCCCTTCTTACTGTAACTTTGGGGATTTCCCAATCTCCATCTTCTTTTGTTTTAACCAGTAAATACTGGCGTTTGGTGCGAGTATCTTTAAAGACAATTGCTCCACCTATCAATATTTGTTGATTATTTTTTGCATTCATATTTTTACTACGAGCGGAGGGTACAGGATTCGAACCTGTGTAGGGATTACTCCCTCGAGTTTTCGAAACTCGTGCAATTGTCCGCTATGCGAACCCTCCAGGTTTCCATACACCCCGTTTCCAATTTTAAATTACTAGCCAACTTGTGCCCCCGATCAGAATCGAACTGATATCTCAGGTTCCGCAAACCCGTACTCTATCCGTTGAGCTACGAGGGCATTTTTTATTCGCTCTCCGGCAGTTTTTTTGCGACCCAATTCGTAACTTTATCTAAAGTAGAGGGCGGTGCCTCTTCATAAGGAACATAGGCAGAAATTTCCTTTTTCAGAGTATCTTTGATTTCGGGATTAATGACCAGTTCCATTCTTCCAGGAAGGTTAACCGTATCAAAAATTAAAAGATCGCTCCCTAACCTTAACGAAAACCAAAATCTGACTACATACTGCCAGCTTGTTTCTTTACCCGCAACTTTAATTCCCCTGTTGGTAATTTTATATTCAATATTCTCCGGCTGCACGGTGGAAAGAATATAGTATAAAAAGACAAGCGAAATAATAAGTATTACAGGCATTATTCCTTCCGCAAGAAAAATAATAATACTGATAATTCCGGCCATGGAAAAAGCAGTAACATAAAACTTTCTACCGCGCCTTTTAAAAGTTCTTGCCGGAGCCGTCCAGGTAACTAGATCTCGTTCCGGTTCCCGTCTAACAACCACCGCTTGTGGTTCATCATTTAATGTGCCATCGGCAGATCTTGGGGCAGATTCCATATATGCGTATTATATCAGATTTCGAGAACACCGTGAACCTGGAGTTCACGGATGAATCAAACCTGAAATGTCATTCCAGCTTCAATACTTGTCGAGTTTTAACGAGAAGAATGTCACACCAGAAAATATTTATCGTTGACTTGATGTTCGGGTTTTGTTAGTATTAAATATGCTGCCCAAATATGGTTTACCAAGATTAAAATTTCCAGAAGGAGAACAAAGAAAATTTGTTGAGGAGATTTATCAAAAAAGTGGATTGAAAGCCAAAAACCTCGCAATAATTGCGAATGTCTCATCTCGCACAATTCGAGATTGGAAACGAGAAAGATTCAACATTCCAAAAAAAACAGTAAATGTATTTTGTAAAAAATTTAATATTGGCCCCCCAAAAAGAATAGCCAGTTTGATTAATGATTGGAGAGAAAGAAAGTTAAAAATAAGCCGTAAGGGAGGTTTAATCTACTGCAAAAAATATGGTCCCCCAGGATCTCTTGAAAGTAGAAAAAGAGGGGGCATAGCCGGCTTGGCAAAACTCAGAAAACTGGGTTTGGCTGCCCCTATTAGAAAATTCGATTCACCTGCCAAATCTGTAAACCTTGCTGAGTTTATTGGGATTATGCTCGGGGACGGAAATATTGGGAAATTTCAAATATCTATTACTCTTAATAGTATTGTAGATGCTGATTATTCTATCTTTGTGTCGAATCTTTGTAATGAATTATTTGGCTGCCACCCAAAAATAATGAAGAAGAAAAACTGCAACGCTTTATGCATATATTACAACGGGGTAAATCTAGTGAAATTTTTGACCAGAGTTGGAATGATAATCGGAAATAAAGTTAAGCAACAAGTTGGAGTCCCTAATTGGATAAATGAAAAAACAGAGTATAAAATTGCTTGTTTAAGGGGCCTCATGGATACTGATGGGGGCGTCTTCATCCACAGATATAAGGTTAATGGGAAAGGTTATTCATACAAAAACATCTGCTTTACCAACCAATCAATACCTCTCCTGCACTTTGTGTACAAATCGCTAAACGAACTGGGTTTTACGGCTAAAATAAAGGATAAGGTAGAGAATAAAAAGGTCTGGCTGTATAATACGCATGAAGTAGACAGATATCTTGAGACTGTTAAGAGTAGTAACCAACGTTTAAATAGATATCAATTTTAGGGTAGGGTCGCATAGTTTGGTCCATTGCGGAGGGTTGCTAACCCTCTGAGCCGTAAAAAGCTCGCGCGAGTTCGAATCTCGCCCCTACCGCTCAGGTGGGGTGCTGGAGTGGACGATCAGGTTAGTCTTGAAAACTAATGTAAGGATTTTTCCTTACCGCGAGTTCGAATCTCGCCCCCACCGCATTATCTCGCAATAGTTAACCCCCAAACTTTTTCTACACCCGATCTTTTTAGAACTTTTGCAGCTTCCATCATGGTTGAACCTGAGTAAAAACGTCATCAAAAAGA